>RCUU01000373.1_pt1 | contig 25634 bp, 32 predicted proteins | sample 2166211 | NCBI WGS metagenome assembly RCUU01 (sample SAMN09932620, study PRJNA488358) | compost metagenome | feature: garden; material: soil; isolation source: compost soil in phenylacetic acid-enriched culture | place: Germany: Experimental Botanical Garden Goettingen | collected 2016-01-27
GGATGATCCGGACTCAGGAGCCGTTATATCCGTCGTTTGAGCCCAGAATGAGGGGTGATCGAGCAAATAACGGATTCTCTGTCCGTTTGCCCCGCAGAATGGCTTGATCCGCCCAAATAACGGATTTCCTGTCCGCATCACTTGGGGATTGATTGGGAAGGGAACCCAATATGATGTAGAACGATACAAGAGAATAATCGAAGAAATAAATGGGGATGATTGATTACCCGGGTGAATTGAACAAATACTGATATGGAAGTCTCACGGCTGTGTCTTGGTTGAATGAGCTTTGGGGACGCGGGATGTTGGGTTCATGAGTGGCGGATAGGCTCTTAAGCCAAGGATAAATTTTTTGGATCTTTACCTCGGGCTTTAGTCAACCCAAAGCAGAAGATAAGGATACTGTTGCTGATTTACTGGAATTTTCGACGAGATATTTACACCATGAGATCAACAATGCGATATATGAAAAATATGGTACGGATTGGATTTTCAATCCTGAGAAAGTTTGTGGAGTAAAAAGGAATGTTTTTATTGAAGGAGTTCTTCACCGAAGAAATGAAATTAAGAACATAAAAATTCTCTTTAAGAAACAAAAGTCCGAATATAAGATGATTTACATATCAGAGGAAGAAGACTAAGAAAATAAAGCAGCCGGCCAATCCTTATGTGGATGCCGATGCGAAGCTCTTTCAAATTAGGTTAGCATTCGAATTCTATTGCACAAAGTGCAGTCATGCGAAAAATCCACTTTTGTTATCTAAAATGAAGACTATGAGTTTCAGGTTCAATCTATATAAAACTTATTTCCCAAAAGGTGACGATCCTAAAACATTCACAATTTAAAAGCCTTCTGTCTTCTTATCCATCTGGTATAAGTGGCTGATTCACACGTACCTGTCATTGGTAGGAGGTACGTGTGAATCATTGGGATTTTGTTGGGGACGGGTTGGAATGATTTTAGGAGTTGCTTTTCTTATTAGCTTTTCGCCATAAGGTTTGCCCCATCAGATCCCGCATGGTTGACAAATATTTGTCTTCGGATGATGACCATCTCAGTTTAGCCATCTCTTCCGCATCTGGACCTGAAGGATAACGCAGCCGGTCAGACTCGTCACAAGCGGCAATGTAAACCTGCGCGGCAACCTGATCTTCCTGTGCATCTTCAAAAGGATAGTTGTTACTCATCGATTGCATCATTTGATCAAAATACGGCTTATATTCTCCAGGAATGGGCGTATTTAGAGTTGCTGTGTGGCTCGACCCAAAGTTTGTGGTCCGCATGGCTCCCGGCTCAATAAGTTTGATCGAGATGTTTTGCGACTCAAGCTCGTAAGAAAGGGATTCCGACAATCCTTCGATTGTATGTTTTGTCGCGGTATAAACCGATAGAAGCGGGGTTGCCGCAAAGCCGACAGCCGAGCTGATATTAACAATGGTTCCGCCACCTTGTTTGCGGAGATGCGGCGTAATGGCCTGAATCACATTCATAACACCAAATACATTGGTCTCAAAAATCTCACGAATGACCTCCATAGGTGTCGCTTCAAAAATGGAGACAGTAGTGATCCCCGCGTTGTTCACAACAGCGTCTATTTGACCAAATCTGGTGATCCCTGCGGAAATCGCTGCCTCGATACTCGCCGGATTGGTAACGTCAAGGGCCGTCACCAAAATTCTTTCAGCATTACCCTCTGCAATACGCTCGTCCGGTTTACGCATCGTCGCGATAACATTCCATCCCTCGTTTGCGAACTTTTTGGCCGTAGTATAACCTAAACCTGTTGAACAGCCCGTAATAAGCACGGTTTTTGCCATTGAAATCTCTCCTTTTGAAGTACCGCCAGAATAGTGTAACCAAAGTAATTCTAAAATGAATTCTACTGGGTTATAGTCTATCTAAGTCAAACATAAATTTTAAAACCTTATGTATATAGGACTTTATTTGAAAAAAGACTGCACCAGGCTGTAAAATGGATTAGAGTAACTCTAATCTTTAGGGGTGGTGAAGAATATGGCTTATACAGTTAAGGAAGTTTCGGGGAAAACGGGCGTCACTACGCATACACTTCGATTTTACGAGAAAGAAGGCGTGCTTCCTCCAATTGATCGAAATATGAATGGAGATCGAATGTACACGGACTTTGATATTGATATGATTGAGACGGTTCAAGCGCTTCGTTCAACAGGTTTATCTTTAGGGGAGATTAAACAATACGTGGAACTGTATCAGGCGGGGGACAGTAAGCTGCAGGAAAGAAAAAGTCTGCTGGCACACCAGAAAAGCAAAGTGGAGAATCAAATTTCTCTTTTAATAAAAACATTGGAAAAAATCAACTATAAAATGGCATTGATTGATGCTCAAGAAAATAGATTTGAAAAAATGCCTTAGAATATCTTATCGTTCCCGGTGGAATCCTTGGCACGGGAGTGTTAAATATCCGCTCCGGGACCAGCATATGACCGGACATACTCTGCCTGATTGCATTTATAATCTGCCCATAGGAAGCTTGCTTGGACAAATAAGCGTTCACTCCAAGCTCGTAAGCCTTGCGGTAAAATTCGTCGTAGGAATAACCTGACAGCATAATGATTTTTAGGGAGGAGCCATAGTCCTTTTTGAGTAAATTGGCCAGACTGAAGCCATCGATGTGGGGCAAAGACACGTCAAGGACCAGCACATCCGGCTTCAATGGCAGGATGACGCAGGATAAATAAAAATAATATTATGGGATATAGTTAGAGTATGCTTGAAAAATACGGAAGTGAGCTGAAGCCACATGAAGCAAAACATCGGTGTGATCAGGTTTGGTGGAGTTTCCTTGATCATCTCCGGCATTCTCTTTTTTGCCCAATATCTGTTTCTTCTGCCCATGCCGAGTCCCCCGCTTACAGATGCAGAACTGATGATATGGCTGCGGGATTGGCGGTTCAATCTATCCATGGCGGATGAATTGTTGTTCTTCGCCACATTATTGTTGATCCCTTCCATCGTTGCATTGTACCGGGTATTGTTGAAGGTGGAACCCATTAAGGCATCGCTGGGCTGTGGTCTGCTTGCGGTTGTCATCCCTGTCCATCTATTCCTGGTCATTATTCTGGGGCGGCTGGTCTATCCGGTGTATGAACTTGAGCTCTCACCAGACATCTATAAGTTTGCTCTCAGCATCTACCATGGGGGTATGCACTCTGCAGCCCTTATACTGGGTGCGTCTACCCTCATCTTAAGCTTTGTAATCAGAAAAAGTCCCATAGACAGGTCTGTAGCGTATGTAGGATTCGTGGCAGGGATATTGGACCTCGTCAGCTCCTATTCCTGGCTGATTGGCACTGGACTGATGGTTGTATGTCAGCTGTTTTTCTCCGCCTGGTTTGTCCTGCTTGGTATTAGGCTGCTGAGCCGATCGGAGGAAGCATTGGGGTCATAGCCGGCCCATCTCCAATTGAAAGGAAGATTTCCATGCCAGATCATCAAGGAAGCGTAAGAACCTGTGAGAAGGGGCATACCTACCGCAAACAATCAGATTGTCCCACCTGTCCTGTCTGTGAGCAGGAACGGAAGCCAAAGGATGGTTTTATGTCCCAGCTAGCCGCGCCAGTGAGACGGGCGTTGGAGCATGAGGGCATTGCAACGCTGCAGCAACTCTCCGCTTATACCGAGAAGGCCATTTTGAAGCTGCACGGAATTGGCCCTTCATCCATGCCGAAGCTCAGACAAGCGTTGGCGGAAGAGGGCCTGACTTTTAAGGAAAGCTAATCCCGGTCGGGAATTTTTCATACCCGCCAAAACGTTGCACAGTCCGCCTTATCCGCCATATTGAACTCAATCATTTGCTTAAGCAATCCGAAATCCACCGGACCCTCCCACGGGATACGCACCAGCTGCTGGGTGTGATTATAGCCAGCCTGTACAATCTTTTCCGAAAAATGCTCAATCCCTGCCTTCTCCGGGGCAACCGCCATATGATGTTTCGCTACGCTAAAGCCAATAATGAACGTGCCATGATCGGTAAACATCGGCTGCTTCCAGGCGATTTTTGGCGCTAAATTCGGAAAGGTCTCGGCCACCCAGGCTAAAACCTCTTCCGTGCGGGCCCGGTGCTCCGGGTGATCAATCGTTGCCAAGTATTCTGCAAAAACTTCCATGTTGATTCCTCCCGAGATAAAATGCTAAACAACACCTATTTCAACCAACTATATATTTTATAACCTGGATAGTCAAAAGGACACGATTTTTTAATTTACCTCGTGTCAGCAATAATGCTTGCCTTAGAGTTCACTCTAAGGAGTAAACTGCATATGAAGGAAAACTTTTCAATGGGAAAGTGAGGAACAATCAAATGGAAGTTGTGAAACTTGGAAATACGGGCTTGGATGTCTCCCGGCTGTGTCTGGGCTGTATGAGCTTTGGTGAAGCAGATCGATGGGTTCATCCATGGGTACTGGATGAAGATCGCAGTCGTATAATTATAAAACAAGCCCTTGAACTGGGGATCAATTTCTTTGATACGGCGAACGTATATTCAGATGGAACGAGCGAGGAAATTGTGGGGCGGGCTTTGAAGGATTATGCCCATCGGGATGAAATTGTCCTGGCGACAAAAGTACATTTCCGTATGCATCAGGGTCCCAATGGGGCTGGACTTTCCCGGAAGGCAATCATGAGTGAAATCGATAAAAGCCTAAAGCGGCTGGGAACCGATTATGTGGATTTGTACCAAATTCACCGCTGGGATTACCAGACGCCGATCGAAGAGACGATGGAAGCCTTGCATGATGTGGTGAAGGCCGGGAAGGCCAGATATATTGGGGCTTCAGCTATGTTCGCATGGCAGTTCCTGAAGGCACTGCATGTCGCTGAGAAACATGGTTGGACCCGGTTCGTATCGATGCAGAATCATTTAAACCTCTTATATCGTGAAGAGGAGAGGGAGATGCTCCCGCTATGCAAGGAAGAAAAAATCGCTGTGATTCCCTATAGCCCGCTGGCCTCAGGCAGATTAACACGCGACTGGTCCGAAACCACACACCGTTCCGAAACTGATCAAGTTCAGAAATCCAAATACGATGCAACGGCAAATACTGACCGCCTGATCGCAGAACAGGTTGCAGCAATCGCCGAACAACGCGGCGTTCCACGCGCTCAAATTGCCCTAGCCTGGTTATTGCAGAAAGAACCCGTGACCGCTCCCATTATCGGTGCTACCAAGAGCTCCCATCTCGAAGATGCGTCAGCCGCTCTGTCCATTACACTAACACCTGAAGAAATTGCTTCGTTGGAAGAGCCGTATGTTCCGCATCCGGTAGTTGGTGCTGAAGTGGTGAAATGAGACGGGGAGCTGACAAGTGGTTCCCAAAGTACAAAGAAGAATAACGGATCTGTTACACGGTCCAGCTTAAGCCAAACGGAAGAGAGCGTTTTCTCTCCGCTTGGCTTTTTTCAGCAGGGGCTACGATCATTTCCTGAAAGGTTAGCATCCTTGGGAGGCTGGCTTATCCGGTATATGAAATTGAGCGCTCAACTATTCTACAGCTTTCTCAATATATCTTTTTTCTTCAAGCCATTCTTTTGGGCGGTGGCATTCCAGAAGGAGTGTGTCGCTGAGAAACATGGATGGACCCGGTTCGTATCGATGCAGAATCATTTAAATCTCTTATATCGTGAAGAGGAGAGGGAGATGCTCCCGCTATGCAAGGAAAAAAATCTGTGAAATATAAAACTTATATTAAGAGCGTCCATCATCCTATGTCTGCTATTAGCAGGGTGCTCAAGCAAAATCACTATGCAAAAAGCAAATGAAATCGCTTTGGAAGAGTTCCAGGCTGACTATGCCGAAACATACAGCAAGTACACTTTTGAGACCAATGAAGTTTATTCCTTTAGTGAAAACGGGGACCAAATCCCTTGCTACAAAATCACCTTTCTCGATGATAAAGTGGTGCCTATAGCAGCTTATTTAATCTCTAAGGAAAATGGAGAAATTGTTAAACAATTCAAACGTTGAATAGAAATGAACTAAAAAGGCCCTATAGAGGGCTTTTTAGTCTGGATATATGTAAAGCTGGGTCAGGCAAACATATTTTGTAAACGCCCGCCTTACGTCTTTTAGCATGATACAAAAAGTATTAGTGATTATATCGCTAAAAAGCAATGTGTTACCGGGTGATGTTGTATGCTACAGCAGAGGTACACTGCGTCCGAGAGCTTTCATTAGCTATACAAAGGAGGAGAATCATGGGAAGTATATTGGAAAGCTTGTTCTATGGCAACATCAGACCTGACGAAGGCATACACCCTAAACATTCCGAATACCGCGACTTGAACCAAAAGATTTCTTCATTCATTGAAGCCTATCACAAGAAGCTATCACCGGAAGAGTACGATGACTTAGAAAAGTTAATTGATCTGTTGGGGCAAAGTACCTCCATGTATTCTGCTGCCGCATATACGGAAGGGTTCCGGCTGGGGGCGCTGATGATGATTGATCTGTTGGGGGAGGAGGGAAAGCCTGTTGGCGATTCCAGGGAATAATTCTATAGATTTAATGAGCATCATGCAGTTCTATTGTATGGTAAAATTACCCTGAAACCTGAAAATAAGAAGTGTCATAAAGCTTTTAACATATTCTATTGAGGAATGAGCTGATCAGCGAAAGATGGATAAACAGCGGTTGATAAGTATTTTTGATAGGCAAGCCAACCAATATGACAAAAAAAGAGAAGATCCCAAACAACAGCGCTGGCGGCAGAATCTTATAGGCCATGCGAAGGGCAATGTGCTTGAACTTGCAGTAGGCACAGGTGCCAATTTTCCGTTTTATCCTCCGGAAGTCAAGATTACTGCAGCGGACTTTAGTAAGGCAATGATTGACAAAGCACGGCAGGCAGCAAAGTACCATCATCTGAATGCCGAATTTATGTGTTCTGATATTGAGGAAATCAACTTTTCCGATCAGTCGTTTGATACTATTGTTTCAACATTATCCTTTTGCAGCTATAAGAATCCGCTAATGATGTTGGATAAAGTCAACCGCTGGTGTAAACCGGACGGGGTAATCCTGTTCATGGAGCATGGGATCAGTTCTAACTTTATGGTGTCCGCTATGCAAAAAGCGCTTAACCCACTGTTATATCGTGTTTATGGATGCCATCATACTAGGAATATAGTTGGACTGATCCAAGAATCAGGTATGCAAATCGATAAAGTGGAAAGCTACTGGCTGGATATGGTTCATCTTATTTGGGCGAAACCAACAATAAATAATTAAAGTTAGGAGAATTTAAATGGATAGCATGATCTTTGATCTGGATGGAACGTTATGGGATTCCTTGGATGTTGTTGTAGATGTATGGAGCAGAGTACTGAGTGAATACAAAGGGAGCATAGGGGAAGTAACTAAGGAAGATTTAAGAGGAATTATGGGTCTGCAAGCGGATGAGGCCGGCCGAAAAATGTTTCCTGACTTAGATGAAGAGGCACAGCAAAAGATTTTAGGACAGTGTTATGAAGTGGAGTGTGTATGCCTGGCTGAACAAGGCGGAAGGTTATTTGAACAGTTGGAAGAGGTCCTTAAAGTTTTATCTGCAAAATATAAGCTGTTCATAGTGAGTAATTGCCAAGCCGGATATATTGAAGCTTTTTATAAATATCATCAATTACAAAAGTATTTCGCAGACTTTGAGAATCCGGGGAGAACCGGGCTGTCCAAAGGTGAGAATATTAAACTGGTCATGGATAGAAATAACTTATCGAGCCCTGTTTATGTAGGTGATACAGAGGGGGATCTTAAGGCTGCAAGATATGCCGGGATTCCTTTTGTATTTGCAAGCTACGGGTTTGGAGAAGTTAGTAATTATGATTATGTAATTCATAGTTTTGAGGGACTTTTAGAGTTGTTTTAGCCGAATTTCAGGAAATTATTAAGAGAACGAAAGGGGATAACCATGAAAATTAGCACACAGGTATATGTCAAAGGAAGTATAGAAGCCGCTGAATTCTATTGTAAAGCTTTTGGTTTAGAGAAAAGTTTGGAAATAAAAGATGAAGCGAAGAACGAATACATGCATTGCGAATTAACTTTAGATGGTAAGTTATTTATGGCTGTGAGTGAAGCGCCAAAGAACTGTGACACGAGTGAAAAAAAGTCCTGGCAGACGATGGCATTTAATGTCTCTGACATGGGCAGTGAAGAAGCTGTTCGAAGGGCATATGATGTATTGAGCAATGGTGGTAACGTTATTGATTCTTTGGGGCCATGCGATTGGAACCGATATTGTTCAAATCTGATTGATAAATATGGCGTGTTTTGGTGGATAGCCATTTAAAGAAGGGAAGCCGGGTAGCCGACTTCCCGATTCTATGTTATACGCTGCCGTCCATAAAACTTTTGGTTAACTCTTCAATAGATTCATATCGGGCAACTTCCCTGCCGACTTTTTTATATTCATTAAGGTATTCGTCCATAATTTCCATAAAACGTTCCTGAAAATTTTCCAGAGCATCCGGCGAGAAATGCTTCATGACGTCGAACTTCGCGGTTCCCCGGCTTGCCAGCATCTCATCCAGGAAATCCTGAGCGCTTAGCGCGGTAAGAAAGGCGTATGACTTATCCTTGCCCTGTGTGCTGGCAATGATCTTATTTCTCTGATTGGACCACAATTCTTCATACGTACCCTTAAGATTATCATAGGTTGGAACCGGAGGTTCAACCAGTTCGGCTTGCATTTGATCGTAAAGCACAGTTGTATTTTTCAATAAACGGAAGGCCTCACTTCTGAGTTCATCCATCGACCGGGCATTTACCAGGTCCAGATAAGTTTGCTCGAAATTATGGGGCAAATATTTCAATGGGCGCAGCTCTTCCAGATATCGCTTGATCCCTTGCTGAAAGAAAGTATTATTGAGACAGTTAATCGCGTTGAAGAGTTTAAGAGCCAGATTGCCTGACGCATAACGGACAGCGCCGATTTCCTCTGCCAACAAAGCTTCTGCATAGTATTGTTTTGCCATACTGATATACGCATGTGCCCTGGCAAGGGAGGTTTCGCCAATGGGCTTAGCCAGTTCATCAAGCGCTTTTTGCTGATAACCTTTCAGTCTCTCCAAATCTTCGGGTTTGGCACAGTAAAGCACCTTCATATGGATAAGTGAAGAAACCATGGGACTTTCCAGATCCGCTTGCTGTTCAATGCGCGTATTCCACGGAGTGCAGTATAGATCATAACCAACGTCCTCCAATATAAAGCAAGACGATATCTCCCAGCCTCTGTCGGTATTGTTGATGATGATCAGATCCAGGTCGCTTTTTTCATGAAAATCACCCGTTAAAAACGAGCCCGAGAGCCCTATAATGGCGATGTCTTCCGGAAAATCACGTTTTACGCGCTCAATGACCATGTTGATGATCCGTTTGTTTTTTTCAAGCAATTTGTGTTTCGTATGTTCATCCATAGTGTATAGCTCCTTATCATGTTCACCAGTATTTGTAATTTCAACATAACATGAGATGGATGCATCATACAGTTACTAAATGGTTATAGTTATTCTTGGTCCATAGGCATGCTTCTCCAAACTCCGGCTTAAGCTTTAAGTAAGGTTCGGATAAGAAAAATGAAAGTTGATAAAATCATTTGATGATTTCTTCCAGAATTGTTGGAGAGCGGGGATGATAGGGACGATGAGGATTCAAAATATAGAGTTTAAAAGCTTGAGCCTGGATGATTTGCAGCCGGGCCTGCTGGATTCCTTCAACAGATTTCAACGGGTGACCCGTGCCTGGCGCACAGTAAAGGGGGAGCGGAAGCTGGTCGCTGCGCCGTTCATTGACAACTGGGACGCCGCAACCAAAAACGAAATCATTGCAGAGGATTTTCATAGATGTATTCATAATGGAGGGAAGGTCATATGTGCTGTACATAACGGGAAAATCGCCGCGTTTGCCGCATTGCTGCGCGAGTTGTTCGGCAGTGCGCGGCAGTATGCGGATTTAATGCAGCTGCATGTCTCCACGGATTTCCGCCATGCCGGGCTTGGAAAAAGCTTGTTTATGATGGCGGCACAGCAGGCTGAAGCGTGGGGCGCGCAGAAGCTGTATATCTCTGCGCATTCCGCGGAAGAAACACAGGCCTTTTACCGGGCAATGGGCTGTGTTGATGCGGTGGAGATTAACGCGCATCATGTGGCGCTGGAGCCGTATGATATACAGATGGAGTATGTGATCGGCCAGTTAGATATTTAGAGTTTGTTCCGCAAGATAAAAGTGACTATGTTCGGGTGGAGATGTTGAAAACGCTGGAATTATCGCAGCTTTGCTGCATGGTCTTATCAGTAAATTGTCGATTGATGTCTTGAAGGGCTGAAAGCGGACCTGGAAAGAATGCTGTATGAGCCGACTTCAGATGAAAAATACGAGGATCTGGATGATATTCTGGAAGAACTGTTGCTGGAAATTCAGAATTAAATTGGGTGAAGTGGAGCGGCAGTTTGCCGATGTTACCTGCTGGAATACCCGGGACCGTCTCAACCCCGTCTGCCAATGCCGTCAGATAACGCGGGATAAAAGCGGCAAGATTCGGCGCCAGCACCAGCTTGTTATCTTCGTCGCGCCCGAAATTGATGATTTGGCCAACGGTTCCTTGCTCGCCGGGGTCCAGATCAACCCCTACCACATTGCCGATCCTTCGTAAAAAGGGGGAATCCAGCGGTGATTGGCACCGGCTCCCGCTGAATGGTTTGGTTCAGTATCATTGTACCATGCTTTACGAAATCATCCTCTCCAAACGCTGTGAATGTGCATGCGTGCCGCTGCGGGCTATACATATAGTTTTTGAACAAGGAGGAATCAGGGGAAATGAAGAGGAAAATTGGTAAATGGCTGAAAGTTTCATTAGTTGCGCTGCTGGTCATAATCCTATTGGGAGTGGGCGTGGTGTATGCCTTTGTCATTAAACGGCCGACACAGATTGCCGAGTACGCCGATACGAAGCCTTATGTGTGGAACAGGGTGGAACTCAGCGAAAGCGTCCGTTCAAGCGACGGCTCAGACCGGCGATTTCCATATCGGCAACCGTATCGCCAATTACCGGGAGAAGGATGGCAGCGGTCTTATAGTGAATTATAATGGCAAAAATAATGTGCAAAGCAGCCTGGATTGGATTTAGAAGCATGCCATTCAGCCGGACAAGCTGTTAATTGCCGGAGAGAGCGCCGGCGGCTTTGGGTCGGCCTTCTGGGCGCGCGAAATCGCCGGGCATTACAAAGATGCCGAAATTTATCAATATTCGGACAGCTCTTTTTTATACAGCGACAAATGGCCCGGAATCGTTGATAATGAGTGGCATGCCGATTTTAGGGAGATCTTCGGTTATCCGGCCGATGCGGACCTGATCGGCGCGGCGGTTAGAGGCAATAGCCGTCAAATGGCGGAAGGGACGGTCTTTTTGCAATCCTATTCTTTGTACGATGAAATCTTGACCCATTTTGAGAATAAAATCAACGATAAGACCCCGGGCTCCAGCCAAAGTGATGCAGCCGCCTGGTCCGGAAGGATGACGTCAGCGGTCCGGGAATTGGCCGAAACCATTCCGAATTATGTTTATTTTGTGACCGATGACGGGCTGGATACCAAAAAAGGAACCACCTCGCATACCTTCGCGACCCGGGACGTATTATTCAAGACTGAGGAAGACGGGGTGCGGCTGGCGGATTGGCTGGATGACATCATCAACAAGCGGCAGAGGTATTCGGTTGGCGGAAAGTTATTGTCTGTTCCGGCGGATGAAGGGGGGCGGACAGAAAAAACGAGCGCTCCAGAAGGGAGCAGTGGTACGAAAGGGGGAGTATAGGTGGGTGCATTCAGGGAACCGGGCGGATTTTTTTTGACTTTTTCAGTGAGATACATTATTTTGTGATCTTTGAATTTGAAGATTTCAGCCGTAAGGAATTGCAGGTCAGCGGACAAAAATACGGCGCCAAGCTTCCGGTGAACGGATCTATTGGATTCTTTGGCAAGGCATCCGACGTATTTTCGATTACATTGGAAGGCGGCGGGTTAATCTACTAAATTTTTTCTACTAAATGATAAACACCGTTACCATAATTATCACTTCACGATACTATATCTTATCTAACGATGGGGAGTGATAAGACATGAGTATAAGTCCACAGTGTAAAAGATTTGCCGAGATTTTTGGCGGTCAAGCACAAGTCGTAAACGGAGTATGTGTAGCCACTAAGTTGCGTACAAATATTAAAGTGAAAATATTAGGCAGACGTTCTAAAGGCCTGTTTACACTTCCCTTTGGCATTTCCTTCGAGAGTGTGGGTGCAGACGGCAGGGCGTTATGTCTTGGAGAGTCCGTGATACTTACGAAGGAAATCAACCCGTTTATCTCCAGACTTCGAAAAGCAGGAATTAAAGTAACAGCTCTTCATAATCATTGGTTATTCACCAATCCAAATATCTGGTATATCCATTGGGAGGCCATTCAGCGTCCGCTGGTGTTTGCTAAGAATGTGCGTGAAGCATCCCGGGTATTGACGAGTAAACCTGTCGGTCCATTTATTTGTAAGCCTGCTAAAAAATAAGAGTATAAAAGTAAAGAGACACTAGCCCTCTGTTAGTGTCTTACATACACGCTTAGAAGGACCCATGAACAATGAAAAAACACTGTCATTTCGGGATAATCACTCGAATGAGTCAACCTATGTTATCCTCTAATTGTGACTACCCAAGAGCTTGTTGTTCCTATGGGGATACGTACAGCAGCCGCTTTGACTTTTTTTGAGGAGGATGTCCGTAATGGAAGAACTATCTAAAGATGCCCATATCCACGGGTGCACAATCACAAAGGTTCAACTTGTGCCAGCTGGAGGTTTTACCCTGCCGGACGGTGGAATCATAACCGATCTGCCTGCATTTTGCCGTGTTGCCGTCAAGTTGAAGCCGACTCCTCAATCGGACATCCATGCAGAGGTCTGGCTGCCTCAAGAGAATTGGAACGGCAGATTTCTCGGCACGGGCAGCGGAGGAGGTGCTGGTTTCATCAATTATGCTTCCCTTGCATTCGGATTGAGGCGAGGGTATGCAGCGGCCAACACGGATATGGGAACGTCCCCTCATGCTAATTTTGCAATCGGTCAGCCCGAACGATGGGCGGATTTCGGTTATCGCGCAACTCACGAGATGACTGTGGCGGCTAAGGCGCTCATTCAATTCTATTACAAAAGATCAGCCAGATACTCTTACTTCATCGGTTGTTCGACGGGGGGACAACAAGCATTAATGGAAGCTCAACGTTATCCTTCCGATTATAACGGAATCATCGCAGGAGCTCCGGCTAACAATCGCACTCATTTACATACCGGATTTCTTTGGAATTACCTGGCAACGAATCAGATGGCGGACAGCGCTATTCTTCCGAAAGAAAAAATAGATTTATTAACAAATACGGTGATCGGGCAATATCGGGGACAGGATGGCGGCGCTCCAGGCGATAACTTCTTAACCGATCCCCGCAGATGCAATTTTGATCCGGATTCGATTCTGAGTCTCACAGATGCACAAAAGTCCGCGCTGAAGCGGATTTATGCCGGGCCAACCAATCCAAGAACAGGCGAACGGATATATACACCGCTTCCCTACGGGAGTGAGAATGTTTCGGGGGGATTAGAGTTACAACAAAATTCCGAACAGCTTCCAACATCGCTTTTATACTTATTTAAATGGGTGTTCGGCGCCGACTTTGATTTCACGAAATTTGATTTTGACCGCGATCTGGATACATTGGATGAGAGATTGGCGCCGATTCTGAATGCCAATAATCCCGATTTAAGCGCGATGAAAACACTCGGCGGGAAAATATTAATGTACACGGGGACATCTGATCCGCTCGTGCCCTATCAAGATGCACTTCATTATTACGAACGAGTTATTCAAGCACAAGGGGGCCTCGCTCAAACGCAAGATTTTTTCCGGTTTTTCCTAGTGCCGGGAATGGGACACTGCGGCGGCGGTCCAGGGTTAAACGATATAGGTCTCGGCGGCGCGCAAAGCGTTCCGCAAGATAGCGGGCATGACATCTTATCTGCATCCGTTGAATGGGTAGAGCACGGAAAAGCGCCGGAAAAAATAATCGCGACGGCATTCAAGGACAGCTTCGCCCCGAATGGGATCAGCTTCCAAAGACCAATCTACCCTTATCCGAAGCTTCCTGAATACGTCGGGGGAGACCCTAATGTACCTTCCAGCTACCAAGGTGTCGAGCACGAGAGAGGCCGAGTTTTGAAACCTGCTGAAAGATATCTTGTTTAATTGGCGGCTTGTGAATTCTTGATGCTCATTTACACCCGGAGCACCTTTACCACTAGCCGTTTTAGTGTGCCTATAAATTGAGGTTTCGTCCATGCAGGAGAAACAAAAATCGTATACATGCCTAGTCGATTTCCACCCCATAAATCGGTAATAATTCCATTGCCAATCACCGCTGTCTCATTTTTGGAGGTTCCAAGTATATTCAAAGCGGCCGTAAACGCTTTTTTCTTTGGTTTACCCGCTTTAAACATAGCCGGAACCTCGTTACCAAGCCCGTTACCCTGCTTAGGAGGTTTACTGTTCGATACTATAACCAGCTTAATCGCATAGCGGGACTGAAGGTCTTGCTGCCACTTCTTCATTGGATCTAATGTGGACTCAGAATTTTTCGGAATTACCGTGTTCGTCCAGTCTAATATTATTCCTTTAATTCCTGCCCGCTGCAGCGCTTCTCCGTCTATGTCATAAATGGACCGCACAATTAGTGAAGGCTTGAAAATAGCCATAAGTATCCTCCGTTACATTTTGTTAAGTTTTGTATAGGTTTCCTACTCCTTCATTTTTTATGCAACGCAACAAATGGTTTCTTTTTTCGTATGTATCTTTACTTAATGGCCTGTAATCAAAAACAATTATTATTCTGGAACCGAGAAAGAGGGGGCATCACTTTTGAATACATTGAAAAAAATCATTCGAGTTATTGCACTTAGCGTTCTAATTATGGGTTTAGTTCATTCCACCCCATCTATTGTGTCAGCAGCGTCTGGTAAAGCACAGTCCTCCAATTCACGCATTATTCATGTCTATCTTAACAACACGCAAATTACATCTTCATCCGGGGCTCCGTCATTGCTAAAGGGGACGGTCATGCTCCCGCTAGACGGCTTATATATCAGTGGTGCAACCGTTAATTACGATGAACGTACGAAAATAATTTCCATTGAGAATATGTTCACGAAGGGAACTATGAAAGCCGGGAGCCGGTATGCAACAGTGAATGGGAAGACGGTCGTTTATCCCGTAGGTCCTCAGCAGATAAATAAGCATCTCTACCTGCCTTTGCGTTTCGTGAATGATGCCATTGGAGGCTCACTGAATTGGAATGCGGTTACCCGCGAGGCGGTTATTAGCTATCCTGAATTTGTTGGCGACGGCAAGATCAGTAATGACGCGTATTTTTTAAATGGTGTGAACGGTACTTTATATAAGCGTGATACAGCAGGAGTTGTTCACTCTTTGGGAATATCCGCAGCAAAGCTTGAACCAGGTTATATTGGGGATACCAAGATTACTTGTGTGGAGATCACAGAGGATACGGACTTAGTGACTATTCAAAATTCTAGCGGCGAGCCTTCGATGAACCTGACTGTTATTAACCTGTTTGTGAAAAATGGTGTCATTCTGCGCCAATCAACAGGCCATTATTGGCAGTTTTCCCCTGAAGATTTGAAGATTTACAACGGTAACGCCGTGATGAACGATGGCCATACTATTCGATTAATTGCACCGGATGCTTCGGTTAAGGAATCTTGGAACATCTCTAAGTTAGCAGGTGCACCTGAAGATAGCTATTCTATTGAAGCCATAGGCGAGAATTACTTAATCGCCCGTTCTTCTAAAGAAGGACTACTTACACTAATTGATCTGGAAGCTAAACAAGCGATACTACTCTACAAGGAGTTCGCTATTAACCCCCGCGATATGGCAGGATTCAAATATGATGGTATTGAATTTACTGGAAATGGCGAGAACAAGTCAGAACTGCAATTCGAATTCACCAATAAAAATAAAATAAAGACTGTTTTCACCTATAAATTAGGTGTTGAATGAGCAAGTTCAAGCTTACAAATGTATAATCCCTTTCAAAACTGAATTAAGGAGGAACAAACGGTGAGTAGAAGACCAATTCTAGCTAAAATAGCAGAAGAATTAGCTTCAAGACCATTGATAGGAAATAAAGATAAGTACGGTCCAGATCTAGAACCAATTCTTAGATGTTTTCCAAGAGATAACCCGAATATTGGTTTCGATTGGTGTGCTGCATTTGTATATCATTGTTGTATTGAGGCAGGTTTGAAGTTACCAGTACGATATCCAGATCCGGTTTCACGTAATTTTGCATGGGTAGAAGCTTGGATAGAATGGGGACAACTATATAATTTTTATCATCCTATAAGTGATCAGTCGTTCATTCCAGATCAAGGGGATCTTATAATATTTGATAACATTTTAGGGAATGGACTAAACGATCACATCGGAGTGGTAGTAAGAATAGAACCGGATAAAATAATAACAGCAGAAGGGAATTATTATAATAAATCAGGAATATTTCAAAGGACTAGAGAACAAATAAATGGATATATAAGAATTGACGATACGTATATGGTAAAATAGATTCGAAAAATAACTACTCTTCAAGGCGCTAACTCAACGTTAGTGTCTTTTCTCTTCCTATTGGGTAACACTAATAAACGAAAAGTCCCCATATCTATTACAACTTGCTTCTGCCATGAGATTAGGTAGAAGTTTTTTCTGTTGTAATTCTTTTTCAAGCAATCTAACTGTAGGCATACCGTGGGAATTGGACAAACAAACAGAGCTTGAAAATAATTCGCACTGCATATATACTGTTCATATACGATATATACAGCGAAGGAGGAGGAACCGCATTGCATCTCTCCGTATCCCTTACCTCAGGAGAACCGATTTATTCGCAAGTCAAGGAACAGATCAAAAATCAAATCTTAACAGGGCTGCTTAAGGAGGGAGAATTGTTGCCTTCCATTCGCAATCTTGCTCAAAACTTAAAGATCAGCGTGATTACGACGAAGCGGGCATATGATGAACTGGAACAGGAAGGACTGGTCACATCCGTATCCGGAAAGGGAACGTTTGTTTCAGGGAACAACATAGAATCGATACGGGAGATTAAAAACCGTGCTTTGGAAGATCAAATCCGTCTGACAATTAGGGAAGGTAAAAATATGGGCTTAACGCGCAAAGATTTTTTGCATTTAGTTACGATTTTGTACGGAGAGGAGATGGAGTCATGAGTATCGTTGAATTTCGCGAATTTACTAAACAAAACGGTGAGTTTACCCTTGGGAATTTGAACTTTTCTATTCAAAGCGGTTATATCACAGGGTTGATCGGCCCGAACGGTTCGGGCAAAACAACATTAATTCGTTCCATTATGAACCTGATTCGGCCCGATCGGGGAGAAGTGCTCTTATTCGGCCAATCTTATCTGGACAAGGAACGGGAAATTAAGCGTCGAATTGGCTTCGTATATGATGAGGATTTTTTCTACAATCATTTGACCGTAACTGAGATGAAAAAGATTGTATCGTCGTTCTATCCCACATGGAATGACTTGGCATTCAGGAAATATATGGATGATTTTCAACTGCCCTCCCGCCGGAAAATCCGCGATTTATCCAAGGGGATGAAAACAAAATTCGCCTTAGCGGCAGCTCTGGCGCATGAACCTGATCTGCTGATCATGGATGAGCCAACGTCGGGCCTGGACCCGGTGTTTCGTAGAGAGGTATTGACTATACTAAGCGAATATATTCAGGATGGAGCCCGGTCTGTACTCTTCTCTACGCATATCAGCACCGATTTGGAACGTATTGCCGATTACATTGTATATATCCGCCACGGACAAGTAAGATTTTGCGGAAGTAAGGAGGAACTGATCGATTCGTATCTGCTCTTAAAAGGACCAGCCGAATGGCTTCGAGCAACGAGCCTCAAGCATACATTTCTGGATATACAGCTAAATGATCTGGGATTTGAGGGGTTGGTTGCAAGAGAAAGCTATTCTGAAGAAGTATTCGGCCATCAGGTGAAGGTGGAGAAACCGTCGCTGGACGATATTCTTGTCTATACGAGGAGGGGAAATTAGATGCTTCAGTTGCTTGCCAAGGATATTCGAATTCAAAAAAAATTCATTGGGCTAGGGTTTGTATTTGTCGGATTTTTCTTTTTTATTCTCGGTGCATTTGAGGGCTTGCCGTTAGCCGTTCCCGCCGCGATATTCAGCCATTTCTTAATTGTGGTTGCGAGCAAGTCGGATGAGAAAAACAACAACGGCCGTATGCTTGCTTCTTTTCCATTGCGAAGAATCGATATTGTAACCGCCAAATATGTGGGTGTTGTGATGTTTATATCCATTTCGTTTCTTATTACTTTATTGTGGCGCGGGTTAGCCGGGATCGTCCTTCCTGTTCAGGAGCTGCCCTGGTTCAGTTTGCAATCAACGATCCTGACCCTGGTGCTTCTGCTTGTATTTTACGCTATCTATTTCCCGCTATTTTTTGCAACGGGGTCGCGTCTTGTTCAAGTGCTCGACTTAATTGTGATCTTCTCAGTAGGTGGAGTCGTTCTGATTGCGATACGCATTATGGAATGGACGGATATTCCTATCGGCACTTTCCTCCGAAGTATGCTGATTTCAGACAGTATATCGGGGTTGCTTTGGGCGCTTGGTGCCAGCCTGATTTTGATTTTCCTGTCATGGTGTTTCTCTCTGTACGTGTACAGGAATAAAAACATATAATTCGAGGAGTTGCTAACCATGTGGGTCCGTATTTTTCATCGAATTGGGAACCGATTTGAGAGGTTGAGCCCTTGGGGTATTGTAATATTGGCCGTTGTCATCGTGCTGTTAATTGCAGGGTTATATCGTCTTCTCGGTTAAGAGAGAACGAGAGGGGACAGCAGACAACTTTCACATAAATTCTTTTAGTTTTACAAACAGTCCATAAGAGTGGAATCTAATGTAAACAAGCTGGAGGCGCATGTTGGGCAGCACTCCAGCTTGTTTTTATTTGCTCAGTTTCATCCTGCTCGTAAGTAAGATAAATTCACTCTTGCTATTAGTCGTAATTAAAGATATATTATTAATTAAATAAATGGTCATTTAATTAATTAAGGTTTTGTTTAAAGAGAGGAGAATATATTTGGCCAGACCCGTCAATGAAGAAAAAAGACAGGAGCGGCGTAAACGTATCCTAAAAGACGCTGTAGTCCTGTTTGCAGAAAGTGGATATTCAAATACCACAACGGCTATCATTGCCCAGAGTGTGGGAGTGACTCCCGGAACCATTTTTCAATATTTCCCTAGTAAAGAAGCTTTATTCTACGCCGCTGTCCTGGAGCCGCTTGCTGATATTCAGGTGAAATCACTTGCTTGTCTACAACAAGAGGGGACGCCGGGGGTGTTGATCAAGAACATGGTAAAAGAACAATTCGACCATATCTACTTCTATACAAATGAATTACGGCTTGCTCAATCTGTTTTAGGACAACGAATAAGATTCCCCGAACTTACAGAGAAGGTCCTTGAAAGTATAAAAGTAATGACAGATAAGATCGAATCCGTCTATGCCAAGGGACAGTCCATGGGAGAATTCAACAAAAGCTTTTCTCCGTCAATGATCTCCCGTGCGTATATCTCTTTCTTAAATGGAGTGGCTTTAACTCTTGGAGAAGAGATTATTCATCATCCCGAGTGGGAAAATCTGAAGGGGCATGCCTTTTATTTGTTCGCACCCATACAATCTAAAGAAAAACTGGAGGAGTCTAAATGAGTCAAACATCATTACAACCCGATCTGACATTTAACGTTCGTGTGAAAAAACGGAAGAAAATTTTATGGAGCCTGGGGATCGTGCTTTTGCTTGTGATAGCTCTTGTGTTTTTTATATCTTATAAAGTAGTAGACACCTTGTTGCACCATCCTAGAGACACTAATGTCAGCTACGAATTGAATATTGATAAAACTCCCTACGAAGAGGTCGAGTTCAAGAGTCTGAAAAATGATAATACGATTAGAGGGACCTTCTTTCCTTCTGGTAAAGCAAGTAATCAGACGATTATTGTCGTCCATGGATACACGAGCAATCGTTTAGTCAAAGGGCGGACCCCAAAGTTAGTAGAGCATTTCGTACCGAAAGGCTACAATGTATTGGCATTCGACCTCAGCTCGCAAGGTAAATCCGATGGTGATTTGATTACCCTGGGCCGCAATGAAAAGTACGATTTGCTGGGAGCGGTGAGTTATTTAAAATCCAGAGATCATACGGGTGATAACATTGGAGTGATCGGTTTTTCAATGGGTGCTGCTACTTCCTTGCTAGCCGCAAGTGAAAGTGATGACATCAAAGCCGTAATTGCAGATAGTCCTTTTCGTAATGCCGGTCTATTTCTGAGAGAGGGTTTGCCCTTCTTTTCAGGTTTACCTGCGTTTCCCTTCAGTTATACATCGACTTGGATGGCAAATTGGGCCTTTAAGGTTGATCTTGATTCCATCTCTCCTATGGATGCGGTGAAAAAGATGCAAGACAAGCCAGTTATGCTCATTCATGGTACTGGAGATCAGCAAATTAGTTATAAAAATACAGAAATGATCTACGAGTCCTTAAAAGATAACCCAAGTGCAGAGGTATGGTACCCGCAAAATACGGAGCATATCGATGCTCTCAACCACTACCCGACTGAATATTTCCAAAGAGTAGACCGCTTTATGGATGAGTATATAGGAAAATAATTCCAGTCCAAGAGAGCCAACTAGTGGAGGAGTTGTCCTGACGAAGTAAAAATACCCAATAATATCAAGCAGTTTTAGCCTGTAGTGTAGAGCATGGTGATAAGGTCGACTCAATCTGTCGTTGGAAAAGAGGGGGTATTTGACCTTTATGCCCTGACCTTCAGCATTATATTCACGAACGTATATGAGATAAGCATTTCGTATCCATTTATCTTAATATTGTTTCACCCCAAAGGACACTAACACTTCTGTTAGTGTCTTTTTCATTCCCATTGGGCAATATAAACTTATATACGTTTGAGTCAAAGAAGGTATATATTGGAGAACAGAGAAGGAAAAAATTCTAACCGATTACTACAAGAAAAATCACCATACTTACTACAGCATGCCCATAATCCAGTGGACTGGTATCCGTGGGGTGAAGAAGCCTTTGCAAAGGCAGTAGCAGAGAATAAGCCCGTATTCTTATCCATCGGCTATAGCACTTGTCATTGATGAGATAAGCATAGTTTAGAGGTATAATTGAGTCCCAAGTTTGTTCGTTTATTTAATTATTTTCTGTAGAGATGATAAAACTATTAAAATTAATATATACAATAATCGAGAGGTGCATTAATCATGGAATTAAATTCAAGTGAATATCTTGTTAAAAATAGTATTCCCGCTAACCTTTTTAGAGGGTGGAAGCAGTAGGCGGTAGGATTAACATTACAAATGAAAGGGTAGTTCTCTTGCCATTCCCTAAGAAAAGCAATCTTGAAACAGCTGTTTAATGGGCTCTTTGTCAAGATCGCTTTTGGGACTTTCTAAAAAAATTACAACTCAGACCAGGTTAATGTCAGCTCCACAGTGTCTTCCTGCGTGGATAACGGACCACCGATCAGTGACCAGCTTTCAGCATCTGTATCTCCTTGAATGATGAGGTTTTTCTCGTCAATGGTCTCCGATGTGTCTGTGACCCCTTGATTCTGAAAGTACTGTTTATAAGTTTCTGCCAGCTTGTTGAGCTTTTCTTGGGATTTAAAGATTAAAAGAACCGATTTTTTGCCGTCGTTTTGCTCCGAATGGGAAGTGGTTATTTGAGCATCATCCGGGAGTGGAAAGTCCTTTGGCAAATAATCTGGTCTCTCTGTTTCCTCAACCTGAACGGCCGCTGCGATATTTTCCGGTTCTTCAGATGCGGCGGAATCCTTGGCAGAACACGCCCCCAGGACCCAGGCCAGCGCAGTCGTCATAAGAATCAGCTTGCCAATTTTCCAATGATTATGAATCATGTGTTCACTCCGTTTCTGTAATGATCTACCGTTGTGACAAACCTCACATAGAATCATATCCAGTATATAACAGGACAATTTGGGAAAACAACTTTTTCCGATAGAAGATATGACGTAACAGAGCCCGATTTTAGCATAGATTTCTCACTGTATAAAATTATTATTAATATAGTGGAGGGTATTGGATGCATGGAATGAAGTATTCAATTTGGATTGAAGCTGAACAGTGGGTTAATGGGGAATGGAATATACATAATGTGAATACCGATGCAATAGTAACGTTTGAAGATGGCTCAAGATGGGTTGCTTCATTTTTTACATACAAGAACATTCAGACACTCGTTGAAAAGAATCAACACACTGGCGAGTGCTTACATGGTAAGTATTTTTGGGGAAGTGACATGATACTTGTGGATGAATGTAGTCGTAATGGTATTGAAGAGGTGATCGAACATCTAATAATCAATGGTGATTTTGAATTGATGTTTGATAAATGTGATGAGGACGACTTGAGCGAATAAATTAACTAAAGATGGACTAGAGCAAGCATTGGTTAAAGAAAAAACGGATGTAGCTAAAGGAGTCAGTTTATCGAAGACATTGTAAAGCCGGGAAAATTCGGAGTGACCAACAGTCAGATGATTCCGGCCATTAAACAAGTTATTGCTGATGGCTCCGTGGAGAAACTAAGAATGCTTCGATTTATGTATCTGTATTCGTTTGAGAATTCATTGAAGTATTTGAAAAAGGCGGAGCGGGAATTCATCCAAAATAACCTTAGATAAAACAAGCCGGTGCGAAAGTGGTTATGCGCACCGGCTTGTTTTTATTTTGTTAAGTTTCGGGACTATCTTGTGTAGAATATTGCACTTTGGGAAGAGGTATGTCCATTTTGGCCTCAGCTTGGGCGTTTCGGTTGACGATTTCGGCAACATGCTCATGAAACTGTCCTAGTGCCTTGCCAGATGGCTGATTGATTTCTTTAACTACATACTCACATTTCTTCATAATTACGCCTCCAAAAATTTACAGTTGTCATTTTCGATAATGTGTCATCAAAAATGTTCAACATTCTACTTGGAAGGCGGCAAAATCTTAACACGTTTGGAGTAGAGAATCTTATGGAAAGTAAAGCAATTAAGCACGTAGCCATTTATTTGAGAAAATCTCGGGATGATGGTGAATTCGAAGACGTTCTTTCGAAGCATCGGGATACCCTTCTGGCCTTGGTCGGAAGTCGGAATTGGACCTATAGCTATATGAAGAGGTGGCTTCAGGGGAAAAGATCGAGTCCCGGAAGGAAATGCAGAAGTTACTTCGGCATGTCGAAGACAAATTGTATGATGGTGTGGTCATCATGGATATTGACCGTCTAGGCCGTGGAGAAAATAAGGATTGGGCACTCATAAAAGATACATTTTTGAACTCGGAGACGGTAATCATCACCCCAAGCAAGATATACGATCTGGAAGTGGACAATGACGATGTATCGTTTGATTTTATGTCCATCTTCGCCAGAATTGAGTATAAAACGATTAAGCGCAGAATGAAGCAAGGAAAAGAAGCAGGAGCTAAGAAAGGCATGTGGATGAACAGTAAGCCACCATTTCCCTACTATTATGATAAAAACACAAAATCGGTACTGGTGGATGAGGGCAAGCCCCTATTTATCGGGCCATAGTTGAAAAATACCTGAGCGGAATCAATCTTGGGCATATTGCGATATGGTTAACGGATAACAAGATACCTACGCCATACAATATTAAGCCGGATGGAAGGGACAAAGGGTGACCGTACAAAGGCTGCTATAGAGCGAGATTCATCTTGGCTACATCACCTATGGAAAAACGCGAACAAAACGTGGTCAAGTAGAGATTGTTCCTGAAGAGGAACGAATTAAGGTCATGGGAACGCATGAGAAGTTGAAGACACAGGAAGAACATGATGCCATCGTAGAACGTTTATTGAAGAACAGGCTGATGAATCCCAATAGACAGAGAAATATATTTCCCCTTTCGGGATTACTCTACTGTGAGAAATGCGGCTGTAGAATGCAGTTCAGAGTAGGCAAAAGCAAGAAACAGGGCCAATACTGGAGCGCGTTATGTTATCACCATTATAAGGATGGCAGCAAATGTGAGCAGAAGGGCAGGGTGTTGGACGAAGAGTTTTTTAATGCTTTATATGAGCGGATCATCAATGTGGACCCAAATATTTTACAGGAGATCGAGCTGCAAGGTCTCGGTTATAACGATACGAAAACCATGATTGCCGTGAAGGAGCAGGAGCTGCAAAAGCATAAACGGGCATTAGATAAACTACATGAATCCTATGAAGAAGACATGATTACGAAGCAGGTGTTTATGGAGCGCAAGGTGGTTAGGACAAGGCAAATTCAGAATTTGGATGAAGAGCTGAAGGACTTGCGGAAAGTGGTAATGGATGAAAGCAATTATCCTACGGTGGAGGAGATCGTTAAGCGAATAGGGCAGTTTAGGGAGTTGTGGAGTGAAGCAGTGACTAGTGAAGAGAAGAATCGGGCGTTGAAGAAGCTGGTGGAGCGAATAGTTTATAATCGGGAAGGGAATCGGGTGGAGTTGACGGTTTGTTATAGGTGATGGTTCTTTTATTGAATCTAGTAAATGGAAATGAGCCTTGTATTTGGTCGTTTTTTTACACTAATTGTTTGGATCTGTTTTGACGATAAATACAAGTAGATGAAAAAAATGGTTGACTTCATTGTTAATGATTTAATTAGAGGGGGAATGAATGTTGAAAGCTGGAAGCGAGTTTGAAGGTTTCGTTCATTATGTTTATGAATCAATTATAAGATTAGAAGATCGAAATACTATTATATCTAAAAATGCTGTAATTATTGGTCGCTCAGGTGTAAAGCATGAATTTGATGTTTTTTATGAGTTTACTAAGGCTAATGCACTCCATAAGGTAGCTATTGAGTGTAAGGATTATAATGTACCTATCTCTAAAGGCAAGGTAACTGAATTTCACGGCAAAATAAATGATGTTAATAATGTAACTGGTGTGATGGTTACAAAAGTCGGTTATCAATCTGGAGCTAAAGATTATGCTGAGCATTACGGTATTTCAATATTAACAATTGATGACTTACCAAATTTAATGCAAATTCTATCGTTGCAATTAAAGCAAGCGTTTCTTCCAAATGAAACAATAATTGGTCAACCTTTCTGGACTTTGATGGAAACAATTAACGGGGAAATAACAGGGACATATACATGCGCACCAAGTCATTCTTCTATCAAGCAGATTCCTCTTTTTTATTCAAAAAGAGTTGCACAAAAATTTCTTTCGCTGATGGATGATAAAAATTCTGTTGTTAGAGGAGTAAATCAGCAGCAACTAAAGGCCATAATAACATTTTTAGAAACATCTAAAAAGCATAAAATTAACAATGATGCAGATGTTGTAATTCTTCCACTTGAGCCTATAAATGACCATGAGTGGATTGCATTGCCA
>RCUU01000374.1_pt1 | contig 25560 bp, 18 predicted proteins | sample 2166211 | NCBI WGS metagenome assembly RCUU01 (sample SAMN09932620, study PRJNA488358) | compost metagenome | feature: garden; material: soil; isolation source: compost soil in phenylacetic acid-enriched culture | place: Germany: Experimental Botanical Garden Goettingen | collected 2016-01-27
TCCCGATCGTCAACTACGGCGTGCTGATCGCCTACCTTCACGGCGTGTTCCCCCGTGCCATCGAGCTCTTCCCCTCCGCCATGATGGCGTGGGAGGAAGCGGCCCAGGAGCATCAGTGAGGGAACTCGGGGAGAGCAGCGAGCCGAAACTCTAACGCTTGTCAGCAACACTATTTGTCCCAAAATAGGGGGTTTCAGAATCTAGCGCTTATGAGAGAGCTTATTTGCCTGATTCTCCTCGGAAACAGGGTCATTTGGCACAAATAAGCTCGTTGGCAAGCGGTAGAATTGAAATCTCCCTTATTTAGCGCCAATAAGCGTTCTGGCAAGCGTTAGCCTGGGGTTGTGCGAATACGGTGAGCTCCCCGTGCAATGGGCAAGTGGAAATGGGGTTGGCTAATGGATTAGGGTTGGCCAACGGGCGGGATGGCAGTTGGGATGTTGGCGGGATGGCCAACGGGCGAGATGGCCAACGGGCGAGATGGGTTGGGATGCGGGCGAGATAGGGGTAGGATGTCAGACGACGGGTCATCCTATCGACGCCAAATAAGCCTTCAACATCGGCCTCAATAGGCGGTGTTGAAGGCTTTTGTTATTCCATTCTGCCGCTCGACTTAGAACCGCAAGTCCCGCTCGCCGTTCTGGATCCGCTGAAGGCGGTCGATCGTCACTTCGCGCGCGGAGGCTTTGGGGATGCGGCGGAGGTTGTTTTTGATCAGCGTCGCCCCCATTTCCCGGGCTTCGTCATCTCCGTAGTCCAGCAAATACTCCTGCAGGGTGAGCAAGGCGTTCGGGTGGCAGACGTTGTGGATCTGGCCCGATTTGGCCAGGCGCATAAAGCGGTCGCCCGTCCGGCCCTCGCGGTAACAAGCGGTACAATAGCTCGGAATATAGCCGTCCCGGCACAGCGACTTGATCATCTCGAGCGGTGAGCGGTGATCGCCAACCTCGAACTGCGCGGTATCGGCATGACTCTGAGCTCCGCTATCTCCGTACGCATCCATGTACCCGCCGACGCCGGTGCACGAGCCCGCGCTGATCTGGGAGATGCCCAGCTTGATCACCTCGTCGCGGAATTCCGAGTCTTCGCGGGTGGACAGGATCATGCCCGCATAAGGCACCGCCAACCGCAGCACGGCCACGATTTTCTTGAACTCGTGATCGCTCACTAGATACGGGAAGCTGTTCAGATCGACGCCGTCCGCCGCCCGCAGGCGTGGGACGGAAACCGTGTGCGGCCCGCAGCCAAACGTTGCCTCCAGGTGCTCGGCATGCATCAGCATCGCAATCGTTTCGTATTTGTGATCATATAATCCGTACAATACCCCAACGCCGACGTCGTCAATGCCGGCCCGCATCGCCCGGTCCATCGCCGTCGTATGCCAGTCGTAATCGCGTTTTGGTCCTTTTTGGTGCATGCGGCTATAAGTGGGACGGTGGTACGTCTCCTGGAACAGGATGTACGTGCCGATCCCCACGTTCGCCAACTTGCGATAGTTCTCCACCGTCGTAGCGGCGATGTTGACGTTAATGCGGCGGATGCTCCCGTTATCGACCTTCACCGAATAGATGGTTTCGATGCATTCGAGAATGTAGTCGATCGGGCAATGCTCCGGATCCTCCCCGGCCTCCAGCGCCAGCCGCTTGTGCCCCATTTGCTGCAGCACCTCGACCTCCTGGATCAGCTCCTCCCGGTTCAAGCGCCGTCGCACCATGCTCTCGTTGGATTGTTTATAACCGCAGTACTCGCAGTTGTTCACGCAGAAGTTGCTAACGTATAAAGGGGCAAACAACACGATCCGATTCCCGTAAATCCGTTCCTTCACCTCGCGTGCCGCATGGTAAATCTCCTCCAGCAACACATCGTCCTCCACGTTCAACAGGACGGCGGCTTCCGCCGCGGTGATGCCTTTGGCGGTCCGGGCACGTTCCAGAATAGCCAGCACCTTCTTACGGTCGCGGGCCAGCTGCGACCCGTAAGCGAGCGCCGATACGATCGTTTCATCCCGGATGAAATCCGCCGGCTCCCATTGATCTGACCTGCTCATCCTAATCCCTCCCTGTAAGATGCGCCCTAATCCACTCATAAACCCCTTCGGGACTGTTTGGACAACCCCGCACACAACACCCAACGCTAACACCCTACGTTAACAACCAACGACTAACAATTAATAGCGGGAGCGCACCAAATAATGCGTGTGCAAGTATTGATGGCTCTTGTGGCTGTTCGGCTCCTCCAAAAACTCGCGATAGATCTGCTGGATATAAGGGTTCTTATGCGATTTGCGAATCGTAGAAGCCTCGTCCTCGTCGTAAATCGCCTTGGCTCGTTCCGCCTTCACATCCAGCGTATCCCACAGATTGGCACTTACAATCGGCTGCCCGCCGCCGCAAATGCAGCCGCCCGGGCAAGCCATTACCTCGATAAACTCGTATTGGCGCTGGCCGGACTGGATCATCGCCATCAGCTTCCGGGCGTTGCCGAGCCCGTGCACGACGGCGGTTCGGATCATGCGTCCGTCTGGCAGCTCAACTACCGTCTCCTTGATGCCATCCATCCCCCGCACGGAGGTATATTCCACCGTATCCAGCTCTTCCCCGGCCACCAGCTCGAACACCGTTCGCAGCGCGGCCTCGGCCACACCGCCGGTCGCGCCGAAGATCACTCCGGCCCCCGACGCTTCTCCAAACGGATTGTCGAACGTCTCGCCGCGCAAACCGGCGAAGTCAATCCCCGCTTCCTTGATCATCCGGGCGATCTCCCGCGTCGTCAGCACGTAATCAACGTCTTGCAACGATTCGCTGGCCAGCTCCTCGCGCTGCCCTTCGAACTTCTTCGCCGTACACGGCATGATCGACACGACGACGATGTTTCCCGGATTGATCCCCATCGTTTGGGCGAAGTAGCTCTTAATCATCGCCCCCTCCATCTCGTGCGGCGACTTGCAGCTCGATAAATTCTCCAGCATATCCGGGAAGTTATGCTCCACAAACTTCACCCAACCTGGACAGCAAGACGTCATCAGCGGCAGGTTCTCCCCCGTCGCCAATCGATGAATCAGCTCGGTACCTTCCTCCATGATCGTTAAGTCGGCGGCAAAATCAGTATCAAACACCTTATTGAAGCCAAGCCGTCGCAGCGCGGCAACCATCTTCCCCGTCACGCGCGTGCCGATCGGCATCCCGAATTCCTCGCCCAAGGCGACGCGCACCGCCGGTGCGGTTTGGACAACGACGAATTTATGCGGATCGGCAATCGCTTGCCAGACGTCGCTCACATTTTCCCGTTCCTGCAGCGCGCCAACCGGGCAAGCCATGATGCATTGCCCGCAATTGACACAGACCGATTCGCCAATCGGACGACCCAAGGCTGGCCCAATGACCGTGTCGAATCCCCGGTTCATGAACCCAATAGCCCCCACGGTCTGTACCTCGCTGCAGACGGCGACGCAGCGGCCGCACAACAGACATTTCGAGGTGTCGCGCACGATAGACGGTGACGAGAGGTCGACCGTCGACCGCGCTTTACTCCCTGAATAACGCACGTCGCGCACGCCAATCTGATTCGCCACCTCCTGAAGTTCGCAGGTTCCGCTGCGCAAGCAGGAAGTGCATTCCCGATTATGGTCCGACAGGATCAGCTCGACCGTTGTTTTGCGGGCTTTGCGCACCCGCGGCGAATTCGTCCGAATCCGCATCCCGTCCTCGGCCACCAGCGTACACGAAGCGATCAGGCGGGGGCCCGACTCCACCAGGCATACGCGGCAGCTGGACGGGTGGTTCATGCCCTGCAGATGGCAAAGGGTAGGAATGTGAATGCCTAATCCACGAGCCGCCTGAAGCACCGTCGTTCCCTTCGGTACTTCCGTTTCCATCTCATCTATCCATAGTTTCACGGTATCCAACATAGAGTTCTCCCCCCTTTAGCTCTTGTAAATCGCAGCGAATTTGCAGCTGTCAAAGCAGATTCCGCACTTGATGCAGACGAGCGGATCGATCGTATGAGGTTCCTTCACCTTGCCGGTAATCGCTCCCGTCGGGCATTTCCGTGCGCAGAGGCTGCAGCCTTTGCATTTCTCCGCATCGATCGTATACGTAATCAGCGAGCGGCAAACGCCGGACGGGCATTTCTTGTCGACCACATGGGCGATATACTCGTCGCGAAAATATTTCAGCGTGGACAACACCGGATTCGGCGCCGTTTGGCCGAGTCCGCAGAGCGAAGCCGCCTTGATCTGCTCGGACAACTCCTCCAGCACATCCAGGTCCTCCATCGTGCCCTTACCTTCCGTGATTTTCTCCAAAATCTCCAGCAGGCGCTTGGTACCAATTCGGCACGGCGCGCATTTGCCGCATGATTCATCGCGCGTAAAGTCGAGGTAATAGCGGGCCACGTCGACCATGCACGTCTCTTCGTCCATCACCAGCATACCGCCCGAGCCCATCATCGAACCCAAGCTCAGCAGCGTATCGTAATCGATCGGACGGTCGAGATGCTCGCTCGTCAGGCAGCCGCCCGAAGGACCGCCGGTCTGCACCGCTTTGAACGCCTTGCCCCCGGGAATCCCGCCGCCGATTTCGTAAATGACCTCGCGCAGCGTAATGCCCATCGGCACCTCCACCAGCCCGGTGTTGACCACCTTGCCGCCCAAGGCGAAAACCTTGGTGCCTTTGCTTTTTTCCGTCCCGATGCTCCCATACCACGAAGCGCCTTCCAGCAAAATGATCGGCACATTGGCGAGCGTCTCCACGTTATTGATCACCGTCGGCTGGCCCCATAACCCGCTGACGGCCGGGAACGGCGGTTTCGGATTCGGCATGCCGCGCTTGCCTTCGACGGAGTTCATCAGCGCCGTCTCTTCGCCGCAGACGAACGCCCCCGCTCCCAGGCGGACGCTGATGTCAAAGGAGAAACCGCTGCCGAACAAGTCCTCGCCCAGCAGCCCGTAATCGCGGGCCTGTTTAATCGCCGCCTGCACCCGTTTCACCGCGATCGGATATTCCGCCCGCAAGTAGATGAAGCCGTGGTTTGCCCCGATCGCATAGCCGGCGATCGCCATGCCTTCCAGCACGGAGTGCGGGTCGCCCTCCAAGATCGAGCGGTCCATGAACGCGCCTGGATCGCCTTCGTCGGCGTTGCAAATCATATATTTTTGCCCCGTCCGCTGCTTCGCCGCCGTCTCCCACTTGACCCCGGTCGGGAACCCGCCGCCGCCGCGCCCGCGGAGGCCTGCTTCCTTCACCTCGGCCACGACCTCCGCCGGATCCATGGTCGTCAGAACTTTATGAAGCGCCTTGTACCCATTCATGGCGATATATTCGTCGATATCCTCCGGATCGATCGTGCCGCAGTTGCGCAAAGCGATCCGCTGCTGCTTGCGGAAGAAGTCGACTTCATGCAGCGGCTTGATTCGCCCATCCTCCAGCGACTGCTGATAGACGAGGTGTTCGACAATTTTGCCCTGAAGCAGGTGCTCATCGACGATCTCCGCCACGTCCTTCACCTTCACCCGGCTGTAGAACACCTCCTCCGGGTAAATGATCACGACCGGCCCCAGCTCGCATAACCCAAAGCAGCCGGTTCTTACGATATCGATCTTGTCCTGAATTCCTTGGCTGGTCACGGCTTGCTCAAACGCGTCCGCGATCAGCATGGAGTCCGAAGAGGTGCATCCCGTGCCGCCGCAGATCATGACGGACCGCTCCGCAACGCCCCCATCCCCGGCCCCGCTCTTACCCAGTTTTCGGCGGACCAGCCGACTTAACTGCGCCGTACGGATACTCTCGAGATCCAACAACGTTTTCATCGTTCCACCCTCCCTTCTAATGCGTCTCCGCAGGCGTGCGCATCGGCTTCAGAATCTTCGGTATTTCGTTTGGCGTCAGCCGGCCATGCACTTTCTCGCCGATCGTCATCACCGGCGCCAAACCGCAAGCCCCCAGGCAGCGGGTGGCATCTAGCGTAAATTTCCCGTCTGCCGTCGTCCCCTGCACAGGAACGTTCAGCTCCTGGCTGAGGCGATCCAGCACACCTTGGGCACCCTTAATGTAACAAGCCGTCCCCATGCAGACCCGGATCACATGCTCCCCCTTCGGCTCCAGCGAGAAAAACGAATAAAACGTCGCTACCCCGTAGATTTCAGCCATCGGCATTCCCAGCTCCCGGGAAACGATTTGCAGCGCCTCTTCCGGCAGGTAGCCGTACAAATCTTGAATTTCGTGCAGCACTGGGATCAACGCGCCTGGCAGCAAGCGGAACTGATCGACGATTTCCCCGACCCGGCGCAGCCGCTCCTGCTCTCCCTCGCAATGGCAAGTCTCTTCCATATTTGCATCCTCTCCCTTCATCATCCGGCAGTTCTTCCTAGAGCAGCGGACTTTCGTGCTTCAGTTTCAGCCGATCCCAGCGCCGATTGACTTCCTCCTCGAACGCTTCCAGCAGTTCCTCTTCCTTCAGCATGTGCTTCGTCTTGCCCATCAGCTTCAGCCATTCCTGCGGCGAAATCCGATTGTTCTTCGCTTCCGGATTGTAGGTGATATTCGTGACGCCATGCTCAATTTCATAGAGCGGGAAAAAGCAGGAATCTACCGCCGTCTTGAGGATTTTCGTGCCGAGTTGATCCTCAGACCGCCAGTTCAACGGACAAGTGCTAAGCACCTTCCCGTACACTAAGCCTTCATGTTGCGCATACCACTGTGCCTTGGCTGCCTTCGTGATCAAGTCCTGCGGGAAGGCTTCCGCCCCGGTGAACACGTAAGGAATGTTCGTCGCTGCCATGATCTGCGGCGTATCCTTGTGGTGGAACGTTTTCCCTTTCTGCGTCTTGCCTACGCCGGACGTGCTGGTCTGATGGCCCAGCGGCGTGGAGTAGGAAAGCTGGGAGCCGGTATTCATATACCCTTCATTGTCGTATTCCAAAATGATCATCTTATGGTTCCGCAGCGCCGAACCGATCGCCGGCCCCATCCCGATATCCATCCCGCCGTCGCCGGTCACCATGATGAAGGTGACGTTGTCCGAGACGTCGATCTCGCCGCGCCGCTTCCGCTCCCAGAACGCCTCGACGACTCCAGCTACGGTCGCGGCTCCGTTCTGGAATAGGTTGTGGATGAACGTTTGCTTATGCGAGGTGTAAGGGTACCCGGCCGTAACGACGTACGAGCATCCGGTTTGGAATAACGTGACGACATCCCCTTCAATGCCTTTGTAAAATAGCTCCAGCGAAGAAATCGCGCTGCAGCCCGGACAAGCACCGTGGCCTGGAGCCAGACGCTTCGGCTTCGCCGTCAGGCTGCGAAGCGGCGGCAGCTTCACCTTCAGCTTGCCGGTCGCCTCATCCGGCGTCACCTGAATCAACCCGCTGTTAAAGGCATCCCCGTGCTGCGGGGTCAACAGCGGTCTAAGCTCGTGGATCGGATCGCCGGGCACCTGTCCGAAGTAATCGAAAGGCACTGCAGCCTTGCCTTGGTTCATCGCCTCGATAGCCAAATCAAAGAACGCTTCGGCTTCGTCTGGATAGAAGTCTTTGCCCCCCAGCCCAAACACGCGGGATAAGACGATCGTTGGGTTCGCCGGATCCAGCTTCAGTGCGGAGCGGATCTCATGCGTCATATTGCCGCCTTTGCCACCGTAGGAATCAGCGCGTTCTCCTACCAACAGCGCTTTTACACCACGCAATGCATTCCGGATTTCCTCCGCCGGGAAGGGTCGGATGACGTTCGGCCGGATGATCCCCGCCTTAACTCCCTGCGCCCGCAGCTTATCAACGATCGTTTTGGCCGTTTCCGCCGCGGAATTCAACAGGAACAAGGCGACCTCCGCATCCTCCATCCGATACAAATCGAGCACGTTGTATTCGCGCCCCGAAAGGGCCTTATATTCAGCGGCGATTTGTTGATACACTTCGCCGGCTCGCTCATGTGCTAGGTGCAACTGGTAGTGATTATTCAGCAGGTCATCGCCATTCATATGCGCGCCGACCGTTATCGGCTGCGACGGGTCAGCCACGGTATCGAAGCCGGTCGGCGGCGTTTCGCCCACAAAGGCCCGGACCGCCTTGGCGTCTTTGAAATAACTCAGTCTCCGTTTCTGATGGGACGTAAAGAACCCGTCATAGGCAACGATCACGGGCAGCCGCACCTCCGGATGCTCTGACCATTTCAGCGCCATAATGTTCATGTCGTACGCGGCTTGCGGCGTACTCGCCGTCAGAATCAGCCAACCGGTATTCAGCGCGTAATACAAATCGGAGTGGTCGCCGCGAATATCGAGCGGACCGCTGATCGCGCGCGTGACCAAGTTCAACACCATCGGGAACCGTGTACCGGACTGCACCGGCAGCTGTTCGATCATGTACATGAACCCGTTGGCACTGGTAGCATTGACAACCCGGGCTCCGCTGAGCGCCGCCCCGTAACAAATCCCCGCCGACCCATGCTCCCCGTCCGCCGCAATCAGCTTGATGTCATGCAAGCCTTGCGCCTTCTTCTGATCCAAAATCTGCGCGATTTCCGTGGACGGCGTAATCGGAAAATACCCCATCACATGGTAATTGATCTGAGCCGCCGCCATCGCCGCCGCCTCATTGCCCGATTCGAAGGCTGTCGTTTGTTCTGCCAGCGTTATTTTTGTGACTTTCTCTTCGGTTATAGACATCGATAAAGTCCTCCTTTAGGCTCTTCTGCGAGTTCTTTAAATAAAGGTTTCAACTACCTCTATTGGAATACATGCGGCACGCGGTGGTCTTCGGCATACCCGGCTTCCTCACGGCGCACGCTAAGTGAACCCGTCGGACAGATCTCCACGCATTTCAAACAGCCTTTGCAGTACTGATAATCAATCCCGCGCAAAAACATCTGCGGCCGTCCCTTCTTGTCCTCCCCGGATTCCCATACGAAGCACAGATCCGGGCAAACCGTGTCACAGTTGGCGCAATGAATGCAGCTCTCCAAGTTCAGTTCCGGCAGGAAGCCCTGTCGAGAACCGCTCAAATCCTTCAGCAGGCTGTTACCCTGCGCGCGAATCACGCCGCCAGGCGCTTGCGTCTCGTAGCCGAGCAACGGCTGCGGCCGCTCGAAGCGCATTCCCGTCGCCCCTTCGGGCGGCGCGATCGTCTGGAAACGCACCTCTTGGTAGCCCCGGTCGAACGTACGCAGATTGGGCTCCACCAGGTGCGGATATTTTTTCTGGAACGTATGTCGGATCACTTCGCGCATGGAATCCGGGTCGAGAAAATCGCAAATCCGGAACAACGCCCCCAGCATCGAGGTGTTCACCTTCGTATGCTCGTCGATAGCGATGCCCATTGCGTCGACAACAGCCAACGTCCCATAAGGGAACTTCAGGTCACGCCGAATCTCCTCGAAATCACGGGTCGAGTTTACCAACACAATCCCGTCCGGTTTCAGGCCGCTTAAGACATTCACTGTCTTATGCAACGCTTCGTGGAAGACACCGATTACGTCCGGCTCCTCAATCGGGCTGTGATCGTGAATCTCTACATCCGGTTCACATAAACGGACGAAGCTCTTCACGGGAGAACCTTTCTTCTCCGAACCATAAGACGAGAAGTTTGCCCCGTTTAAGCCGAGTCCCAGTACCCCGGATTCCGCCAGCATCTTCCCAGCCAGGTTAGCTCCGAGCCCACCGATGGATTCCAGCCGAATTTCAAAAAATCCAAGCTCGTTCGTTTTGGTCAATATGCTCATTCGCCATGTCTCCTCTACGTTTAGTTGTGAAATATTTCACGAATAATAGCGAAAGAAATCTCTTGTTCGGTCAATCCGCCCACAAATGCGCATATTATGCATGGCGGCGCGTACCTGCCGCCTTCAGGCTGTCCCCCCTTCCCATATCTACGGAGAATCCCGCGGCTCCAATCCGGAGCTCAAGGCAGTGCCTGCATTGCGCAGATTCGTCTCCCGTACAGATTTTGTTGTTGTACAGGGCATATTTCTGGCGAACGAAGACAGGGGACAGGTTAGGCATGACCACATTAGCCCCAACCTTCAGCGCCAATTCTCTGCCTTCGGGGTTTAACGTGCCGAGTGCGGTCGTTGCGGGAATTAAAGCATTGGGAATGAATAGGCGAGTTAGGGCTACCATGATCAGCGTATCCTCCAAAGATCCAGCTTTCGCCTCACCAAGCGGGGTCCGATCATGAGGAATAAACGGCCCGATGCCGATCATATCCGGATTTAACGTCTTCAGATAATTCATGTCCTCCGCTAAATCCTCCGCGGTTTGGCCGGGCAGCCCGACCATGAACCCTGCACCCACCTGATAACCGATCGACTGTAGCGTCTCTAGGCACTTGCGCCGGTGATCAAAAGACATGGATGGATGCAGAAATTGATATAGCCTTCGGGAAGCGGTTTCGTGACGCATCAAAAAGCGATCCGCCCCCGCTTCATACAGCAAACGGTAGGTTTCCTCATCCCGTTCGCCAATCGACAAGGTGATAGCCGCATCCGGAAACTCCGATTTGATCTCCCGGATTAAGGCAGCCAGCAGATCGGCCGTATACCAGGGGTCCTCGCCGCTTTGGAGCACAAATGTGCGGAAACCCAGCCCATACCCTTCCCGGCAGCATTCGAGTATTTCCTCGGGACTGAGCCGGTAACGCTCAGCGTCGCGATTGCCGGCCCGCAACCCGCAATACAAGCAGTTCTGCCGGCAGTAGCTCGAAAATTCGATCAAGCCGCGCATGTACACCTTGTTCCCGTAAGCCTCTTCCCGTCTCAGACGAGCAAATCGGAAGAGCTCCCCGCGGGTTTCGACATCCATATGCCCCAGCAAATAGACGAGCTCATCCTTGGAGAGCTCTCTCCGGGCATAGAGCTTGTGCACAAGCTGTTTCATCAGTCGATCATCCCTTTTGGATAAACTGGATTATGGACCTTTGTATACCCTATGGCTGTCATGATAAATGATGAATGAAGTAATTGTGAATATTTTCACTTTGTAAGCGTTTTAATTAATGTTCGCGAATAAGATCACCCCGGTTTCAGGATAAAGCTGCAGTCTGAGCGAAGAAATGGGCATGTCGTTGGGTTCGTTTGTTGCTTCATACTTTGTTCCGTACAATGAATAGGATCGTTAGTTCGACTGTTGTTTGATCGATGGGTGTGATTTCGGTTCGTAGATGCGTGCTACGGTTGCAGCGTCGTTGAATTTCGACATGAGGTTGATCAGAGGTGTTTTCTAAGAAGCAGGTGTGCTTAATCGAAAACGTTAGTAAATGTGTATTTAATATATTACCACGATTTCACAGTTTAACTAGGATATTTTTTACAACCTAGTCGGAGATAAAAAAAGCATGTCCCGAGTTAACGGAACATGCTCTGAGCTTCGCTATTTCAGGACCAGTCCAGACCGGTATCCTTCGCGATCGGCTCTTCCTTGATTAAGGTATACATGGTCGCAGCTTCATCCTTACGAGTCGTTTCGACAAGTCGTTCAACGCGCACGGTCACCAGCTTCTGGCCGAATTGAACCGTGATTTCGTCGCCAACTTTAACGGTACTGCTCGGCTTGGATTCGCGCCCATTAATGAGGACTCTGCCTTGTTCGGAGACGTCCTTGGCCACCGTGCGCCGCTTAATTAACCGCGATACCTTCAGGAATTTATCAAGACGCATTATTTTACAGCTTCTTTAAGTTTGTTACCCGCTTTGAATGCTGGAACATTGGAAGCCGGGATTTCGATCGTTTTGCCGGTTTGCGGGTTGCGGCCCGTACGACCGGAGCGTTTACGAGTTTCGAACGTACCGAAGCCGATCAATTGTACTTTGTCGCCGCCAGCAAGGGCATCGGTAATTTCACCGAGGAAACCGTTCAATACGGATTCAACGTCTTTTTTTGTCAAACCGCTTTTGCTGGAAATGTTGTTGATCAGATCTGTCTTGTTCATTAATAATGCCTCCCAATAATAAAAGAAATAGGTGATACCTTGGCACTACAGGCACTAGGCCTGTCCAGGGCCAGATGGTTATCTTTGTATGAGTATTCTTGCTTGATTTTAAAAATCCTGCACTGCTTGGAACTTTTTTTTTGTTTTTTTCGCAAAAAAACCGAAATTTAGGCCTTTTCTCCCATCATTCCCGTTCTTTCGACTTAGCCTCATCCCATAAAACGTCCATTTCTGCTAACGTGCTGTCGCCGGGGGTTTTCCCCAGTTCGCGAAGCCGTTCCTCAACGTAATGGAAGCGCGATGTGAATTTGCGAATTGTTCGAGTTAGGGCTTGCTCCGGGTCGGCCCCGATGTAACGGGCGGCATTCACGACCGAAAACAACACGTCACCCAGCTCCAGCTCTTGCGACTCAGGATCTTGCTGTTGCGCAACGGCCTCTTTCAGCTCGTGGATTTCCTCCTCCAGCTTGGACCAGACGCCGTCGATGTCCTCCCAGTCGAAACCGGCCTTGGCCGCCTTTTTCTGGAGCTTGTACGCCTTCATCAAAGCCGGCAAATCCCGCGGTACCCCGCTGATCGCCGATTGGCGTTCGGGTTCGATACCTTTGCGCTTCTTCTCCTCGGCTTTCATCGCTTCCCAGTTGTTCAGCGCCGCCTCGGCGTCCTCCGCGCTCAAATTGCCGAACACGTGCGGATGACGGTATATCAGCTTCTCATTCAGCTCCTGGATAACGTCATACACCGTAAAAGCGCCGGTCTCCTCCTCCATCTGGGAGTGGAGCATGATTTGCAGCAGCAGATCGCCGAGCTCCTCACGCATATGGTCGGGATCGTCGTCGTCGATCGTCTCCAGCACTTCGTAGGTTTCTTCGATGAGGTTCTTGCGGATCGATTCATGCGTCTGCTCGCGGTCCCACGGACATCCCCCCGGGCTGCGCAGAATCGACACGATTTCATGAAGCCGCTGAAAGCTGCGGATGCGCAAGGATTCATCCTCGCTGGCAGGCACGTAAACGAGTGACAGATTACCGTAGCCGTCGATTCGATCTAACTCAAATAGCGGCACCCGCTCAATTCGCTCCTGATCTGCGACGCCAAGGGCATGTCCCACGACCACCGGATAATCGTCGGGCAGCAGCTCCATCAGCCCCAGCTTCACTTCCGAAGCGGTCAACTGGTCATAAACTTGCCCGATCAACGTATGCCGTCTAGGATCAATCGCCGCCCCGCCCACCTCCGAGGCATCCAACAGCAGAAAGCCCTCGATCGGATCAAAACCAAGGCGAACGAACGCCTCGTCCAAGAAGCTCTCTCCGCCAATAATGTCGAGTGGGATGCCCCTCTCTGGGCAGCGCTCCCGCAGCAGCTTGACCGTCGCTTCGGCGACCAGCGGATGTCCGGGGACGGCGTATATCATCTTCTCCCCATCTCCACCTGCTTCGGCCCGTGCTAAAAGCCGGGTGACAATCTCCTCGTATACGGAGGGAAAATCGTCCTTCGCTTCATAAACCTCATCGAACGAAGCAAAACGGACGCCCGTTTGCTCCAGCCAATCCACGACCGGATGATCCTTCGTTCGGACGTAACGTTCTCCCGCCTCCTGCAGCCGCTTCAGGCTGCCCAAGGTCAGCCGGTCGGGATCCCCCGAGCCGAGGCCGACCACCGTAATGGTTGCGCTCATGGTGTTGCTCACTCCCTGTCCGTTCTACTTGCCGATCGATCCGCTCACTTGTAGGCTAGCGGACCTGAAAGACCTTTGAAAGCTACCTCTTACTATATCACTGCCTGGGTCGAAATAGAAATTGAGAAGCCAATCATCGGGCCGGGCCGAGCGTGGCGGGCTGCCAAGCCATGCTACGGCAGCAGCCGCAGCTTCCGAAGCAGCGCCAGCAGCTTCGGGCCCACCCGCGGCAGGGCGCCCAGCTCTGCCGCGCTAAGCAGCCGCGTGCGCAGCACGGCTGCGGCGAACACGGCTGCGCCCAGCAGCACGCCGAGCAGGCTCACGGCCGCGGCTACCCCGCGGCCTGCAGGCAGCTCGGCGGCGGCGAGGCGCAGCGCCAGCACCGCGGCGGCCATCGCCAGGGCGGCCGCCGCCGGGCGCAGCAGCGCGTCCCGCAGGCGCGGACGCAGCTGGACCCGGCGCAGCAGCAGCGCGGTGTTCAGCGCCGCTGCCGCGCCGTAAGCGGCGACGCCGGCGATCGCCGCGCCGGTGATGCCAAGCTGCGGCACGAGCACCGCGTTTAACGCGGTCTTGAGCAATGCCGCAGCGAGCAGGTGCAGCGCCGGGGCGCGCACGTGGCCGAGGCCCTGCAACAGGGCGCTCGTAACGGCGACCAGCGCGCCGGGCGCAGCCGTCCAGGCCACCCAAGCCAAGGTGGCCGACCCCGCCGCATCCTCGTACAGCATCACGTTGATCGGCGTAGCCAGCAGAGCCAAGCCCAGTGAGGCCGCCAGGCCGATCAACCAGAACCAGCGCAAGGCCACCTGTACCTGACGCCGAATCGCCCCGGCGTCCCCGTTCATCTGCAGCTCAGCCATCGCCGGGATAAACAACACCGACAGCGATGTCGCCAACATCGTGACCAGCTGAACCAACGGGATACCCCGGTTGTAGATGCCTACCTGGGCCATGATTCGCAATTCCTCCCCTTGGGCGGAGAGCAGCCGCGGCAACGTGAATGTATCCACCAGGCTAATCAGCGGAACCGCCAGCGAAGCGAGGCTGATCGGAAGCGCATATTTTAACAGCGTGGACACAAGCTTTCTTCGATGTCCTAATCGCGACGACATCCGACTCCCATCGGCTAACAGCGCCCCGTCCCGTTTCGGCGATAGAGCGTCTTTGCGCAAGCCCATTACTGGGCGAGTAGAAGCCCTCCGCCAATACAGCAGCATGACCGCCAACCCGGCGGCCGCACCGGCCGAGGAGCCGATGAGCGCCCCGCCGGCCAGTTCCGGCTCTCCGGCTCCCCATCGGCTTAACCCCAACAGCAGCACGATCATGACCGTTACTCGGACGGCCTGCTCGATCACCTGGGAGGCCGCCGTCGGCGTCATATTCTGGTGGCCTTGAAAATACCCCCTCAACGCCGCAGCCACCGGGACAAGCAGCAGCGCCGGCGCCGCCCCGCGAAAGGCCGGAACAAGCAGGCGACTGCCGATCAACTGCGCCAGGATCGGCGCCCCGAAATAGAGCAACAGCGCAAAAGCGAACCCCAAAACCGCCATCATGACCGCCGCAATCCGCAGTACCTCACCTTGCTCCCTTTCCAACCCCGGGGCTTGTCGTTCCGCGACGAACTTGGCAATCGCTGCCTGAAAGCCGGATGTCGTGAGCGTAATCAATAGTGTATAAAAAGGATATACCGTATTATAAATGCCAAATACGCCGTCTCCCCCGATATTTTGCAGCGGGATCTTCTGCAGCATCCCCAGCAACTTGGTGATCAAAGCTGCCGCGCTCAATATGGCCGCTCCCCTCAGCAGCTTCGAGGGCAGATTTTCCTTCGTTTCCATCATGGCAACCTACTTTGCTTCATCAATAAGCTAACAGGTTCCATTATAAGACGAAACGGGGGGTTGCCGCCATTTCTCCCCGGGCGAAACGCAAAAAACTTACACATCCCTCGTAAGCTTCGAACGGATCAAGTCCGCCCCAAACAGCGGGTGTGTGTAAGTTCCTCCATGCGCCATAATTGATATTTATGGTTCTATTGCTCCATCTGTTTCGCCAGAAAACCAGCTGCGGTCTCGGACATTTTCGATTCCAAATCGGACATTTTGACCGCATCATCCTTGTTGACCAGAACCACCGTCCCGATCGGGTCCCCGCCGGCAATAATCGGTGCGATCACGAACGAGGAGATGTTTTCCGGATGATCCTTAATCATCTCATAAGACCCCGATTCGGTCTCCATGATGATCTTCCGCCCGTCCATGCTGCCCTCCAGCAGCATGCTGATTTGCTTCTCCAGGTATTCCTTCTTGGAAGCTCCTGCAACGGCAATGATCGTGTCCCGATCCGAAATCAAGGTAATATGACCGGTGCTCTCATACAACGACTCCGCATACTCCTTCGCAAAATCGCCCAATTCGCCGATCGGCGAGTATTTCTTCAGAATCACTTCTCCATCCCGGTCCACAAAAATTTCGAGGGGATCTCCCTCCCGAATCCGCAAGGTGCGGCGAATTTCCTTAGGAATAACAACACGGCCCAGATCATCGATACGGCGTACAATACCAGTAGCTTTCATTTCACTTGATGCCCCGCTTTCTTAGAAGTTTTAAACTACGGCTGAATTACTTTAAGCTTCACCTAATCGGACTTTATACGTAATCTGCAGCTTACACAGATGTATGCGCCATAAGCTTCGCCAAAACGAGCGGCCGAAGGTGGGGACAGGGATGGCTTGTTCTGTGATTATGACCATAGTATTCATCCCGGGCGAACACCTTATTCATCATAATGAACCATGATTTTAAACGAAGGTCCGTGTATAGGTAAAAAAGCCCGCACAAAAAAGCAACGCGATTTCCTCCGCGTTGCTTCCTTGTCTTGCTTATTTGCTCGTATTGCCGCCGTTGGTGCCAGCGTCGTTGGTAGCGCCATTGCCGCTCGTTCCGGCGTTGCCGGAACCCTCGGTACCGGCATTTTTACCGGCGTCGGTCCCTGCATTCGTTCCATTGCCCGCATTGGTTCCTGCATTCGTGCCGTTTTCACCGGTGCTGGTTTCCACTTTAGGCAATTCGATCTTCTTGATGATCTTCTTCTCCAGATCGCCCGACATGAACTCGTCCAATTTATTCGAAGCGAGTGTCGTTTGGATCATGTCCTTCTGTTCTTGGGTCAAATCCTCGTATTTCTTCTCGGTCCGAGCTTCCACGCGAATAATGTGGTAACCGTATTCGGTCTCCACCGGTTCGCCGATTTGGTTAAGTGGTTGAGTCAAGGCCGCTTGCTTAAAGGCTTCAACCCAATTGCTGACCTCCACATTTTCGTACAAACCGCCGTTGTCCTTGGAGCCTGGGTCTTCGGAATACTGTTTGGCCAAGGCTGCGAAGTCCTCACCCTTGTCCAGTTTCGATTTGACTTCCTTCGCCAGCTTCAGCGTATCCTCGGAAGTGCGCTCTTTGCCGTCCGGATCGGTGAAGTTGATCAGGATATGACGAACCGATGCCGTCGTATAATCCTGTTTCGTCGCTTCAAACTCCTTTTTCACGTCGTCTTCGGTGATCTTCTGCCGTTCGCCTTCCATCACGGTATAGATCCGTACCATGTAGTTCTTGAAATCGGCTTCGGTAATCTTCTGAGCGTCCAGCATTTGTTTGAAGTTGTCTTCGCCGTTCGATTTCTTCATCTGATCGAACTGCTCTTCAGCCTTTTTCTTGCCGGCTTCCTTGGTCTTGTCGTCGGCTTTGGTTTCAAGGTATTCATAGGCGATTTCCTGCTTGATCAAATACTGGCGGAAATCCTCCATTTGCATGAATTGTTCCATTTGTGGCTGGAGCGCTAACACGATCCGCTGCTCGCGGTCAAATTCGTTCTCCGTGATTTCGCCGCCTTCGTACGTAGCGATAACCTTACTCGTATCTTTCCCTCCCGAGCTTGCTTCTTTCTTACCGCATCCTGCCATGACGGAGACAGCCAATACCGCTACGAGAGCAATCAGCAGCATTCTCCATGAGCGCCTTTTACTTTGAAACATCCTGTAGTTCCCCTTTCGCTTTGAACGCATCCTTCAGGGCTCCGAGAAACTGCTCCAGCAAGCCCATCAACTCTTTGTCGTCCATTCCCTTGGTTTTTATCCGGATAAGCATCACGGATCCTTGACTAAATTGTACACGTCTTCCGAATAGATTGCCAACTTCCGCGAGCTTGTTCGGAACAACGACCTTTTCCCGTCCTTCGTAGAACTTGATCGTCACTTCTTCCCCCCGCAGCGTCATCGATTCGATGCCATATTGCTTACCATACAGTTTGACGCGGGCGACGGCTAGGAGATTTTGCACGGCCTCCGGCAGTTCGCCGAAGCGGTCCAGCAGCTCGTCCTCCAGCTCGGACACGTCCTCAAATGAGGAAGCGGAAGCGGTTTTCTTGTAAATTTCGATCTTCTGAATACTGTCGTAAATGTAATCCGACGGCAAATACGCGTCGATACCCAGATCGATCGTCGTATTCCAGGTCGCTTCGGCTGGCACGGTCTCGCCAAGCATGGAGATTTTACGTTTCTGGATTTCCTCAGCCAACATCTGCGAATACAGATCGAAGCCGACGGAAGCAATGAAGCCGTGTTGCTCCGCGCCAAGCAAATTCCCCGCGCCGCGGATGGCCAAGTCGCGCATGGCGATCTTAAAGCCGGAGCCCAGCTCGGTGAATTCCTTGATCGATTGCAGCCGCTTTTCGGCTACCTCGGTCAGGGACTTGTCGCGCTGATACGTGAAATACGCGTAGGCGATCCGGTTGGACCGGCCAACACGGCCGCGCAGCTGATACAGCTGGGACAAGCCCATTTTATCGGCATCGTGAACGATCAGCGTGTTGACGTTTGGAATGTCCACGCCGGTCTCGATGATGCTGGTGCTAACCAAGACGTCGTATTCGCCGTCAAGGAAATCGAGAATGGTCTTCTCCAGCTCCTGCTCCGACATTTGGCCGTGCCCGATCCCAACCCGCGCATCAGGTACAAGCATGGAAATTTGCGAGGCCATTTCCTGAATGCCTTGAACGCGATTATACAGGTAATAGATCTGTCCTCCCCGCGCCATTTCCCGTTCGATCGCTTCACGCACCAGCGACTGGCTGTGTTCGACGACATACGTCTGCACCGGGAAGCGATTTTCCGGCGGCGTTTCAATGACCGACAGGTCCCGTACGCCCAGCATCGACATATGCAGGGTCCGCGGAATTGGCGTCGCCGTTAACGTCAACACGTCCACGTTCGTTTTCAGCTTCTTCAGCTTCTCTTTATGCGTCACGCCGAACCGCTGCTCTTCGTCGACGATCAACAGGCCCAAATCCTTAAAGACCAGATCCTGCGACAGAATCCGGTGGGTCCCGATGACGACGTCCACTGTCCCTTGGCGAACGCCTTTGATCGTTTCGTTCTGCTCTTTGCGGCTGCGGAAACGGCTTAACGTCTGAATGTTAATCGGGTATCCGGCAAAACGCTCCCGGAATGTCTCGTAATGCTGCTGCGCCAAAATCGTTGTCGGCACCAGCACCGCAACCTGCTTGCCCTCAATTGCCGACTTGAAGGCCGCACGGATCGCGACTTCCGTTTTGCCATAACCTACGTCGCCGCAGAGCAGACGGTCCATCGGACGGCTCTGCTCCATATCCTTCTTGATCTCCTCGATCGCCCGCAGCTGATCCGGGGTTTCCTCGTACGGGAACATCCCCTCGAATTCCTGCTGCTCGGGAGTGTCCTTCTCGAAGGCATACCCCGGCGCGGCTTGCCGTTCGGCGTACAGCTTGATCAAATCGTCGGCAATGTCTTGTACCGAGGAACGGACCTTGTTTTTCACGCGGGTCCATTCGTTGCCGCCCAGCTTGTAAATCTTCGGCTCCTTATCCTCGGAACCGACGTATTTCTGAATCATGTCAATCTGTTCGATCGGCACCGACAGCTTATCCCCGCCGGCATATAGGATATGCATATAATCCTTGTGGATCCCGCCAACTTCCAGCGTTCCGATCCCCATATATTTACCGATCCCGTGATTCTGGTGGACGACGTAATCGCCGACCTTCAGCTCGGTATAGCTCTTGATCCGTTCGGCATTGTCCATGCTCTTGCCGACACGGCGCGCTTTACGTTGTTTCTGGGAGAACATCTCGCCTTCCGTAATGACGACAAGATGTGCGGACGGCAGTTCAAAACCGGACTGCAGGTTGCCCTGCAACAACGATGGCTCATCAATCCCGTAATCCTGCAGCACCCGCCGCATGCGATCCATGCGTTCCTCCGTGCTGGCCAGCATGATGACGTGGGCGCCGCTTTTTTTCCAACGCTCCATCTCCGCCTTCAGGACGTTCATTTGCCCATGAAAATCCTGCATCGCCCGCGTTACGAAGTTCACGATGTTCTGCGGTTGAGAATGCGGCACTTGGCGCAAGAACAACGACATAAACAACGTCTGGAACGGACGGTGGTAGATCAGATGATCCACGTCCACCGCCAGCGGCAGATCGGGAAGACTCTTCCCGTTCTGGAACAGGTGCAAATTCCACTCCGCTTCATCGCGTTCGAGTTGCTTGGCTGTCTCCAAGAGCCTCGCCGGTTCGTCGAGCAGAAGCAACGTATCCTTCGGCATGTAGTCGTATAGCGTTTTTCTCTCCGGATAAATCAAGGAAATATATTTATAGATTTCTGAAAAATAAACATGCTCGCGCAGCATTTCCATTTCTTTGAACAGCTCTTCGCGCAGCCGGTTTTTGGCCTGACGATCGGTCATCTTGTCCAGCTGAATCTCCAGCTTCTCGGACACGGCCTGCGCTGCCTGCTCCAGCCGTTCCTTAGAAGCGATCAGCTCCTTGCAAGGCGGGATGAACACTTCTTTGATCTGGTCCACGGACCGCTGATCGGCTGGATCAAAGGTCCGAATCGAATCGACTTCGTCGTCAAACAACTCCACCCGGTAAGCCGTGGAAGCGGTCAGCGGATAAAAGTCGATGATTCCTCCGCGCAGGCTCATCTCGCCGCGGGATTCCACCCGCTCGACCCGCTCGTAACCCAGCTCGACCATTTGGGTGAGGAAATGCTCCAGCTCTAGCGTGCCCCCAAGCTTCACCGTCAGTCCCGCTCCGGCCATAGCCTCCGGCGTTGGGATAAAGCGGCGAATGCCGGAATAAGGCACCACCACGACGCCCCGGAATCCCCGAGAACATTGCAGCAGCACCTCGATCCGTTGTGCCAGCGTTTCCGGACTGGATACGGCCGATTCGGCGGCAACCAATTCATTCGCCGGATACAACAGCACCTGATCCGGTGATAGCGCTTCCTGTAAATCTTCATATATTTTCTGTGCGGCAAACATATTGTGGGTCACGACGAGCAGCGGCCGGTCCGTATCTTGATGCAACGCGGCCAGCATCACTTGTCTGGACGAACCCGACAAGCCGGAGATGAGCTGCTCCTTCATGCCCGAGTTCACGCCCGCTACCGTCGATGCAAAATCGGTATCGCGTGAAAAAGCTTGAATAAGTGCTTGTAGCAAATGAGGCACCTCTCTTACTGCTGATGGATAGAAAATGGATGTCTAGACGAAAAGGGTAAGTCCTCCTTACCCGAACCAAAAAGGAGCCTCAGCAAACGTGCCAAGGCTCTATAACCGTGCATTCCGGTGAATTTGTCCATTGTTGCTGGAGGCTTGCGGGCTATTGCAAAGGATTCGCAAGCAACATCAGCTCTGGGTTATGGTCGAGCGCTTCCCTGCAATAATCGCAGGTCACCCGGACCGTCATTTCGCCGTTTGAATCATACGCTATTATATCTCTCCGCTCATCGGGGGTCAAGGAATGAAAGCCTAACTGGGCTTCCGTCACTTGAGGCGATTCAATTCTACCAATCACCGTTCGGCAGTGCTTGCAAACGTAGTTTATAGCCATCTTTATGCCTCCTGAAGATTCTTTATGTCTCCAGTATGCCCCGGGCGTTTGGCTTTTAGCCTATCGGCCTTGCTATAAACCTTAACCGTTAAACTTAGCCATCGTTTGTTCAAACGTATGATCCATGCTGTATTCCAATGCATCGCATGCCGCTTGAATGGACTGATCGAGCAGCGGCTTATCTTTCTTGGCGAAACCCGACAGTACATAATCAACCACCGCAAAACCTGGCTCCGGCCGGGAAATCCCCATCCGAATTCGGTTAAACGTCTGTGTCCCGGTATGTTGAATGATCGACTTGATGCCGTTATGTCCGCCAGCGCTACCTTGATATCTCAACCGGTTTCGCCCCAGATCGGTATCCAAGTCGTCGTACACCACGATCATGTCATCAATCGACGCCTTATAGTAATCCATATAAGCGCGCACCGCTTCGCCGGATAGATTCATGTAGGTCATCGGCTTGATCAGCACAACTTTGCCGCCCGGCAGCATCCCCTCCCCGATCAAAGCCTTGCATTTGCTCTGCTTGATCTCGATGCCATGCCGACGCGCCAATTCATCCACGGCCATAAAGCCGATATTATGCCGGGTTTTCTCATATTGGGCTCCCGGATTGCCGAGCCCTACGATCCACTTCATGGGACATGTACCTCCAAGTTATGTTTGTTACTGTGGCGTTCCTCCGCTCTGATGTAGCTCAAAACCGCCGCTGGTGCTTGATTCTTCGTTAAACTAACTAACCTCTCAATCGGATTAACTGGAAAATGTACCGTTAATTTCGACGTGGATCCGCTGTTCGAGCAACTAACGGTAAAACCTACCGTTAAATCGCCCAACACTCCCGATTCCGCCTAAATTAACAGTAGAAATTCCAGTTAATTTGTATTCCCCGACGGGGAGTGTCAACGATCCCGTCGTCCCTGCCTTCCCCCACCACTGCCGCATTAGGGGTTGCGGCCAGGATCGCCCCCGGTATGGATTTACTCATATCGCAAAAATTTGCGGAGCGGGCCTTGCTGTTGGAACTCCACCGTTGGGCAGATAAAGGCAAGAGGGTGAAATGATTCTGAAGAAGCGGAGCGTTCGCCTTTGTGAGCGGATTTCTACAATTTCTGAATTGAGTCCAATTCAAGAAATCCGCGAGCAACAGCGATCGTAAGAACATTTCACACGGCTGCCTGCTTCCGCCCAACGCGCCACGCCAACCGCACCCGCGCAGCACTATTTTCACCAACACAGGCCAATACACCGATAGGGGTTACGTTCCCCGTTTGGGAGGACGCAACCCCTGCTGTGGCAGTGACCCTTATTATTCGATTTCGAACAGCTTGCTGATCGACAGCTCCTCGTGCACGCGGATGATCGCTTCGCCCATCAGCGGAGCGACAGACAGCACCTTAAGCTTGCTCGTCGGATTCGGATGCGTGATCGGAATCGTATCCGTGACGATAACTTCCTTCAGCGGAGAGTTTTCCAACCGTTCCATCGCCGGTCCGGACAACACGGGGTGTGTACAGCAGGCATACACCTCTTGAACCCCGCCTTCCTTCAGCGCGTTAGCGCCAAGAACGATCGTACCAGCGGTATCGATGATGTCATCCACGAGGATCGCGGTTTTTCCTTCGATATTCCCGATGATATTCATGACCTCACTGACGTTTGGCTCTGGACGGCGCTTGTCGATGATCGCCAGCGGCGCATTCAGGAAATCGGCCAGTTTACGGGCACGAACCACCCCGCCATGGTCAGGCGAGACGACAACCGGATTCGGAATATGCTTGGAACGGAAATACTGGGCCAAAATCGGTACGCCCAGCATGTGATCGACAGGGATATCGAAGAAGCCTTGGATCTGCATGGCGTGAAGGTCCATCGTAATGACCCGGTGCGCGCCGGCTTTCTCGATCAGGTTGGCAACCAACTTCGCCGTGATCGGATCGCGCGAACGGGCCTTCCGGTCCTGACGGGCGTAACCGTAATACGGGATAACCACATTGATGCTCTTGGCCGAAGCTCTTTTCAAAGCATCCACCATCACGAGGAGTTCCATCAAGTTATCGTTGACGGGCGCGCAGGTCGATTGCACCACATAGACGTGGCAGCCCCGAACGCTTTCGGACAGCTTGACCTGTATTTCGCCGTCGCTAAAGCTCGTCGTCTCCGAATCCCCCATCGGGATGCCGATGTAGTCGGCGATCTGATGAGCCAATTTAGGGTTGGAGTTACAGGTGAATATCTTTAATTTAGAATCACAATAAGTCATAAAATGTAAACCCTCCGTGCTGTGTAGATAGCGTTTGGGCGTAATGTGAATAACCCGCCTTCCCAGCTACCCCGTCTATTCAAATGGTCACTACATCCTTGATTAAGATTCCTGTTGTCTTTGCTTCTTGGCTTTGGCCCGAGCACGAATCTTCTCGGCATAACCGGTTTTGTTCTCCTGCCGGGGTCTAGCAATGGCCAGGTCGTTCTCCGGAACGGAATGCGTAATCGTAGATCCGGCAACGACATAAGCGCCTTTACCCACCTTGACCGGCGCGATCAAGTTCACGTTGCTGCCAACGAAGGCATCGTCCTCGATCTCCGTAATGGACTTATTATAACCATCATAGTTCACCGTAATCGCGCCGCAGCCGATATTCACGTTCTTACCGACTTTCGCATCACCGATGTAGCTGAGGTGCGACACTTTGGAGCCATCATCGAGCGTCGCATTTTTGATTTCCACGAAATCGCCGACTTTTACGTGCGCTCCGAGTTTCGCCCCCGGACGCAAATAAGCGAAAGGCCCTACCGTCGTTTCCCGACCGACCTCTGCCCGGCTGAGCACCGACTGTTTCACCTTCGCGCCGTCTTGTATCACACTATCTTCAATTTCTGCCGCCGGCCCAATCACACAATCTTCGCCAATCACGGTCTTCCCGGACAGAACCGTTCCCGGATAAACCACGGTATCCGCACCGATCGTTACGTCGGCTCCAATATAGGTGGACGCCGGATCGATCACCGTTACGCCATTCAACATATGGCCTCGCACGATGCGCTCACGCATGACCGCTTCTGCCTCCGCTAACGCCACCCGGTCATTGACGCCGATCGATTCCCGAACGTCCGTTACCGCGTATCCTTCCACCACTTCGTTCGCCTGTACCAAAATGCCGATGACATCGGTAAGATAGTACTCCTGCTGAGCGTTGTTGTTTGTGACTTTCTCCAGCGCGGCAAATAATTTTGCATTATCAAAACAATAAGTGCCTGTATTAATTTCCTGCACGGCGGCTTCTTCCGGCGAGCAATCCTTCTGCTCGACAATCCGTTCCACCGTTCCGTTCGCACCGCGGATCACCCGACCATATCCGTACGGCTGCTCCATCTTCGCCGTGAGCACGGTCGCCGCCGCTCCCTTACGATGATGAAGGTCGAATAGCGCTTCTAGCGTCTCTGCCGTAACCAATGGGGTATCGCCACAGATAACCAGCGTGACTCCTTCTTCTCCCGCCAATAATGACCCGGCTTGCTTGACGGCATGTCCGGTTCCCAGCTGCTGTTCCTGCAACACGTATTCCGCCGATGAACCTAAGTAGGATTTCACGGCTTCGGCTCCGTGGCCAACAACCACGATGCTGCGTTCACAACCTACCTCTTGAACCGCGTTCAACACATGCCCGACCATCGGTTTGCCGCAAACGGGGTGAAGCACTTTATAAAGCTTGGACTTCATCCGTTTCCCTTGACCCGCGGCAAGAACGATAGCTAATCTTTTCAAGGCCCCGGCCTCCTTCTCCAAAAGGTAACTCAAAAAGTCATCTTTTAATCACGAAGAAGGTCATGAAGAGGATTCGCCATCGAATCTTGAATTCAGCCGGGCCCTCCGTTGCTCACGTAGCTCCAACTACGCTGCGCTACTCGGTCCCTATCTTCATCCAACCTTCTCGGTGCTGAAAACCTGACTTTTTGAGTTCTGATTGATTTATACTCTGTCTTAAACTCATTACTGAATATATCTCATTTAAGGCAAAAAGAAAAGGGAGCCATGTAC
>RCUU01000375.1_pt1 | contig 25475 bp, 20 predicted proteins | sample 2166211 | NCBI WGS metagenome assembly RCUU01 (sample SAMN09932620, study PRJNA488358) | compost metagenome | feature: garden; material: soil; isolation source: compost soil in phenylacetic acid-enriched culture | place: Germany: Experimental Botanical Garden Goettingen | collected 2016-01-27
GGTCGAGGATGGTCTGCAGGATGATCGGGTCGGCGCGGGTCATGTAGGTGGAGGTCAGGTCGTAGTTGCCGGACGCGTTCCCGGCCACCCATTCGGCGCGGGTCAGCACATTGAGCTTGAGGTCGATGCCGACCTTGCGCAGCTGGTCCTGCACCAGCACGTCACCGGCGCTTTCGGCCGGGGTCAGGTTGTAGCGCAGGGTCAGGCGCTGGCCGTTCTTGTGCCGGTAGCCGTCCTCGCCCTTGTGCCAGCCGGCGGCCTCGAGCAGTTGCTCGGCGCCCGTGGGGTCATAGGCGAGCTTGTCGGCCTGGGGCTTGAAGTACGGCGTGGTGACGTCGTAAACGCCGCTCACCACCGGGAACGCGGCGTTGTACACGGTATGCGCGTAGCTGGTGCGATCGATGGCCTTCTGCAGCGCCAGGCGCACCTGGCGGTCGGCCAGCAGGCGGTCGTTGCGGGTGTTGGGGTAGAGGTTGAGCGCCGGGCCCGGCAGCGAGCGGCTCTGGATGGTCGCGCCCTTGGACTGGAACAGCTTCAGGTCGACTTCCGAGAACGGGTTGCGCGGCCACAGGATGTCGGCCTTGCCCTGCAGGAACAGGCCGTTGCGCACGCTTTCCTCGGGGATGTAGCTGATGTCCACGGCATCCAGGTGCGCCGGGCCCTGGTTGTGCATGTTGGCTGATGGCCAGGCGTAGTCGGCACGCTTGACCAGCCGGGCGCCCACCTCCGGGGTGTAGTGCTCGAGGATGAACGGGCCGGTGCCGATGATGTTGCCCAGCGAGCGCGCCTGGGCAGTCAGCTTGTAGGAGGCCGGCGCAAGGATGGCCAGGTTGGTGGTCGAGGTGGCCTGCAGGAAACCGGCATTGGGTTTGGCCAGGACCAGGCGCACGGTGAAGTCGTCCAGCACCTCGGCGTGGTCGTAGCCGGCCAGGTAGGTAGCACCGAAGGTGGCCGGCAGCTGGGTGGCGAAGGCTTTGTTGCTGTCGAAGGCGGTTTTCACGGCGTGGGCGTCGAAGCGTTCGCCGTTGCTGAATGTGACGTCCTGGCGCAGCTGGAAGGTGTAGCTCAGGGTATCGGCACTGACCTCCCAGCTTTTTGCCAGCCAGGGGATGATGCGGCCGGTTTGCGGGTCCTGGTCGGTCAGGGACTCGGCCACGTTGCGCAGCAGTACGCGGTGCTCCAGCCAGTAGACCTGGAAGGGGTCGACGCTGACCAGGGTGGTGTTGTCGCCCCAGAAGGCGATGTTCAGGGTGTTGCTGGCCGAGGTGTTGTCGGCTGGGGAGCAGGCGGTGAGGGCCAGGGCCAGGGAGCCGATGGCGAACAGGCGGTGCAGTGGGGGCATGGGATGGTCCTTCATTGAATTGGGGTTACCTGTGCCGGCCTCTTCGCGGGTAAACCCGCTCCTACAGGTACGGCGCTCCACTCAAGGGAAGTGAAATCCCTGTGGGAGCGGGTTTACCCGCGAAGAGGCCGGTACAGGCGACAGCTGCCTTCCAGTCAGTCCTGGTAATCGCGGCCCTCGCGGTCCAGCTGCCGGATCAACGCATCCCAATGCCGCTGGATGCCTTCCCCCTTGCCATCGGAAAACCGCTTCGACTGTTCATGCACCTTGGCAATCGCCGCCTGCGATGCATGCAGCAGCTGGTCATTGCCCCCGGCCTGGGCCGCCACCTGGATGTTGCAGGCCCGCTCCAGCCCATGCAGTTCACGGAACGCGTGCTCGACGCTGATCCCCCCGGTGAGCAACCCGTGGTTGCGCAGGATGAGGATGTTGCTGTCGCCCAGGTTGGCCACCAGCCGCTGCTGTTCGTCCAGGTCCAGGGCCACGCCTTCGTAGTCGTGGTAAACCACCCGGCTGTAGTAGGCCAAGGCGTGCTGGGAGATCGGCAGCAGGCCGTCGCGCTGGGCCGATACCGCTGCGCCGTCGCGGGTATGGGTGTGCAGCACGGCCTTGAGGTCGGGGCGGGCGCGGTGGATGGCGCTGTGAATCACGTAGCCGGCCTGGTTGATGCCCAGCCCCAGCGGGTCGTCGATCAGGGTGCCGTCGACGTCGACCTTGACCAGGTTGGAGGCGGTGATTTCGTCGAACAGCAGGCCGAAGGCGTTGATCAGGAAGTGTTCGTCCGGCCCCGGCACGCGGGCCGAAAAGTGCGTATAGATGTGGTCGGTCCAGCGGAACAGGGCGGCCAGGCGGTAGGCGGCGGCCAGTTTGACCCGTACCTCCCACTCTTCGGCGCTGACCCGGTCGCGCACCTTGTCGGTGCTGGTAATGACGGCAGACAGTGAACTCATGGTGTGCTCTCCGGTAATCAGTAGCCGCGCGCGGTGTCGACCAGGTTGGCCAAGGGCGCCTGCTCGCGGTAGCGGTGGAAGTTGGCGATGAAGGCTTCGAGCAGGGCCGGGTAGCCGTCCTCGGAAATGGCCGAGGTGTGCGGCGACAGCAACACCCGTGGGTGGTGATACAGCGGGTGGCCGGCGGGCAGCGGCTCGGGGTCGGTGACATCCAGGCTGGCGCGGCCGATCAGGCCGCTGTCCAGGGCCTCGAGCAGGGCCTGCTGGTCGAGCAGGCCACCGCGGGCGATGTTGATCAGGTGCAGGCCTGGGCGGGCATGGGCCAGCACCTGACGGTCGACCAGGCCACGGGTGGCGGAGGTGAGTGGGGCGGCCAGCACCAGGTGGTCGCTGCCGGCGAACAACTGCTGCAGGTCGGCGGCGCGCTCCACCCCGGGCACCTCGGCGATGGCCTGGCCGGGGCGGCTCAAGGCCAGCACCTGCATGCCAAGGGCCACTGCCTTGCGCGCCAGGCTTTGGCCGATACTGCCAAAACCGAGAATGCCCAGGGTGCGGCCGCGCAACGGCGCCAGCGGGGTCAGGCGCCAGTCGGCATCCTTGACCCACAGGCCCGGCAGTTGCTTGGCGGCGGCGAACACCAGGGCCAGGGCGAATTCGGCCACCTGCTCGGCATTGGCGCCCTTGCCACTGGTGACCGGTGTGCCCTGGAACACCCAGTCGGGGTAGAAGTCGATGCCCGAGGACACCAGCTGCACCCACTTCAGGCCCCAGGGCCAGCCCGGCGGCGGGGTGTCGATGCGCTGCCCGCGCACGTTGATCGGGCGCAGGATGAATACATCGGCAGGGGCTTGGAGGGCCAGCTGGCCGGGGGCGATATCGATGACTTCATGGTCCGGCAGGTGTTCGCGCAGGTGCTGGTTGGCCTGGGCGTCGAGCTGGCTGGCGATGATCGAATGGCTCATGCGTGCACCTCCGCCAGCGCCGCGCGGCCGGCCTGGCCGAACACCACATCGTCCTGCGGGGTGTGGATGCGGCTGCAGAGCACGTCGCGGTAGTGCCGTTCCAGCGGATTGCGCCGCGACAGCCCGGGGTTGCCGGCGGCCTCGATGGCCAGCTCCACGGCCTGGATGGCGTTGGCGCTGACCAGGTGCTTGAGCTGCCCGGCATGCTGCGCGGCGACCTGCCCGGCGGTGGCTGCGTCAAGCAGGCCCTGGTTGGCGAACAGCAGGGTGTCGATGCGCCCCAGCACGTCCTGGAAGCGCGGCAGGCTGGCCAGCGGCGCGCCCAGGTTGGAGGGGGCACGCTGCTTGAGAAAACCCGCCAGCCAGTCGCGGGCAGCACGGGCCACGCCGTCGTACACCGCCGGCAGCAGTACGGCCATCCACAGCAGGCTCTCGCCGTCGAGTTCGGCCTTCGGTGCGCTTGCCGGGCTGACGCTGACGGCATGGTCGAGGGGGATCAGCACGTCATCGAAGCGCACTTCATGGCTGCAGGTGGCGCGCATGCCCAGGTGGTCCCAGTCATCGATGATGGTGATGCCGGGCGTGTCGCGGTGCACCAGGAAGCCGCCGACCAGCGGGTCGGCGTCGTCGCTGCGGCCCCAGACCAGGTACCAGGTCAGGCCGTGGCTGCCGGTGGAGTAGATCTTGCGCCCGCTCAGGCGCCAGCCCTCGGCTGTGCGCCGCGCCACGGTGGCGGGCAGGCCGCCGCGGGCCGGTGTGCCGAGTTCGGGTTCAACGCGCAGGGCGTTGATCAGTGCGCCCTGTTGCACGGCATCGCGGGCCACGCGCTGGCGCAGGTGTTCGGGCCAGCGGGCCTCGTCCTGCAGGCGAAAGTGCTGCAGGTACTGCATCACCAGGATCAACGCGGTAGCCGGATCGCCCTTGCCGACCGCGCCGATCACCCGACGGGCGCAGGCCAGGTCCGCGCCAGTGCCACCCAGCGCGCGGGGTACGGTGAAGGCGAGCAGGCCGTGGCGGTGCAGCAGGTCGAAATTGTCCTGGGGGAACTGCGCGCTGCGGTCGTAGCGTTCGGCGTTGGCCGCGAGGGCCTGCGTCAGCTCGGCGAGGGCGCTGTCGGAGGGGTGACTCATGGGGTTTCATCCCTGAATGACGGTGTGTTGCTAAGACCGTATTCGTATGGATGAGCGCTGTAAAAGTCTTTTTGGTTCTATGCTAATTATTTGTTTTAAGAATTTATTGTTTTTACTGTTATGCATGAATTGCATTTATTGGCGGGGCGCCAGGCGCCCCTGCGTGCTCAACCCAGCAGCCTGTGCCCAGCCACCTCACCGAAAAGCTCGACGGGTTCCTGCAGGTTGCCCAGGTAACGTGGATGGAACAGCCACAGGTCTACCTGCGGCTTGAAATCACTGACGTTGATCACATCCAGCGCATCGCGGTGGCGGCTGGCCTGCAACAGTGGTTCGGGCACCAGCCCCAGGCCCTGGCCATTGGCGACCAGGCCCAGTTGCAACTCGGTGCCGAAGGTTTCCAGGTTGATCGACAGGCTCAGCCCCTGTTCGCTCAGCGCCCGCTGCAGGCCCGCGCGGAAACCACAGCCATCGGGGTTGAGCACCCAGCCACGGGTGTAGCAGTCCTTGAGCTTGTAGCTGCGCTTGGTGACGCTGCCCTTGGCGGCCACCACCTTCAGCGGCATGCGCGCGATCGAACGGCTGGCGATGCCTTCGGGGAAGATCTTGCCCGGTGGGAACAGCGCGGCGGCGGCGTCCAGTTCAGCGTTTTCCATGCGCGCGATGAGGCTGCTGCCCCAACCGCTGCTGACCTGGGTGCGCAATTGCGGGTAGGCCTCGCGAATCTGCGCCAGGGCATCGAGCAGCACCACGTCACCCAGGGTTTGCGGCACACCCAGGCGCAGGGTACCCGAAGGCGCGCCATCGTTGGCCACCAGTTCGCGCAGCGAGTCGATCTCGCGCAGGATCGCCTTGCACTGCTCGTACACCCGCAGGCCCATGGGGGTGGGCTTGAGCGGCTTGGTGTTGCGGTCGAGCAGGGTGGCGCCAAGGTCTTCCTCGAAGTTCTGCACCCGGCGGGTGATCGCTGGTTGCGTCAGTTGCAGGGCCTCGGCGGCGAGGTTGGTGGATTGGCAGCGGATGACCGCGACGAAGGCGTCCATATCATCGATTTTCATAATTGGCGCTCACTGGGTCGGATGGAAAATAAGGCATTAGCATAATCTGCCTGGCGGGTAATGCCATCGGTTCTGTTTTGATAGATGAAAACGCATATTAGGATATTCCTAAAATCAATTTAATTTATTTGACGGATCTCGCTAGAGTCGCCTGGCACGGGCCGCATGATGCTGCCCGCCCAGACACCGAGGAACGCCATGTCCATCCGATCGAAGCTGCTGACCCTGGTCGCGGCCCTGCTGCTGGCCAGCCAGGCCGGCGCCGCCGAGCGCCTGACCCTGCGCATCGGCGACCAGAAGGGCAACATGCGCGCCCAGCTGGAAGCCGCAGGCGCCTTGCGCGACCTGCCTTACGACATCCACTGGGCCGAGTTCCCCGCTGCCGCGCCGCTGGCCGAGGCGCTCAATGCCGGGGCGATCGATGCCGGCATCATCGGCGATGCGCCGCTGCTGTTCGTGCTGGCTTCGGGGGCACCGGTCAAGGCCATTGCCGTGGACAAGTCCGACCCCTATGGCACGGCGCTGCTGGTGCGTCCTGACGCGCAGTTGCACAGCGCGGCCGAGCTCAAGGGCAAGCGCATCGCCACCGGTCGCGGGTCGATCGGCCATCATCTGGCCCTCAAAGCGCTGGACCAGGTCGGCTTGAGCGAGAAGGACGTGGAGTTCCGCTTCCTCGGGCCGGTGGACGCCAAGATCGCTCTGGCCAACGGCTCGGTGGACGCCTGGTCGACCTGGGAACCCTACACCGCGCTGGCCGAGCTGAGCGGGCAGGGCCGGGTACTGGTCAACGGCCGCGGCCTGTCCAGCGGCAACAGCTTCCTCGCTGCCACCGACAAGGCGCTGGATCAACCCGAGCGGCGCGCGGCGTTGCAGGACTACCTCAACCGCCTGGCCGGGGCGCAGGCCTGGGCCAACCAGCACCTGGACAGCTACTCGAAAACCCTGGCCGCGATCATCGGCTTCCCCGAGGACGCCGCCCGCCTGCAGTTCGAGCGCCGCCAGCTGCGCTGGCAGGTGATCGACTCGCAGACCGTGGCGCAACAGCAGGACACCGCCGATTTCTATCACGCCCACGGCCTGATGAGCGAACGCCTCGATGTGGCACCGACCTTCGCCACTGGCTTCACCCTACCCGATGCCGCCAGGCTGGCCGCGCAACCCTGACTCCGGAGACCTCTACATGTCCTTCAAACCCCTGCGCCAGCTTGGCCTGGCGCTGCTGGCCAGCGCCTTGCTGCCGAGCCTGGCCAGCGCCGAGCAGACCCTGCGCATCGGCTACCAGAAATCCTCGACCCTGCTGACCCTGCTCAAGGCCCGCGGCAGCCTCGAACAACGCCTGCAGGCCGAGGGCATTCGCGTCAGCTGGCACGAGTTCCCCAGCGGCCTGCCATTGCTGGAGGCGCTGAACCTGGGCAATGTCGACCTGTCGGCGGATGTTGCCGACACCGTACCGGTATTCACCCAAGCTGCCGGCGCCAGGCTTACCTACTTCGCCCGGGAGACGCCTTCGCCAACGGCCCAGGCCATCCTGGTGCCCGCGGACTCGCCACTCAGGACCCTGGCCGACCTCAAGGGCAAGCGCGTGGCGGTGACCAAGGCCGCTGGCAGCCACTACCTGCTGATCCAGGCCCTGGCCAAGGCTGGGCTGACCTTCAAGGACATCACCCCGGCCTACCTGATCCCTGCCGACGGCCGCGCCGCTTTCGAGAACCACAAGGTCGATGCCTGGGTGACCTGGGACCCTTACGTGGCCAGCGCCCAGCGCCAGCAGAACGCCCGCATCCTGGCCGATGGCAGCGAGCTGGCCAGCTACCAGCGCTACTACCTGGCCAGCAGCGACTACGCCCAGGCCCACCCCGAGGTGCTGCAGCAGGTGTACCTGGCCCTGCGTGAGGCAGGTGTCTGGACCAAGGCCAACCCGGCGGCCGCAGCACGCATCCTCGGGCCGTTGTGGGGCAACCTGGACAGTGCCACGGTGCAGCAGGCCAATGCCCGGCGCAGCTACGACGTGCAGCCGGTGAAGCCGGAGAACCTGGCCGAGCAGCAGCGCATCGCCGATGCGTTTTACCGCGAGGGGCTGCTGCCCAAGGCGGTGGATGCCAAGGCGGTGAGCTTGTATCAGCCGGTTGCAGACTAGCGTTGGATGCTCGTTCCGAGCGTCAGGTTATGACGCAGTCACCGACGCAGGATGTGAGGTCGGGCGCAAAAATGCAAAAAGCTGGATGCTGTTTGAACTTCATCGCACCTTGACGCTCTAGGATACCGATCCCGGCTAATGGCAATGTGTCAGTAGCCGATCGCCCATCGACAAGACAAGGATGAAGACAGTGCAAGGAAGAAGTGTATGGCTAGGAATGCTGGTCGCGGCAGGTGTGCTGCTGGCGGGTTGCGATAACGGCCAGGCGCCTCGCAGTGCGGCGACCCCGCAAGGCCAGGCTGCGGCTGAGCAACCCAGCGCTGAACAGATCGAGATCGAAAAATACAACGCCTATGTCGACGCCGCGAACCGCGGTGGCAACTTCGCGGCCATCCTGGAGCATCGCCGCACGGAGTATTCGAAGCAGCTCAAGTCGAAGAACAAACTGTCCGAGTACTACCTGTTCAGCGCCTATGACATCAGCGGCCTGCGCGACAACCTGAAGAAGGCCCTGGCCTTGCCGTCGCCGATGCCGGAGCTGGACGAGCCGGCACAAGCGATGCTGGTGGCGCTGGAAAAACTTGAACCGATCCATAGCGAGCTCGCCAACTACGCCGCCTCCAAAGGTTACCTGAGCGACGGTGGCCAGAAAGCCAAGGAGATGGAGCCTGCCCTGGATGCGGCGCTCGAAGGCGTGGCCGCCGGGCAGGTCAAGTTCTACGACGGCCTGACCAAGCGCGACGAGATCAACACCCGGCAAGCGTTCGAGGAAGCCGACAAGGACTCGCTGGAATACTATCGCGCCGGTATCGTGCTGTACGCCAAGCAGTCAGTGCGCCTGTCCACGGACTTCTTCCAGTCGGCCGGGGCCGATGCGTCGGTCAAGCCGTTTGAAGAAAGCCTGGGCAAAACCGCGCAGATGATCGAAGGCTGGCACAAGCAGAGCACCGCCAAGAGCCCAGGCTGCACTGTGCTGCTGAGCCAGATGAACCAGTTCGTCGGCAAGGGCCGCGAGGCCATCAACACGGCCAGGTCCGGTGGCTACAAATACAATGAACAACGCCAGATGGCGTGGAAGAACAACAACCCGATCGAGCGTGATGCGAAGTTCTTCGGCAAGTCCTTTGACGATGTGATCAACGGCTTGAACTCCTCACGCTGCACTTGAGCGAACCGGTAACGCATTACACCACGAACCCACCGTTGACCCCTGGCACGGTGGGTTCGTGCATTCAAGCGGCGGTCCCTCTGTGCAGGTAGTCTTGGCCCTACATCAAAGTGATCGTTCACAAGCGATGTGCAGCCTTTCACTGGTGATCAGGCGCCCACGAACGACCGGCCCGGGGCTGGTGCGTCATCGATTGTCATGGCTCTCAATCCGATAGATCAGAGTATTGTGGGATCCGTCTGGAGCGTCCTCTCTGTCACCCACGATTGTGCCATACAGCTTGAAGCCTGCCCGGACTGCCAATTTTTTACTGGATTCATTTCGCTCAGAGATAAATAGCACAGTTGGCAGAGCCTTTAGAAATGGAATGACTAGCTGCAGTGCGTTGGTCATATAGCCGCGCCCAGCACAGTCAATATTTACCCAGTAACCCAAGGAGTTACATTCCTGCTCTGGCAGGTATCGAACTCCAATACAGCCTGCCAAGGTGTCCAATTCGCTAGTGAAAATGTAGTACTTCTTTTCTGCTGTCGGATCAGATGAATTGGATGCGGTAACTGATCGTTGAAGACTTTCCTTTACGTCGATAAGCGATACTTCAGCATTTGGCCATCTGAGGAATTCTTTATGGAGTTCATAGCTGCGTTTCAGGGCCGTATGCAGCAGTGGTGCGAACTCTGGCCGAGGACGAAGCAGGCGTAGACCATTGCCCTCAATCTCATGAGGAAGAGCCAATATATCTATCACGATAAAATATGTACCCCCGAAAACCTAGAATCGACCATCAGGGCACGGACCAATGGGCTCGGCATCAAAATGGGATTTAACACGGCAACTGCACGTGCCATGCCAGTAAGGATTCTCGGGTCTATGGGGTCTCACGGCCAAGTGAAAGGCATGATGTGTACTTCTGCGAAGCAAATTGCTGGCGCGGTGTACGCAGGCCAACAGCTGTGACGCCACATTGGTTCGAGCTATCGTCTGGGTGCCACACGAAAGCCGAGCTCACTGTGTTAAACGGGAAGTCCTGATTCAAATGAGCTACGCAGGGTAGCAACAACGTCATCAACACGATGACCTTGTATCGCTGGCGGCACGGGGCGTTCGCAAAACTCTCGCCAGATGAATAGCATCAGTTCTGCGCCATCTGTTTGCTGAGGTGCGGTGTCCCCCGAGCCGAAGGTTTGCAGCAGCCTGTATCTTTCGTCCTGCCAGAAAATGGCTTCAACCCAGTCATACACCGGGATGAAGTGGAAGTGGATGGAGTAACCGGCATCGTGCCCGAACCGGCCAATATACAAGTGTTTGGGCGAGAGGTGATCTTCAATGGTTTTCTGAATTCGCGCCTGCAATACCCCAAGTTCCGATTGCGCCTCAAGCGGTAGCGCTGCCAGCGAGTTGGTCATGTGCTTCGCACTGAGCATCAGATAGCCCGGCAACGCACTGTCCATGCGGTGGTTGAGAACCCAGTACCTGGATTCGTGAATGATGAATCGAGCCGGTATTTCCATGAGATAGCCTTGAGAGGAACTAGCGAGCGTAGCATTGCGACAGATCGATGTCCGCGTCTTGCCGGATACTGTCTTTTTTCCAATCTCCGCTTTTGGTCGAAAGCGGTAACTATCAACTAATGGATTTGGCCATTTCCGACGTTCCAGTCCAACCGGTCTGCTCATAGACCGGTTTACCCGTCTCGGTTGCGTGCAGGACAGCGAAGGTGATGCCTCGGCGAGCGAACTCGGCGTCAGCAGCCTGCATCAAGGCTGAAGCCAGGCCACGGCGGCGGTAGGCCGGCTGGACGAACACATTCAGCACGTACCCACGCTTGTCCAGGGTCGGGTGCGATGGATGGGGAGGCCAATCAATGCTCATCAAGCCAATGGCTGCGACAGGTTGGTCGCCATCCAGGAGCTTGAAGCCGTAGTACCGACCGTCACCGAGCCGCTCTTCCAGCCATGGGCGAAAGTGCTGAGTCATGACTTGCAGTTTTTCAGGGTCGCCACCCGCCTCAAGAAACATCTCCTGGCGATGTGAGCAGATCATTTCTGCGTCAGCGGGCTCGACAGGCCGGCACTCCAAGCCTGAAAACTCTCCACATCCTTGTAGTTCGATCATCGTTTATCCAGTGTCAGTGGCCGATTCATGGAAAGGCAGCCTATGGCACCTTCAGGCCTGTTTGCAATGGCTAACGATCGACCTTGGCAAGCAACTCAGCTTTTGTCATCTCTCATGCAACTGCACATAACTCATTGAATCAGCAGGGCCCATGTAGGAGCGGCCTTGTGTCGCGATGGGGCGCGCAGCGGCCCCGGCAATTTCAACTGTTGCGCATCAATCCTGGGGCCGCGATGCGGCCCTTTCGCGACACAAGGCCGCTCCTACAGGTACAGCGACAACCTCGAGAGCAACGCTGTACCTGTGGGGCTTTAGCCGCGAAAGCCCATGGCGATGATCAGGCTTGTACCGCGTTGACCCCGCCAGTGGGCATGGATTTTTTGCGCACCGCTTGATAGAGAAGGCTGGACACCATGAAGCCCACAATGGCCAGTATGCTCATCAAGGTGAACACATAGTTGTAGCCCTGTTGACCAGGGAAGTGGTCGAGGAGCGCGCCATAGATGACGTAGGCAAACATGCCGGGGGCATAGCCGATCAGGCAACCGATGCCGAAGGCCGAGCCGGTGATGTGCTGGGGAATGCCGACTTCGCCCATGGGTGCCCAGAACACGCCGCGCATCGAGAACACAATCAGGGCGAAGGATAGGGTGGCCGCCATCCCCGCATAGATGAAGCCCGGGCTTTTGGGAATCAGCATGATCACGCCCATCAGCGGCAGTAACGCCAGGAATGCCCACTTCAGGTAACGGCTGGTGCTCTTGAACTGCTTGTCGGCAATGAAACCACCGGCAGGCCCGCCGAGGATTTTCAGGAAGTACTGGTTGATGATGCCGTAGGCGCCGACCAACGCCACGGGCAACCCGTACATTTCCTTGAGGTAGGGAATGAAATAGGTCAGGCCGCAGTAGACGATGTAGACCATGAACACGTTGAGACTGACCAACCAGATACCGGGTACCTTGATCGCCTCCATCAGGTTCGCCAGACCGTTTTTCGGCTTGGCGGCCGATTGCGCGTTACCGCCCTTGAGCAGAAGCCAGGTCAGGGTGCCGGCCAGAATGTCGATGACCGAGTAGAACAGGATCGCCGACTTCAGGCCGGTTTCCCCCGAGCCCATGGCGACGAACACGCCCAGTGCGGAAAAGGCCACCAGCGTATCAACCACGCCACGCCCGCCTTCCAGCAGGCCGAACAACCGGCCTTGCTCCTGATCGTCACCCAGATTACGGATGGCTTTGAGCAGCGATGGCCAGAACAGGCAGTCGGCACAGACGGCCAACAGACTGAACACGATCAGCAAGCTGCTGAAGGGCGGAAAGGTTGCCAGGTACAACCCAAGAGCTCCGGTCCCGATCAGGCCGAGGGGGATCAGTTTGCGCGTGTCGTAGCGATCGGCGAGCAGGCCGCCAACCACAAACAGTGCAGTCGCGATGATTGCGTTGGCACTCAACAGCACGCCGATTTCAGTGTGGCTCAGGCCCATGAATTCCTGCATGGGGACATAGAAGGCGTCCTTGAGGTTCGCCAACTTGTAAATGGTGCCGCCACCGAGGATGAGAATCAGGAGTCTGAGCCGTTTGGCCTTGTTTTGAGTTGTCATTATTGTTCTCCGAGCGTAATCGGGTCGTCAGGTTCAGGCGTTGGAAGGGGTGGCCAGGGTCAGTTCAGCCAAGGTGCGCAGTTCGCCCAGCAAGCGTCGGACATAGGCCACCTGATTGTTCGCCCAGCGGTGTTCGTCGGCCAGCATGCGCTCGAGCGAGTAGCCTTTCGGGAGCGGCGTTTCGCTCATCTCCCGGTAAGCAATGAATGGATCGGCCGCTTCGAGGCTCTGGCGGAAGGCCGGGGCCACGTAGTGATTTTCCTGCTCGAGAATGAACGCGATCACCTGTGGGGTTGCTTCGCCCAGCATCAACAGTTCGAACAGCATGCGGGCGCTGGGCAGGTCGTCTTCGTCGCTGCCTTGCAATACGCCGTAATGGCCGAAGCCGTTTTGTTCGGGGACGATGCGTACGCCCTTCAGGTGAGCCTGGCGGATGTGCGGCGCCAGGTTGTGCAGGGCCTGCAGGGGCTGTTCGCAGGCATTGATCATGTTGCCGAAGTCGAACAGGGCGTGCAGGCGAGGGTGGTTGAGACGGTTGAGCAGCTGCGCGATTTCGCTGCTCTTGAGTTCTTCATGCTGCTCGAAGTCAAAGTACAGATCGTTGGCGTCGGCCTGTTGCGCGAGGTAATGCAGGTCGGTCTCGATCACGTCCATGACCCGCGACAGCGTGCCCTCGTAACGTGAGTAGACACGGATGTTGCGCACTCCCAGGGCCTTGGCGATGGCGATCACCTGGTCGACATCCTTTTTCAGCGTGCTGCTGATTTCCAGGTGCACATCCAGCCCCAGCGCCTTGGCCTTGCTGGCAAACGCCTGGAGCTGCTCTGGCGACATCTGGCTCAGGCTGTTTTCCTCGCCGTCGAGCAAGTGCAGGCTCAGGCCTTGCAGCTCGTGGCGATAGGCGAAGTCCAGCAGGTCGGCGGGGGTGACACGACCGTGGGTGAGGTTGGTCAGCAGCGGGTAGGCGTGGGCAAACAGGCGCAATTGCCCGAGACGCTCAAGCAACTGCTGGGCCAGTGCTTCGGTCAGCACTGGAGCAGCTACCTGTTCGACCACCTTGTGGCTCAGCAAGGCGTTGAATCGTTCCTGGATCTTGTTGTTCATTAGAGTCGTTCCTGGTTCAGACTCCGGGTCTACCGGCGCAGCCTTTATCGCGCCAGTCAGGAACTCTCGATAGATCCATTATCAACTAATTGATAAGGCCACTTGCCTCGCATCAAGTGGCTGGCGGTAGGTAACCCAGCGTGCGCAAGGCCTGGGCCAACTCCTCGACACGCTCCCGGGCCTGCTTTTCGGGCGTGCCGGCAAAGCCGATCAACAGCGCAGGCGGCAGGTCATGCTTGATGCGGTAGTCGCTCAAGGCATAGGTGTGAATGTTGTGTCGGGCCAATTGCCGGGCGATGTCAGTGTCACTGAGTTCGGGGGGCAGCCAGGCGATCAGGTGCATGCCGGCATCCGTCGGAGTGATCCTGAAAAAGCTGCCGATCTGCATTTCAAGTTGTTCGATCAATGCCTGCTGGCGCGCCTTGTACAGTGCACGCATGCGGCGGATGTGCCCCAGGAAGTGGCCTTCGCTCATGAAGTCCGCCGTTGTGGCCTGAAGCAGCGTGGGCGGGCTGCGATCCATGACCGCGCGCAGGGTGCAGAAGGGCTCGACCAGAGCCTGCGGCAGAATCACGTAACCCAGTCGCAGTGACGGAAAGAGCACTTTGCTGAACGTGCCGACGTAGATCACCCGGGCCATCTGGTCCAAGGCATACAGCGCCGGGAGAAGGCGACCACTGTAGCGAAACTCGCTGTCGCAATCGTCCTCGATGATCCAGCTCTGATGCTGCGCAGCCCAGTCGATGAGTGCCTGGCGCCGCACATAACTCAGGGTGACACCCAAAGGATGCTGACGCGAAGGCGTACAAAATACCAGGCGCGCATCAGGGCACTCGGCAAGGCCTTGCTGGACATCGATCCCCTGTTCATCAATACGCAACGGAATGATCTTGGCCCCCTGGGCTTGCAACGCAATTCGTGCGGCGATGTGCCCAGGGTCTTCCATCCAGACACTGTCCTGCGGATTGAGCAGCAGCATGCCCAGCAGGTTGAACGCTTGCTGCGCGCCGGAAACGATCACCACTTGCTCGGCATTGCAGTCGATACCTCGCGCATCGAAGACGTATTCGGCAATCGCTGTGCGAAACGCCTGCAAGCCTTGTAGCTCGCCATAACCCAGAATCGCCTTGGTCGGCTTGAGCAAATGACGGTTCATCAGGCGCCGCCAGATGGCTTGCGGAAACCCTTCATAGGTGCTGTGACTGGGCAGGAAGGAGGTCGGCGTCGCGGGATCCCAGTCGGCATAGGACACCCCGCGAAAATGATCGCTGCGCAGCGACAGCATCGACTGGCTCAGTTCGGACAGGCGCGGTGGCTGGCGCGGTTGCTCGTCCTCGATACTCCGGTTTTCCCACTCAGTACCGACATACGTACCTGCACCAGTGCGCGAGGCCAGGAAACCTTCGGCAATCAACTGATCGAAAGCATTGAGGATGGTGATCCGCGACAGCCCCAACTCGATGCTCAAGGTCCGGGTCGACGGCAGGCGCACGCCCCCCTGAATTCTGCCGTTGAGTATCTGTTTGCGAATCTGCAGATACAGCTGACGGTACAGAGGTATGGCACTGGCACGGTCCAGTTCGATAGCCGACAGCAGCAAACCTGTGGGGGATTTCATGACATGCTCGTCTGGTGAAATGGGACTTGACCTGGAAACCGTCAGGCGACGGGGCTTTCAGGGTAGCGAGCGATACCCGATAAGTCATCCGTCCGGCTTTGATGTCCGGCGAAGCGTCCGTTTTGGATCGATAGTGGCCAGTCGCGAATGGCTGCTAACGACCCAAGGCGGACACTGATCCAAAGCTCTGTAGTCAGTGCAAGCCTCATCGCCGGCAAGCCGGCTCCCACAGGAGTATCACCAGCCTTCAGGCATGCGCTGTACTTGTGGGAGCCGCGCTTGCCGGCGATGGGCCGCGAAGCGGCCCCGGTTACAGATGTCCGCTTTGGGTCGATAGCCGCCATTCGCGGTCGATCGCTTTTGGCCCAAAGTGGACGCTAAAAGATAACTGGTTTCGTAAGCGCGACGCCGTCCCTGTGGGAGCGGGTTTACCCGCGAAGAGGCCGGTGCAGGCGACACAACATGGTGATCACTGCTGATTCGCCAGCAGGTGATGAGTGAGAGGCGCCAACGGAAGTGTTACTGCACATTCCCTTCGCTTGAAACGCTTCCCCGACACCGGTAGTCTTTGCCCGCTGCTGTAAGTCCAGCAGCCGGGTTTGGTCACCCGCAATCATCAAGGCGCACAAGCGCCCGCTCTGCGATACAGTTGGCGCTTTTTTGTGCCCGCTGTTTCGTTTTATGGCGGCTGTGCGTGGGGCGCCTCCGTGCGCGCCGGTTTCCTTGATTCCCGGTTGACCAACCCGCGTACAGTCGCCACCCATTCGTTTGGTCACGTTGTGTGGCGGCTCCAGTGAATCAAGGAGCGACACAATGACAAAAGGCTTACCCGATCCTCCCGTACGCGCCACCACGGCGTCCTCCAGTTTCTCCACGTGCGAATGCAGCCATCCACCGTTGTTTGCCGTGCGTTCGGGGGTGGACTACGAAGATGCGCTGGTGCATCTGTCCACGCTGCTCAAAGGGGCGTTTGCGACCAATCTCAAGGCACTGGAGCTGGCCAAGGGGACCTGTCGTGATCTGTTGTTGAGCAACGACCATGGGCTGGATTCGGCCAAGGCGGTGGTGGAGGCGTTGCTGGATGGGGTGGAGAGACAGCAACTGGTTGGACGGAAGACGGTACCGGGTGTCTGACGAGCGCTTGGGCTTTGTTGGACTCAAGCGGCAGCCGTGATTGACCTCGAGGGCCCCTTCGCGGGTGAACCCGCTCCCACAGGTACAGCGCCAACTCGAAGCCAGCGCAGTACCTGTGGGAGCGGGCGCGCCCGCGAAGCAGACGACGCGGTGGATGGCACGTACCCACGCTTGTCCAGGGTCGGATGCGATGGATGGGGAGGCCAATCAATGCTCATCAAGCCAATGGCTGCGGCAGGTTGGTCGCCATCCATGAGCTTGAAACCGTAGTACCGGCCGTCACCGAGCCGCTCTTCCAGCCATGGGCGAAAGTGCTGAGTCATGACTTGCAGTTTTTCAGGGTAGCCACCTGCCTCAAGAAACATCTCCTGGCGATGTGAGCAGATCATTTCTGCGTCAGCGGGCCCGACAGGCCGACATCGCGTAAATAGACCAGCGCACCATCTTCTGGATACGGCCATGGGACACGACGATCCAGATAGCGCACTACCTCCCACAGGGATATCACCACCTTCAAACCTGCGCTGTACTTGTGGGAGCCGCGCTTGCCGGCGATGGGCCGCGAAGCAGCCCCGGTGTACAGGTGTCCGCTTTGGTCGATAGCTGTCAGTAGGGGGTATGTGGGCGTAGGATGGAGGCTTATTGTGATGTTTCTAGCTTGGTCGGGCGATTAGGGCGAGGGTTGTAACCTTCTATCTCTCGAATGTACTCGCGCGCTTCGCGAAAGTAGTAGCGTCTCAAATGAACACGCAGATTCTGTCTTAGACGCCAACTCCCGTATGCACAAGCGCAAGGAAAGATAAAAAGCCATGCCATCGAACTGGAATTGGATAAAAAGATAGCCAGCAAAGTGATTGATACGACAATTAATTGATCAGGCATATTGAGCCATTCGCTACCTATTCCTCTCTTTCTTAGCGTGCGGAATAGCCATCTATATATTGCGAATAAAAGTGCACTCAAGAAAAGGAAGGCAAGCCCTATGATCCAGCTTCCTGGTATGGGCGAAAAAAGAAGCTAACCCCAAAGCCAGCAAGGACAATGCTTGTGGTGAAGGCACCCAAAAGAGCATCCCACTGTTGATCGACAGAGCGATACAGCCGTCTTTTGATCTCGATCCTGTGTATTTCGTGGTAGCGAGGATTCATAGGCCTAACCTAGGCTAATCGGCAAACAAGCGTTGTACCTATATCAGTCAGGGTGAGCAAACTCAGCACCGGCCACATATACGGATGCAATCGCACTGAGACAACATTGGAAAAGCATTACCCATCACAGTTGTTAACTGTTTTAGAATCCCCCACCACCGATAAACCAGGGGCGCGTAGCCCCGCTGCTATGTCCTTCATACTCTGATTTCCTTCTGAGCTGTCTTTGGTAATTAAACAAACCTCAGCCAGTCGTGGGAAAAGTTGTCGCACTGAGGGCACTTAAGGCTTGGTGGAAGCCTGTCTGCAATATGACTACAGCTAGGGCATCGAACTTTCATGGCGCTATCCTGACACTCTATCATTAGGTGACATGCCATGTAGCGCTTCTTGTCGCGGTAAGCTTGAGATCTATCGGAGGATAACCCGACAGGGGCGACGGCAAGCCCGGCTACGCTAAAGAGGGTAGCCGGGCTCCACCTGTTTTCCAGTATCAGCCAGCCGTCGTCATGCAACATTTGCCCCACCTGTTGATCATTCGGATGCAAACGACGGCCGTTCCGCGAACCATGCCACCGCCAGCTCCTTGAACGCCTCAGCCGAAGGCGTCAGCGGATAGCGCTGATCATGCGCCAGCACGATGCTGTGCGTTGGCAATTTCTCCTCGGTCGGCCGACACACCAGCGCTTGGCCATCATAACTGCGGTCACCAAATGGCCGTGTGTAGATCAGCGCCACGCCAAACCCGTTGGCGACCAGGCTACGCTGCATCTCGAAGGTGCGCACGCGGTGCACAGCGGCGGGCGAAAGATCGTAGAAGCTGAACAGATCCAGCACATGCTGCCAGCTGTGGACCTGATCGGTGACTACCAGGGTGTATTCGGATAGCGCTTTGAGGCTGACGCGCGACTCCTTGGCCAACGGGTGATCGGCAGCCAGCAGTACCTGAGCGGTCAGCTGGCACAGCTGGGTGCATTGAGTGTTCGGCGGCAGACCCAGATCGTAGGTGATTGCCAGCTCTATCGCGCCCTCACTCAGCCGCTTGCCAACATAATCGAAGCTGCCTTCGCGCATATCGACCGTGACCCTCGGGCAGGACTCCTGCATCCGGCGCACGATCTGTGGCAGGCAATAGGGCGCCAGGTCTTCAAAACACCCGACCACCAACTCTCCGACACACTCACCCGCATTGGCATTGATCTCGGCAAAGGTCCGAGCCTCGCTGAGAACGCGGCGGGCCTGGACCATGACGGTACGCCCGAACGGGGTCAGCGATATGCCGAGGCCACGTTGGCGCACGAAAATCGATTGGCCCAGCACCTCTTCCAATTCGGTGATGGCCGCCGAAATGGAGGGCTGTGAAACATGAAGCTCCATGGCGGCAGTCGTCAGGTTCCCGTGCTTGGCCGCTGCGAGCGCGTAGCGCAGTTGTCGCAGTGTGAACTTCATAGGTTTTTCCGTTGTGATACATCAGGACATATTATTTTATCCTTTTTTGAGGTTGTGAAATATTTCCTCTGTGCAGTGGCCACCGATCACAGGTGCCACGCCGATGCCGATTGCAAGGCTGATCAGCCAGTTTGGCGACCCTCTTTGGGCCGGATGCCCTCGACTACTGCAATCCATGTTCTTGTTTGGGAGCGTCACAATGAAAATTACAAAGGCTCTGCTGACCACGACACTATCTTTCGGGCTGCTGGCGGCCGCTGGTGCCAGCCAGGCGGCCGGCTGGTGCGAGTCTGGCAAACCGGTGAAATTCGCCGGATTGAACTGGGAAAGCGGGATGCTGCTCACGGACGTGATGCAGTTCGTGCTGAAAAATGGTTATGGCTGTGAAACCGACAGCCTGCCGGGTAACTCCATCTCCATGGAAAACGCCCTGAGCAGCAACGACATTCAGGTGTTTGCCGAAGAGTGGGTGGGGCGCAGCGAGGTCTGGAACAAGGCTGCCGCTGCCGACAAGGTCGTTGGCGTCGGCGCGCCGGTCGTTGGCGCGGTCGAAGGCTGGTATGTGCCGCGTTACGTGATCGAAGGCGACCCCAAGCGCAAACTCGAAGCCAAGGCACCGAACCTCAAGACCATCGCCGATCTTGGGCAATACGCCCAGGTATTCAAGGACCCGGAAGAACCGGACAAGGGGCGCTTCTACAATTGCCCGGCCGGCTGGACCTGCGAGCTGGACAACAGCGAGATGCTCAAGCACTACGGCCTGGAAAGCAGCTACACCAACTTCCGCCCGGGCACCGGCCCGGCACTGGATGCCGCCGTGCTGTCGAGCTACAAGCGTGGCGAGCCGATCCTGTTCTACTACTGGTCGCCGACGCCGCTGATGGGCCTGGTCGACCTGGTCAAGCTGGACGAGAAGCCAGGCGTGGATAAATCCCTGACCATCAAAGTGGGCCTGTCGAAGGCGTTCCACGAGCAGGCGCCGGAACTGGTGGCGGTGCTGGAAAAGGTCAATCTGCCGATCGACTTGCTGAACCAGAACCTGGCGCGCATGAGCAAAGATCGCATCGAGTCGCCGGAACTGGCCAAGTTGTTCCTCAAGGAGCACCCCGAGGTCTGGCACAGCTGGGTCAGCGAAGACGCAGCCAAAAAGGTGGACGCGGCACTCTGAGCGTGTGGGCTCGTCCGGTTCCTGCCGGACAAGGCACGCGACAGTCCGTTTCATGCACTTGCTCGAGAGAATTCCATGTTTCCCAAGAACTTCACGTTTTCCATTGCCGACTGGGTCAATGGCTGGGTCGATGCGCTGGTAACCAACTACGGTGACGTGTTCCGGCACATCTCCGACACCCTGCTGTGGGCCATCGTCAACCTCGAAGGCCTGCTGCGCGCAGTACCCTGGTGGCTGATGCTGGCCATCGTCGCCGGTATCGCCTGGCACGCCACCCGTAAAGTCGTGACCACTGCCGTGATCGTCGGCTTGCTCTTTTTGGTCGGCGCGGTCGGCCTCTGGGACAAGCTGATGCAGACCCTGGCGCTGATGCTGGTCGCAACGCTGATATCGGTCCTGGTCGGCATTCCGCTGGGTGTGCTGTCGGCGCGCAACGATCGCCTGCGGGCGGTGTTGATGCCGCTGCTCGACATCATGCAGACCATGCCCAGCTTCGTGTACCTGATCCCGGTGCTGATGCTGTTCGGCCTGGGCAAGGTGCCGGCGATCTTCGCCACCGTCATCTATGCCGCGCCGCCGTTGATTCGCCTGACCGACCTGGGCATTCGCCAGGTGGATGGCGAGGTCATGGAGGCGATCAACGCTTTCGGGGCCAATCGCATGCAACAACTGTTCGGTGTGCAGCTGCCACTGGCGTTGCCGAGCATCATGGCCGGTATCAACCAGACCACCATGATGGCCCTGTCGATGGTGGTCATCGCCTCGATGATCGGCGCCCGTGGCCTGGGTGAAGACGTCCTGGTCGGCATCCAGACCCTGAATGTGGGCCGCGGCCTCGAAGCCGGCCTGGCCATCGTGATTCTGGCGGTCGTGATCGACCGCATTACCCAGGCCTATGGCCGACCACGGCATGGGGTGGGCAAATGAGCGCCAAACAGACAATGAACAAGATCGAAGTCAAGAATGTCTTCAAGATATTCGGTGCTCGCGCCGAAGATGCCCTGAAACTGATCCGCCAGCAAAAAGCCAAGGATCAGGTCCTGGCCGAAACCGGCTGCGTGGTCGGGGTCAACGATCTCTCGTTGTCCATCGGCAGCGGCGAGATCTTCGTGATCATGGGGCTGTCGGGCTCGGGCAAGTCGACCCTGGTGCGCCACTTCAACCGCCTGATCGACCCGACCAGCGGCGAGATCCTGGTCGATGGCGAAGACATTCTGCAGTACGACATGCAAGCCCTGCGCGAATTCCGCCGGCACAAGATCAGCATGGTGTTCCAGAGCTTCGGCCTGTTGCCGCACCGCACCGTGCTGGACAACGTCGCCTACGGCCTGAAAGTCCGTGGCGAGAGCAAGGCCATGTGCACAGAGCGTGCCCTGCACTGGATCAACACCGTGGGCCTCAAGGGTTACGAAAAGTCGTACCCGCACCAGTTGTCGGGCGGCATGCGTCAGCGCGTCGGCCTGGCCCGCGCCCTGGCTGCCGACACCGACATCATCCTGATGGACGAAGCCTTCAGTGCGCTCGACCCGCTGATTCGCGCCGAAATGCAGGACCAGTTGCTGGAGCTGCAGAAGACCCTGCACAAGACCATCGTCTTCATCACGCACGACCTGGACGAAGCGGTGCGTATCGGCAACCGGATTGCCATTCTCAAGGACGGTCGCCTGGTCCAGGTCGGCACACCGAAAGAAATCCTCTACCAGCCTGCGGACGAATACGTCGATCGTTTCGTGCAGCGTCGCGTAGCTTCGCTTTAAGGAACCGCGTGTATGTCGTTTGCCGAAAGAATCATCATCGCCGACGCGCCAGTGCGTTGGCAGGACGTGGTGGCTGTGGCCCGGCATGGCGCGAAGCTTGAGCTGGCCCCATCGGCCTGGGCACGGATCGAGAACGCCCAGGCGATTGTCCAGCGCATCGTTTCCAGCGGTGACCGCGCCTATGGCGTCAACACCGGGCTTGGCGCCTTGTGCAATGTCTCGTTGCAGGACGAACAACTCAGCCAGCTGTCGCACAACACCTTGCTCAGCCATGCCTGTGGCGTGGGTACGGCGCTGTCGGACGAACAGACCCGGGCGATCATGTGCGCGGCGATCATCAATTTCTGCCAGGGCCGTTCCGGCCTGCAGCGCAAGGTGGTCGAGGCGCTGCTGACCCTGCTCAACCAGCACATCACCCCGCAGGTGCCGAAACAGGGGTCGGTGGGGTACCTGACCCACATGGCACATATCAGCATCAGCTTGCTGGGCGTCGGCCAGGTCAGCTATCGCGGCCAGATCATGCCGGCGCAGCAGGCCTTGGCCGAGGTCGGCCTGGCGCCGGTCAAACTGGGTGCCAAGGATGGCCTGTGCCTGGTCAACGGTACCCCTTGCATGACCGGCCTGAGCTGCCTGTCCCTGGACGACGCCACTCGGTTGAGCCAATGGGCGGACGTTATCAGCGCCATGAGCTTCGAGGCCCTGCGCGGCCAGCTCGATGCCTTCGACCCTGAAATCATCGCGATGAAACCGCACCCCGGCATGCAGCGCGTGGGCAGTAACCTGCGGCGCCTGCTCGACGGCAGCGAAATCATTGCCAGCAGCCAAGGCATTCGCACCCAGGACGCCTTGAGCATTCGCTCGATTCCGCAGGTTCATGGCGCCGCGCGCGATCAGCTGGAACACGCTGCGCGGCAGATCGAAACCGAACTCAACTCCACCACCGACAACCCGATGCTGCTGGGTACGCCCGAGTCGTATCGGGTGGTTTCCCAGGCGAATCCGCACGGCCAGTCGGTGGCCATGGCGGCCGACTTGCTGGCCATCGCGGTGGCCGAGATCGGGGCGATTGCCGAGCGTCGTCTCGATCGCCTGATCAACCCGTTGGTCAGCGGCTTGCCGGCCTTCCTGGTCAGCCAGCCGGGGGTGAATTCGGGCATGATGATTGTCCAGTACGTGGCCGCTTCACTGTGTGCGGAAAACCGTCAGCTGGCACAACCGGCAGTCGTCGACAACTACGTCACCTCCGGCCTGCAGGAGGATCATCTGAGCATGGGCACCAATGCCGGGTTGAAGCTGCACCGCGCCCTGGAGAACTGCACGCAGATCCTCGCCATCGAATACCTGTTGGCGGCCCAGGCATTCGAGTTCCTCAAGGAGCAGCGCTTTGGCGCGGGTACCAACGTTGCCTGGCGGTTGTTGCGCGAACGGGTTCCAGCCTATGCCCAGGACCGTTGGTTGGCCCCGGATATCGCCAGCAGCGCATCAATCCTGAAGGACCCGGGCCTGCTTGGCGCTGCATTCCCCGAGCTGCTATGACCGATGCAAGGGCCATTCATGGCGTCGGCTCGTGAGGGGCAAGACCTGTGCAATCGGGGGGCAAATGCCCCCTTGATTGCGAACGACCTATAAATCGTTGACTTTGCGCGCTATCAGGAACATTCATGATTCTGGAGTCACTGATGTTCGAGGTGAGATCATGGCGCAGACCGACGTTCTCATTGTCGGAGCCGGTCCGACCGGGCTGGTTCTTGCTCTTTGGCTCAACAGGCAAGGCGTCGCCGTAAGGATCGTCGACAAGAGCAGTGGTCCTGGCGAAGCTTCTCGCGCAATGGCTGTTCAAGCCCGCACGCTGGAGCTCTATCGCCAGCTCGACCTGGCCGAGCCAGTGATAGAGGCCGGCTATAAAACCCCTGCCATGAACATGTGGGCACGCGGTCGGCACAGGGCGCGTATCCCCTTGGGCGACGCAGGCAGAGAGGTTTCAGCGTATCCCTTCGTGTTGATCTATCCCCAGGACCGCCATGAGCGCCTGCTGGTGCAGCAGCTCCAGTCACTCGGCGTGGACGTGGAACGGCAGACCGAACTGCTGTCCTTCGAGGAGGGTGAAAGCCATGTCACGGCCCTGCTGAAACATGCTGATGGGCGAGAAGAATCCTTTACTGCGGCTTTTCTCGCGGGGTGCGATGGCGCTCGGTCGCTTGTCCGGCAAGAGATCGGCAGCGGTTTCGAGGGCGGCACCTACAAACAGCTTTTCTATGTTGCGGATGTCAGGGTAACTGGCGTCGAGCCGGCAGGTGAGGGGCATATCGCTTTTGACAAATCCGATTTTGTGCTGCTTTTGTGCTATGGCGAAAAGGACCAGTACCGCTTGATTGGCACCGTGCGTGATGAGCGAGCCGAGCATCCTGAACACCTGACGTTCGAGGACGTTGGTCATGATGCCATCAACGGCTTGAACCTCAGGATTACCGCCGTGAACTGGTTTTCCACCTACCGTGTTCACCATCGCGTCGCGGACCATTTCCGCCGTGGCCGGGCGTTTCTGCTCGGTGATGCTGCGCATGTCCATAGCCCGGCGGGAGGGCAGGGCATGAACACCGGCATTCTGGACGCGATCAACCTGGCATGGAAGCTGGCCGCGGTGTTGAAAGGGAAGGCGCCCGACACATTGCTCGACAGCTACCAGATCGAACGCCAGGCATTTGCCCGCACGCTGGTGGAGACAACTGACAAACTGTTCACGTTCGTTACCGCTCAGGGCGGATTTGCCGACTTTGTACGTACTCGCATCGCGCCGCTCTTCGCGAGCGTTGCATACAAGAGCGAAAACGTCCGTGAGTACCTGTTCCGAGTGGTTTCGCAAACCACCCTCGATTACCGCGAAAGCCCGCTGAGCCAGGGCAAGGCTGGTGGCGTTCAGGGCGGTGATCGCCTGCCTTGGCTGCCTGTGGGCACCGAGGACAACTACGCTTCACTGGCAGCCATTCAGTGGCAGGTGCATGTTTACGGCGAAGCCAAGGCCGACTTGTCCCAATGGTGCGCAAGGCACGGTATTGCACTGCATGTTTTCGCTTGGGAGGATGCGTACGAGAAAGCCGGCGTTGCCAGAAATGCTGCTTACCTGTTGCGGCCTGACAACTATGTCGCGCTGGCTGATCCTGAGGGGGAGGCGACTACCTTGAGCCGGTATTTCGAGGCGCAGGGAATGATGCGATGACCAGAGCCCACCAGTGTTTTTCACGCGATTGCGTTCACCAGATTTCATACCTGTCGCTTGATTGATCATTTTGCGAACCCCTGTAGATCTCGAAAATGTCAGCCTTTGCTGTGCTAGGCATCTTTGCGTGATGGATATGCAGGGGAAGCCAAGGCTGGCCGCAAAGTTCAAACCAACAAGTCCGGTGGTACGCTGCGTAATGGAATGCAGGCAGAAAAAATACCGGTCACGCCAGTATCAGGCCGAGGCGCAGCGCCAATCAGCCCTGGCCAACATTGAGCCAGGGCTGTCCGTTACCTTCAGGCAATAAGGTCCACTGCAAGCTGGAAGGCTACCCATAACGCCAGGCCAGTGGCGAATGCCAGCGCGATGTTTTCGAACCAGTTGTTGCGGTACGCCTTGCCCAGCAGCGATT
>RCUU01000376.1_pt1 | contig 25465 bp, 23 predicted proteins | sample 2166211 | NCBI WGS metagenome assembly RCUU01 (sample SAMN09932620, study PRJNA488358) | compost metagenome | feature: garden; material: soil; isolation source: compost soil in phenylacetic acid-enriched culture | place: Germany: Experimental Botanical Garden Goettingen | collected 2016-01-27
GCCTGAGCGCGTTCGTCAACAACATCACCCAGGCCTATGCCGAAACCGACTTGAAATGGCACGTGCTGCCCGAGTTGGTGCCGCAGATCGCCCAGGGCATCGGCTTCGCGACCCGCAGTGGCACCGAGTACATGAACAGCGCCTGCAACGCCATTCCTGTATCGATCTACACCAAGGATCACCAGGCCAGCACCATTAACGAGCTGATGACACGGATCAAGGCGTTCAAGGCCGCTTACGACAGTGATGACCTCACCTTCGAACTGGCCTCGGGCAACGTCGGCGTGATGGCGGCAACCAACGAAGTCGTGCACGCGGCCGACAAAGTGGTCAACAGTGCCCTGTTCGCTTCGGTGGCGCTGCTGTGCCTGTGGATGTTCCGCTCCTGGCGCGTGACCCTGTGCATCATTGTGCCGTTGGCATTGGTCACAGTGCTGTGCAATGCGCTGATGGCGACCCTGGGTATCGGCCTGAAGGTCAATACCTTGCCCGTTGTGGCATTGGGTGTCGGGGTAGGGGTCGACTATGGCATCTACCTCTTCGAGAGGATCAAGCATGAGATGCATGAGCGCAACATGAGCCTGGAGCAAGCCTTCGTCGAAGCGCTCAAGCAGCGTGGTACCGCGTCGGTATTCACGGCGGTGACCATGACCCTGTCTGTGGCCACCTGGGCCTTCTCGGCACTGAAGTTCCAGGCCGACATGGGCATCCTGCTGGCCTTCATGTTCCTGGTGAACATGTTCGGCGCGATTCTGCTGCTACCGGCATTGGCCGCCTGGCTGTTGAAGCCGCAACGCACGGAAGCAAAACCATGAGCACATCAAAAGCATTGTTGCCCTGCAGCGGTCTGGCACTCTTGAGCCTCCTGGCCTTGAGCCTGAGTTCGGTCGTTTACGCAACGCCTGCTCAGGACCGCTCGGCACTGCCAATCCCCGACCCCGCCTTCAAGGGCAAGATCGGCAAGACGTTTGCCGACTCCACCGCGGACTTTCCACAACCGGTCAAGGCGCCAGCGGGTGCGCCGAACGTCGTCCTGATCCTGATCGATGACCTCGGCTTCGGTCAGCCAGGCACCTTTGGTGGGCCCGTACCCACACCCAACATGGACAAGCTTGCCGCGGACGGTTTGCGCTACAACCGTTTCCACACTACGGGCATCTGTTCGCCCACGCGTGCGGCCTTGCTGACCGGGCAAAATCATCACCAGGTGGCCAACGGCACCATTACCGAGCTTTCGTCCGGGTTTCCCGGTTATAACAGCGTGTGGCCGAAATCGACCAGCAGTGTTGCCCGCATCCTGCGTGACAACGGCTACAGCACCGCCGCCTTCGGCAAATGGCACAACACCCCGGACTGGGAAACCCAACCCAACGGCCCCTTCCAACACTGGCCGACCGGCCTGGGGTTCGATTACTGGTATGGCTTCCACGGTGGCGAAACCAGTCAATGGGAGCCACAGCTCTATCGCAATACCCTGGCGGTGGAACCACCGAAGAAGCCGGAGCAGGGGTATCACCTCACTACCGACCTGGTCGACGATGCCATCGCCTGGGTCAACCGCGAGCAGGCCATTACCCCCGACAAACCTTACTTCGTCTATTTTGCCAGCGGGGCCACGCACGCACCGTTGCATGCCCCCAAGGAATGGATCGATAAGTTCAAGGGCCAGTTCGACCAGGGCTGGGACCGAGTCCGCGAACAGACCCTGGCGCGCCAGAAGCAACTGGGCGTGATTCCACAAGACACGAAACTGACCCCACGCCCCGACGAGATCCAGGCCTGGGACTCACTGGGTGCAGACGCGAAGAGGTTGTATGCACGCCATCAGGAAGCGTTTGCCGGGTTTCTCGCACAAACCGATCATGAAATAGGGCGCCTGATCGACGCCGTCCGGGCATTGCCCAACGCCGACAATACGCTGATCATTTTTGTTGCCGGTGACAACGGGCCGAGTGCCGAAGGCAGCTTGAACGGCACGCTCAACAACATGATGACCCAGAACGGCATCCCCGACAGCGTCGAAGCGCAAATCGCCAAGCTCGATGAAATCGGTAACCCGTTGCATGAAAACCACTACCCGGTCGGCTGGGCATGGGCAGGCTCGGCGCCTTTTCAGTGGATGAAGCGGGTGCCTTCGCACTTTGGCGGCACGCGAAATGGGCTTATCGTTTCCTGGCCCAAGGGCATCGCCGACAGAGGAGGGTTGCGCACCCAGTTCGAGCATGCCATCGACATTACCCCGACCATTCTTGCCAGTGCCGGGATACCTGCACCCAGGACCGTGGACGGTTTCGCTCAGTTGCCCATGGCGGGCAGGGACATGAGCTCCACCTTCGCCGATGCCAATGCCGCGCAAACGCGCACCACGCAGTATTTCGAAACGGGGGGACATCGCGCCATCTATCACGATGGCTGGGTCGCCGCCTCCTTTCATGGCGCACCCTGGAAGTTGAGCGGCTCGGTGGGCTTTGCGAACAATAAGTGGGAGCTATACAACATCGACAAGGATTTTTCCGAAGCGGATGACCTGGCCGCGCAATATCCACAAAAACTCAAGGAACTGGAGGCGGTGTTCGACCAGGAAGCGGCCAAGTACCAGGTATTCCCCCTGGATGACCGCTTCATCGAACGCGCTGCTGGCGTCGGGCGGCCGTCGATCATTGCCGGTCGCAGCAAAATTCGCTACACCCCAGGCGTAACCCGCATCCCTGAAGGCAGCTCACTGCCGGTGTATCAACGCTCGCACAGTATTACGGCCAACGTGGTGGTTCCCGACGATGCAGGCCAAGGCGTGATCATCGCGGAAGGTGGGAGCTCCGCCGGTTTTTCCTTGTACATGAAAGATGGAAAGGTCAATTACGACTACAACTTCTTTGGCAGGGAAACCTATCACATCGAGTCCACCGACAAGCTCCCTGCAGGCAAGGCAAAGATCGTGATGCGCTATACACAGCTACCGTTCCGGCCCTTTGTCGAACATTTCGGCGGTTCGGTGGAGTTGTACGTCAATGACGAACGGGTGGGCAAAGGGGAGGTAAAAATGGCTGTGCCCGGACGTTTCTCGGCCACTGAAACGCTCGATATCGGCATGGACCTTGGCTCGGCGGTCACCGCAGCCTATCGCGAGGCTGCGCCATTTCCGTTTAACGGCACGATTGCAGATGTGACAATCGGGATCGATCCCAACCGGCCGATCAAACAGTAACGAGGGCAGTAGCCGCGAGTGTCTTAGTCAAGGAAGGCCCTGAGCAGACGAACCGCCGCGAGCTGCTTTTGCGTCTCTTCAGCGGTAAGGGGCCTTTCGCAGTATTCCCGACTCAGAAAAACAATGGCGTCATTACCATCAGGGTCGTCGGCATAACCAGGGTGTTTTGATATCTGTTCCAGCAAGTCTTGCGAGACTGGAGCGACATGAAAATGTACGTTGAAACCAGGAGAGAACCCCAATTTGTAAAACACTACCTTGTAGGGGGAATACGCCTTTTTCAGCACAAGTTCCAACGTTTTCATTACCAAACCCAGAGACGACAAGGCTTCGTTGCCCAAATCGCTGAGATCCGAAGCCGCCTCTGCGGATGAAATGATCAAATAACCGTCATAACGTGCATCTCGTCGATGGGTCACTTGCCAGTGAGGATTTCTGAAAACGCTTAGCTCGTCCATGTAGCTCCGGGGGATTGGAAGGGAGTCGATGAACCAGAGCTGGCCGACAGGGGCGATCAGCTTCGGCGGGGGCATTGAAAAGGATAGCGAACTACGCCTTGGCACGCACGATGATCGCTGAGTAGGCAGACAGTCGCACGGATCCCCGACGGTTTCTGGTCAGGGCCGCTTTGGGGCAGCACCATTGCTGGGATCTCCATCGCAGAGCATCTGTTTGAGGCGTTCACGTTCTACCGTTCCTGGTAGCACACCTGACGTCGTTGCTTGCAGTACAGTGATGCCTTCTGCGTTGACTATCCTGACGTCGGCCCTGGCGCGACCTCGCTCATCGATGTCAGCGATGACCCAGTGGCAGGTGAGCGGGTCTCCCGCGTAAACGGGGCGTTTGAACTCGAAACTCATCCCTGTCGCCAGCCAACCGATTTGCCCTCCAATTTCGGTGAGGAGGCTGGCGGTCAGAAGGCCATGGGCTATAGGGGCCTTGAACCTGCGCAGCTCTGCGTAGTGTGTATCGCAATGAACCGGATTGTAGTCTCGAGAAATCCGTGCGAATTGAAGAATATCGTCATCTGAAAAGCAGCGGACTATCGTGAACTGGTCTCCGACCTGGAGACCTTCGGCGGCGCGTTCTCTTGGGTTTTTCATAATACGTTCCTTGGAGGGCAATGATGGGCGACTATAACGTTGGTCACTTGTGGCGTCTCGCTGAGCCGTTGGATTAACCCCGCAACTGCTAGCCCGCACCGGCAACCGTAAGCACCGCTGCCTTTATAAGGGCGTTTGCACGGGCCGGCACCCGCAACGGTGTACGGCTCAGAAGGTATAGGCGATACCCGCTTGAACCGTACGCGGCGCACCTGGGTACACATAGGTGTTGAACGCACCTTCGTCATACCCTTTGTTGAATACATTCTTCACGTCGAGGTTCAGGCGCACATGTTCGTTGAGCTGATAGAAGCTCAATAGGTCGACCACGCTGTACTGCTCCATTGTGTAGGTTTGTGCACTGGTCTGCCTGGCACGGTCATCGACGTACTTGACGCCCATGCCCAGCCCAAGGCCCCGGGCCAGGCCATCCTGGAACTCGTACATATTGAGCAGGCTGAAGGTGTTGCGTGGAATGTTGGCCAGTCGTGTGCCGGAGGCCAAGGTATTATCCTTGGTCACCTCGGCATCGACATAGGCATAGCCCCCAATCACCCGCCACTCAGGCGTCAGGTTGCCCGCGACATTGAGGTCCAGGCCGCGGCTGTGTACCCGCCCGTCAGCAGGGTATGGGCGAAACCGCCTGTATCGAAGTTTCGATCACATCGCGAGGCACCACGCTCACCGATTGCGAGGTTTCATGCAGGGACGTGTCGGTGCGGGTCGCACTTGCCGAGCGAGTGGCCCGATAGCCCTGCACCGGGCCATCGGCACGCTCGGCATCAAAGGCGTTGGCATCGATGCTCAGGGCTTGCAGCTCGACCAGGGCGGGTTCGGCCTCATTCAAGGAACCGGCCCAGGCAGGCGGGGATACGGTATGAAGCAGGCAGAGCGAAACGAACGTGCGGCGCATCGACAGAGCGATCCTTGGGCTGGGGAAAGGAGAGGGGGTGAAAAGGCGGGCGAACACTAGCTGACAATAATTATCATTAACACATTTTTTTGGTGTACCGTCGCACCAGATACCAAGCTTTGGAATCGGCGTTCAGGCTCTGCTTGCGAGGGCAGTCATTGCACAGCGACTGATGCTGTAACGCAGCGAAATCTGGTTGGCCTCCCAGGAGCGGATTGGGTTATTGAGAAATTTTCGCCTAGGGTTGTCGAAAGGCGTCGAAACCGTTCGACTAAATGATGCCGACACATCGAACTCAGCCACGTTGGCAACAGGAGCCCACCATGAGCACTACCCTTACTCCCTACCTCAGTTTCAACGGCAACACTCGAGAAGCCTTTGCATTCTACGAAGAGGCGCTCGGGGCGAAGATCGAGACCATGATGAGCTACGCCGACATGCCGGCGCCTGCCAACCCGGACGAAGGTTGTGGCGGATCCGTCCCCAGTGGGGACAGCATCATGCACGCCTGCCTGGCGCTACCCGGTGGTGCGATGCTGTTTGCCGGCGATACCCCGCCCGGAATGCCATTCGAAGGCATCAAAGGCGTCATGCTCGCGCTCCAGTACGACACGGTCGATAAGGCCCAGAACGTCTTCAATGCGCTCTCTGAAGGTGGCCAAGTGACGATGCCGCTGGCACCCGCATTCTGGGCCAAGACCTTCGGCATGCTGACCGACCGCTTCGGCGTGAGCTGGGCCGTCAATGGCGAACCGATCGAGTTCAAGTAGCTGCGCGAACCAGAAGAAGGACAGGGCCAGGCCAAGGCATTAAGCTTAATCTTAATGGGTAATCCTTGGGACCTTCATCATGGCCAGGTTGATGCTGTTGCTCGCCGCCAGCGTTGTTGCGGGTTGCCAGGCGCCGTTGCCGGTGGCCAACCCGCAAAAGGCCTGGGTCGACTTCTCCACACCATTTCCCAACGACAGATTGCTGTTGGCCGAGCGCCTGGATAAACAGCGCCTGAGCGACGGGCGCTTTTTCGAAGTCACCCCCGGCAGCCATGAACTGATCGTGCGCTTGGACTTCGAAATAGCCGGTGGCGGGGGCGTGGGGATGATGGGCGGCCCCTCCGTCCGCATATGCTACCTGACCATCAACTACGACCATTTCGAAGCTGGCCAACGCTATGTGCTCGAGGGCCGTTCGATGGCCTTCACCCCCGAGGCCCGGTTGTACAACGCCAAGCGCGAGATTGTCGCTGAAGTCAGCGCTACCTATTGCCTCACGTGAGGCAAATCTGTGCGAGTGAGTGGCTGCCTACCCTGACTGCGTGGCATAGACAGCCTTCACTTACCTGATGCCAAATCAAACGGCCGATTTCAGCGCTTGATCAGGGAAATCTTCGTTCCTTCGATGCTCAGCCCAGCCATTAATCCTTGTTGGTCGAAGATGAACGCATAGGCATCGTCTTTCAGCGTCGAGCTGGACAGGTTCTTTGCAACCCCCTCATCAACCACAACAACTGTTGGGCCTACGCCGATTTCCCAACCTCTGGTTTCAGTGAGATATTTCACCGCTTTATCGGTCATCAGAAAAACCACATAGCCATAGGATTGGGCGCCTGCCTGAAGTCCCCAGGACCCACTGACGGAGTTGTAATAGTTCTCAACTTTCGTTCCTTTCATCAATACGCCTTCGCCATAGCTGCCACCGAATACCAGACCCGCCTTGATGATTTTCGGGAAGACCAGCACTGCTTTGGCTTTTTGCGAGATGGTTTCTGAAAATGGATGAGCCTTGTAGAGCATCTGCAAGGCTTGCCTGGAATCGGCATTCAGATCCTCCGCGGTGGCTGCTGTTGCATTGTTCATCAGACTTGCCGATGTCAACGCTGCAATCGCAAGGAAGATTGATAGGAACAAACGCATTGATTGAGTCATTTCCGTACTCCGAAAAGGGAGCATTGGATGGGAGCAGCGTTCAGCGCCTGCTTCAGACAGGAGTCGAACTCACTGTATTTATCCGGCGCACCCCAAATTGTGTGAGTTGCAAGCGTCGCCCTTGAAGAAACGGCCCCAAGGCCCGTGATCAGGAGCGATACCATCACTTGTTGTGACCACTGTGCAAGAGGCGGGTTCGTTATAAGCGCCCTTGAAAGGCAAGGAGTACAAATGTACTCCTTGGTGTATCGGTTATTTGCAGTTGCCAGCTTTATGATATCCCGCCGCCCGGGCTTCAGATTCTGACGTGAAAGAGATCTGATTTTTCGCAGACACCTGACCATAACCAGGGCACCCCATTGCGAGGTGATACACCTGGCTCTTGCGGTTGCCAATGATCGGGCCTACCCCAGTCGCGCTGGCAAGGGTTGGCTGCGCAACTGCTCGCGGGGCGCCCGTAGCAATGGCGTTGACTACACCATCACCCACCGTCTTATAGCCTTGCGTCCAGTGTCGAGCACCGGTCACGAAAGGGTTGGAATACCCCATGATTGCCGCGATGCGTCGATCGCGCTCTTTCTCCCAAGCCGAAACCGGGTGCTGCTTGTCCCAGGCCATCAGTAACTGTTGCTGCTGACGAGACATGCTCAAGTTGTATCGGTCGAACATGTAAAAGGTTGTCCTGGCGACCAGCCCTTTAACCTCATCGCGCGGTTCCGCCGCGCGTTGATCGAAATCAACCCGTGTCTTGCATTGCCCATACTGCGGCGCTACCCCGGAGGCCATACCGTAGTTGAAATTACTACGGTCGCCATTCACCTCGCCAACAGATGGGTAGAGGTTGAACAGGTCTGCCTCCATGGCTCGAAATACGGGATCATCGTCCACGCAGTGCTCTCGACCGCCGTTTTTCCAGCATTGGCGTTGGTTACCGAAAGTCCAGGCAGGAACAATGTGTTCCCACTCAGTCCGTTCAGCACGGTTCTGTTGTTTCCGGGTTTGATAACCGCAAGATTCAGCATCGATGCGGCCACCCGATTTACCCACCCATGTCCACTTGCACCCGCAATACAGCTCGCCCATGGAGCTGTTCGCCTGGTCGAGGTAGATCTTCTGTTTTGCGATGACCTTGGCATCGGAAAAACTCGATGGCGGGTTTGAGAAGGCGGGAGTAATGACCGAGAGTGCCAGTGCGACTACAGACAGCAATTTTTTCATTGGAAAACATTAACAATTTTTGGGGGGCGCATTATACGCATGCTCTCCAAGTCATCTGGTGGAAAGCGTTGCAGCACCTAGCTTCAGAGAAGGAGGAGTGCGCCTGAACGCAATTTTCAGCCACAAAAGGAAGGGTTTTCAAGATATGCTCTTTAACATATGGGCGATGACCGATGTCCATCAGCGGCTGAAAGCCTGGATTTTGAGACCCGTCAGGCAGAAACTGAATTAGAGTGTTCATCAATGTCTGTTCATCAGAGCCCTCCATTCGATTCGCGTCGTCGCGCCAAGCGGTTCCAGCGAACGAACCGGGCAAAAAAAACCGTATATCAATCGTTATGTGAAAAATGAATCGTCCGCTGTTTGTTTCTCTGGATGGGCCCAAGGGAACCGGCAAAACCACACTGTTGGAGGCCGTTACGAAAGCACTGAGGGCTGACAACAAAATGGTGATCCGACTTTGCGAGAAAAAAAGCGACCCCTATAGGGGTGAAACGATGACCCTCGTTAACCAACTCGTCAGAAATCCCACCCGGGATTTGGAGTTGGGGGTTTGTGAGCGCTTTGCCGATAGCCGTTCCTGGATTTCCCAGCACGTGCTGACTAAACAGCCACCGGGCAGCATCATCTTGATCGATCGCTGGTACCCGTCTGATGCCGCGTTTCGCCGGATAATCCCGTTTGCAGAGATCCTGCAGTTGAATATTGATCGAAACGTGCGAGTGCCAGACCTGCATGTGGGGATTGTCACCGCCCCTGATATTTCATGGGCGAGGGCAGCGGCACGACGGCGTGGGCTGAGCAGTACTGTGATCCATAGGCTGGAAGAACATGTCGCTTGTACCCAGGCGTTCGAGCGAGCGATTGCAGATCACGGCTGGGCTTTATGCCGTAATGAAGGAACGATCGAGGACGCAACGATGCAGGTGATTTCCGAGATCTACAGCGTCCTTGGATGCCCGTAGGCGAAACGACCGTGCCAAGCCCAAGACTCGGCCTGTCGAATCAAGTTGAGTTGGCACTGCTTTCTTCGGAGAGTTCGTCCAACGTTTCTGCTTGCCCCGTCGACTCGGTGATAACACTGAAGTCACTGACCTCAACGGCTCCGAATCCATAGCCCAGCAGGTGGAAGGAGAATGCCTTGCGCGGCTCTGGATTATCAAAACTGAAATCCATCTCCAGTGGCTGATCGGCAGTCACGACCATTTCCGAAGGCAGGCCCAATGGCACATCCTGTTCCAGTTCCTTGGCCTTGAGCAGTATGTAAGCGTTCTGTTGTGGATCTACCGAGCGCACGGTCAGGCGCACGCGAGTTTGTGAGCCCTTGGGCATTTCCAGATATTGAGCGCCTATGAGATTGTCGGCCCAGTCATCCTTGATCTGCGCTTGAAGCGGGATGATGGCTGGGCTGCCGAACTGGTAATGCTGATTAAGCGACGTACGAAGCAACGAATGGTCCAGGGCTTGAGCTCTTGCAGCGACCTGGCGAGCGCGGGTGCCCCCGTACTGAGCCATCAAGGTTTTACGTTCGGGGATAAACCCTTCACTTGCGTACTGCTGGCAACGTTGTTGAAAGTCGCATTCGACCAGGGTGCCTTGGCCATCGTGATAACGAAGCTTATCGTTGGTAAACGACATGATCTGGCGGCCTGTTTCATAGTCACGAAACAGGGAGCGACCGCTCAAGGAGGAGGGGATGGACAAGGCAAAATAGTCGAGTATCGAAGCGCTCAGATCAACATGGCCGTACACGCCGGACTTCACATGGGGTAACTGAGCCTGCTCGGGTGCAAGCATCAGGTTGAACCCCCACGAAGAGGCCAGCCGCACGCCATCGATGCCGTGGGATTCGTCCGAGGTGATCACCACCAATGTGTCTTGCAAGGTGCCGTTACGTTCAAGGCCGTCGAGAAATTCCCCCAGCGCATCATCCAGGTAAGCAACGGCGGCCTGCTTGGGAGTGTCATGGCGTTGCAGGTAATCTTCAGGGGCCGAATAGGGTTGGTGAGTGCCAACGGTCAGCAGGGTTAGCATCCAGGGTTGCTTGTGCTTTTTCAACTGGCCGACGTAGTCCAGTGCGCCCTCAAAAAAGGCCTTGTCATCCTTGCCCCAGGGAAACTCCAGATAATTGCTGTTGGTGAACCATTCCAGCCCCAGGGTGGTGTCGAAGCCGATGTGCGGCATGATCTTGTCTTTGGCCATGAAACGCAGGCCTGCACCCTGCAGGTAGTGCGTCGCAAACCCGTTCTTGCGCAACTGGGCCGGCAGGCACGCCTGGTTGCGTTCGTTCTGGGTGAGCATCTCGACGCCTTTGGGCGTACCGTTGTCGAGCTTGTCATAATCGCCGCAGAGCATCGCATACAGGCCGCGAATGGTTTGGTGAGTGTGCAGCACGTAGTCCGGGGTGTTCATGCCGAGTTCTGCCCATCGACTGAGGTTGGGCATGAGGTTTTCTTGATAGCTGCTGTGCAAGGCCTGGCGGTTGGCCCCCACATAGGCCCCGGGAATACCCTCGAGGGCAATAATCAAAACATTGCGCGCTCTACCCGGTGCCGTGAGCAGCTTGCGTCCATCCAGATCCAGTTGGGTGAGCCCCGCCATATTGGGCGTAACGTCGCCAACGTCATCCTCCAGCCATTCTTCTGTGCGCATTTGCACCTCGCCCACGCTTGTGGCCAGCAACAGGTGAGGCAGGTTGAACAAGTGCCATTGCTGCGCGTCGGTGGGCTGCAGGTGTTGCGCGCCCCAATGGGTTATCAAGAGCAGCAGTGGTGCTGCCCACGCGCTTCGCGGCAGGCCAGGTGCAGGCGTGGCGCGCCCCAACCATTGTGTTAACAGCCAAAACACCAAGCCAAACAGCAAGGTGGCGGCTAGCCAGGGTTGGGCGAAACCACCTCCAGAAGAATTTTCCAGAAATTGAGGGTCAACCAGATAGTGCAAGTCCGAGACATTTGGAAGCCTGCCCACCGCACTGACCAGTTCGATAGAAGCCAGCGTCATCACACCCCATGCCAGCAAAACAGGCAGCGTTTGCCACCAGGGACGGCGATGCAGCAGCACAATCAGCAGGCTTGCAATCCCAAGGTCTGAGAGAAAGCCGAGCGGGTTCGACCAACCCAGTGCCACGCGCAGGCACAGTGGTATGAGGAGCACCAGCCCGGTCAGGGCAACAAGGCGCGTGATAGGGTGCCGTAATCGGCGAAGGATAACGTTCACAAAAGATCTTCCAGCCATCAAATCTTCACATAAGTGTGCGCCATGGTATCAAGCTATTTGAAGCTACCCGGGATATTCGCGAACGCCCGGCATGGTTTGTTACAAAGCTGATCAGGTTTGGCAGTACCGCGTGAGTATTTGCAAGGGCAACTCCACGGGCGTCCTGGTCGCGATCAAGGGCAGGTAGGAAAGGGGACTCTACACATCGGTGGCAGTGCATTTATGCCGCGAGGAGGACAGTTGGCGACTGGCCAACACAGAGCCCACCGGGATCGAGAGTGAACGTGCGAGTGGCTACCTACCTACCCGAATTTCAATTACTCCTCTATCCGCCGCACCGCGTGCGCATCAGCCTCCAGAAGCTTGAGCTTCAGTTTGTCGAAGTCATCGCTATTGACCCATTCAATCCGCCAAAGCATGTACAGCATGCCCTGAGCCTTGTACAACGCCTCTAGGCGCTCAGCATGATTATCGGTTCGCCCTATGTCATCTGTCGCTTCCTCTAGGTCAGCTAGAGCTCGCGCTTTGTTCTCTCGATGCTTCATAGTGGGATTCCTACATTTCTATGGCGCTTCGCCTGTTCACCACATATGGCCACTTCGCAAATTTCTTATGCAGCTGGCGTTAATGAAAGAGAGCCATTTTTGCATAATCATAGCGCTGGAGAGCGGGGCTTTGTAGTGGTCAACTAATCCCGGACACTGCGTTGAGTGTTTCCTCGGCAACAGCGGGCGGATGTCCTGGGGATTGAGTTGCACGGGGGCATTGGGTCGATAACTAATCTCGCCCTGCCAAGCAGTGCCAGTGGGCAGCGGGGTGGAAAAACGGTGTTAGCCTGCGTATTGACCGTATTAACTGGGCCAGTAACTTGACGGGTGTGCACCCTCTCGAATGAGTCAGTCAGCCTTTAGAAAAGTTAAGCTCGTCGATACGCCGAGGTTACTATCTGCGCTGATTATTGGCAGATCACATCACGGTGGATGAATTGCCTGCATCGGTGCGCTAGATGGTTGATTAACTACAAAAATGCCTGATGGGATGTCGCTTCCCATCGACCGGAAAGGCTGCTTAATGTTGCTTGGGGAGCGCCAGGCCGGCTGTCGGGTCGTCGTTTTTCAACAGCGACACCTGTCCGGCAGGCTCAGAAACGTCATCATTGAAAGAAAAAAGGCGGCTCAATAGCCGCCAAAAACAACACTCAATGCAGAGACTAACGAACGCCCGCCTGGCGCAACGCGGCCGGGGTGTAATTGTTCGCCGACGCTACGGCGCCGAATTCAATGCTGCGCTTTTCTTCGTTTTTCAGGCCCAGTACCGAATATCGGCCGGATTGCAGGTCATAAAGCGTTTCAGCGGTATAACCGGGTGCGAGCTTATGATAGTACTGCTGAGCATGCCCTTCACCCACGCGCCAGAGTTGCCCGCGCCCATCGTAATGGTCTACTTCTGCCAGTTGCCAGGTATCCTCATCAAAGTACATGTGTCGTGTCGCGTAGATGTGACGTTCGCCTGGCTTGACCTTAGCCACAACCTCCCAAACTCGATGCAGTTCATAGCGGGTCAGATCCTGATTGATATGACCGGCCTTGAGGATGTCGGCGTACTTGAGGTTTGGAGAGTCGAGCTTGTAGCTGTTGTAAGGGATGTACAGCTCCTTTTTTCCGACAAGCTCCCAGGTGTATCGATCCGGTGCGCCGTTGAACATGTCGAAGTTGTCCGCCGTGGCCAGACCATCGGCCGCGGTGGCTGGGCCATCATAGGCAACCTGTGGCGCCCGGCGTACACGTCGTTGACCTGCACTGTACAACCAAGCACCACGTGGCTCTTTTACCTGGTCGATGGTTTCGTGAAGCAGCAACACGTTGCCGGCCAAGCGCGCGGGCCCGGTCACCCGCTGCAAGAAATAAAACAAGATGTTATCAGCCTTGCTCTTGTCTAGATCCGGTAGTTCACGCGGGTAGGAGATTTCATCCTCCATTTGGATCATGTTGAAAGAACCATCAGCCTGCGGCTGTACGCGAGTGGCCAATCGGTTAAGGTTCCCGCCCCGATAGCGAGTCATGTGGTTCCACAGCACTTCGACGCCATTTTTTGGTACGGGGAATGCGTAGTAACGGGTATCGGAAAAACCGCTCAGACCGTTGCCGCCATCGACCTCTTCCGTCTTGACCGCGCTGGCCTTGATGACCGAATAGATATCTGCCGGTACCGCTGCGGTGCGATGGGTGGGGTAGACCGGGATTTTGTAGCTGTCCGGGTAACGCTTGAACATGGCCAATTGGCCTGCAGACAGCTTGTCCTTGTACTGTTCGGCCGTGGCTGCCGTGATGATGAACAAGGGTTTTTCGTTGGCAAATGGGTCGCTCAGAAAGCCTTTGCTGTCGACTGTGCCGGCTGTGGTGGGCAGGCCTCCGGTCCAGGCCGGAATGCTGCCGTCGGCGCTCCCGGCTTTGACGCCACCCATTGGCGTCAGTGTCGTGCCTAGCTGCGCAGCCTCTTCAGGTGACACCTTGGCCATGACCGCCGTGGCCAGGAGGGAAAGCGCCAAGACGCCGGTTTGCAGTATTTTTGTTGTTTTCATGTCGTCGCTCTCAAAACTTGGAACCGCTTGGGAATGCACACCTTCGCGAGCGCAACAGAGTTGCGATCGGTTGAGGTGTTGTAGATACGCTGAAGAATCAAATGCACGGGAGGGTCAATTCATCGACCCAGGTAAAGCAGGCCAATCACCAACATCGCAAGGAACAGTGTTTCCCCGACCAGCAAAGCGATCGGGCGCCAGCCGACCGAAGCGAGCTTTTGCAACGAAGTTTTCACCCCCAAGGCGGCGATGGCGATCACCAGGCAACCACGCGACGTTTCATTCATTGCGCCGGCCAATGTGTGGGGCAAAAAACCGCTGCTGTTGACCGCGACCAGGCAGATGAAAGCCACCAGGAATCCCGGAATTAGAGGTATCCGCCGTCCGCTGCCCGTTTGCGTGCTCTGCTGTCGGCGAAATAACCAGGCAATCACCACGACGGCGGGCACCAGCAACGCCACACGCAGTAGCTTCACAACAGTGGCGATATCGCCAGTGGCGGGTGAAATCATGTAGCCGGCGCCGACCACCTGCGCCACGTCATGAATGGTGCCACCCAGAAAAATCCCGGTGTGTTCAGGCGACAGCCCCAACAATTTGCTGATGATTGGATAAGTGATCATTGCCACGGTCGAGAGACCGGTGACACCCACCACCGTCAGCAACGTATCGCGCTCGCTGTGCTCATGCCTGGGCAGCACAGCGGAAATCGCCAAGGCTGCCGAAGCACCACAGATCGCGACAGCGCCACCGGTCAGCACGCCGAAGTCGGCACGTACGTTCAGCAGGCGAGCACTCATCCAGCCGACAAAAATGGTCGCAGTGACTGCAAACACAGCGGCCAACACCGTTCCCCAACCCAGCGTTCCGATCTGCTCCAGGGTGATTCGTGCACCCAGCAAGGCAACGCCGATGCGCAAGAGTGTCCGCGAAGCGAACTCGATGCCTGGCAGGCAACGGCTATGCTCGCTGAGAAAGTGGCATGCCATGCCGAACAGCAGGGCATAGAGCAGCGTCGGGCCGCCGTAATGATCGGCGATGAAGGCCGAGGCCATGGCAATCGCCAGGCTGACCAGCAGACCGGGTGCAATCCCCTGCAAGCGGCCAAGCCATTGTCGGGGTGCGCTGAGGGGCGCTGTGTAGGGCGCGTTCTTAATCATCTTGGTCATCTCTATGACATCCAGAACCATGTGAGCAGGGCTTGTTTGCTCCGGACGTCGCGCCGGGTTTATTCGGTGGGTGCCTGCTCGTAGCAAGTCAGGTTGCGGTCAATGGCGACCCACGGCTGCGCGGAGGCGCACCACAGGTGCAATGCGGGCTTGAGTGCCGAAGGATCGGAGAGGGTGCCGGCCTTAATTACAAATAGCCCTGGCATGGTGGTCACCGCGCTGTACAGCGCAGAGCCGCAAGTGCTGCAGAAAAACCGCTTAACGGGAAGCCTGCTGCTGCCATTGCTGGAGAAGCTACTCAGGCTCCGGCCCGCGACTTCAAAGCCCTCTGCTGGCACCAGCACGTTGACTGAAAAGGCACTGCCGGATTGTTTCTGGCAATCGCTGCAGTGGCAGACAGCAGTCATCAGCGGGGCCGCAGGGGTGGAATAGTGGACATTGCCGCACAGGCAGCTGCCTTTGATCATGTTCATGGGCGTACTCGTCAGTTTGGGGTCAGTTCGTTTTGGTGGCGGGCTGCCATTCGTGGGCCCGCCGGATGGTTTGCTTGAAACTGTGTCGGGCGCAGAGCAGCAGCGGGCAGGCCAGAAAGCAGGCGATCAGCGTGACGATCAGGATCGAGTAGCGAATGGCGGCGGGGTCGACCAGCACGTAGTCGGTGATGACGCCGATCGCCAGCGGGCCGATGCCTACACCGAGCAGATTGAGTACGCCGGTAAACAGGGCGATGAATTGTCCGCGCATCGGCGCGGGTGCTATTTCGACGATCAACGCCGGGCCGATGCCAAACAGGCAAACCCAGAGGGCCGCAGAGAGAGCCAGGAACGGCAGCGCCAGAAGGGCACAGGGTGATAGCAGTAGTGGTGTGGCGAACAGTGGCAGGACCATGCTGGCGCAGATCGCCACGCGCAGGTTGCCATTGACCACGCCGCGACGGCGCCAGAATTCACCTAGCCAACTGGCACCAAGCACACCCAGCGGCGAGCTGACGCACATGATCAGCCCCATCACAGTGCCGGCCTTGGCGTAGGTCCAGCCGAACTCGCGGACCAGGTAACTGGGGACCCAGGCGCCGCTGCCGTAGACTGCGGCGTTGTAGCAGCCCATACCGACCACAATGGCGAAGAACGTGCGCCGGTTTGCGCGCAAGAATGCCAGCACTTCAGCCAACGGCACACCCGGTGCCACAGAGGCAGAGCCTGTTCGAGCGGCGCGATGCGATCGCGGTTCCGGCACGCCGAACATCAGCATCAGAACGAACAGTCCCGGCAAGCCAATGGACATCAGCGTGGTTTGCCAGGGCGCCAGGGTGCCAAGGAAGGGTAGGGTGAGTGGATGGGCGTTAAAGTAGGCAAGCACCAGGCCGGTGGCGAGTAAACCACCGCCAACGCCGATCGGACCGCCGGCGCCGAACACACCCAGGGCGCGACCACGCTTCTGCGGCACGAACAAGTCGCTGATCAGCGACACGGCGCCCGGCAGCAACACGGCCTCGCCGACCGCGACACCGACGCGTGCCAGCAGCAGGTGCCAGAACTCCGTGGCCAGACCGCTGGCGGCGGTGGCCAGGCACCACAAACCGATGCCGACAGTAATGATCAGGCGTCGGTTGCCGCGATCGATCAGGCGCGCGATCGGCAGGCCGGCCAGGGAATAGAATGCGGCGAAGGTGAAACCATGGAGCATGCCTATCCAGGTGTCGTTGACATGTAGTGATTGCTGGATTGGCCCGACCAACAGGCTTAGGATCTGCCGGTCCATGATCGAGAAGACGTAGGCGAGCATCAGCACACCCAGGGCATAGTTGGCTCGACCCCGGTTGGGCAGTAACAATGGCGAGCAGGGCGTTGCCGGCGCCGGGATGGTCGTTGTGCTTGTCATCGACGGTTTACCTCTTGGGCTTGTTCTTGTACTAGAAGCCGGCACGGCGCACAGGCGCGCCGCGCGGCACTGCCTTAGCGCGCCGATGCGATGGCATCGGGTTGCTGCCAGAGGTTGTTGTCCTGCCAGATGTTTTCCTTGCGCCAGTGCTTCGGTAGTTCGGCTCCGGTGTGTTCGATGACACGACCGATCAGCAGCTTTAGTTGCTGCGCCTCGTCGAAGGACAGTGCTTCCAGCGCGCTCATCTCTGCTGCCTTGGCGAAGGCCAACCACTGGATCGCCAATTGGCGCCCCTTGTCGGTGAACATCACTCGCTCCTCCTGCAGGGACAGCAGGTCCTTCTGCAGCCAGATCGCCAATTGTTCTTCGGCCAGCGTCTTGCCGGTGAACTCGAACAGCTGGCGCAACTCGTCCAAGGTCCGGCCTTCACTGAAACTGAGGATGCCCAACAGTTCGAAGTCCTGGTCCTGCATGTCCATCGCTTTCAACTGCTGGCGAATCGGCAATTGCAACTGGTAGTAGGCGCGGCCGAGGAGAAAACCGAGCCAGTTCTCGCCGTAGATGGCACTCTCTTGGCCACGCGCAGCGGCAGGGAGTAGGCGTCGGTAACCACCGCTGTGGAACACTAGCGGGGCCCTGTCAAAACGGTCGAATGCCAGCACTTCACCGACAAGGATGATGTGGTCGCCTCCCTCGTACTGATAGGTGGTCTTGCACTGAAAGCGTGCCGAGCAGCCATCCAGCAGTGGTATGTCGCTAGGCCCGCGTTGCAGCTCAAGCGCTGCGAACTTGTCTGTGCCGCTTTTGGCGAAGCGATTGGAAAGCAGCTCCTGGTCAGTGGCCAGGATGTGCACGGCGAAGTGCGACCCTTCGGTGAAGGCGTGTGCCGATGACGAGTCCTTGTTGATGCTCCACAGCACCATCGGCGGATCGATCGATACCGAATTGAAGCTGTTGGCGGTCATGCCATAGTCGTGGCCGTCCTGGCCCCGGGTGGTGACGATGGTTACGCCGGTGGTGAAGGCGCCGAGCGCCTGGCGGAACTGCTTGGGGTCGAAGTTAGAGGTGTTCATCGACGGAGACTCCATTGCCGCCGGACACGCCGGCGGCTGATTGTTATTGGATCGGAGTGGTTCAGCGGTCGAGCAGCGGCATGACCAGGCGACCGAAACGTTCGGCCTCCTCGTGGTGCGGGTAACCGGACAGACAGAAGCCGCTGCATCCTGCATCGACGAACGCCAGCAACTGGTCGGCGACCTGCTGCGGGTTGCCCACCACTGCGATACCGGCCCCGGGACGCACTTCAGTGATGCCGGTCCACAGGTGCGGAGTCATCTTGCGGCCGGCGGTTTTGGAGAGCTCTTTCATTCGTTGGTTGGCAACGGACTCGGCCATCATGGTTTTGACCTGTTCGGTCCAGGTCGGATCGGCGCCGTTGACCAAGGTATCTGCTGCGGCCCAGGCCTCTTCTTCGGTTTCCCGGCAGATGATCTGCAGGCGCATGGCGAACTCGATGTCCTCGCCCCTGCCGTATTTGGCAGCCCGCTCACGCATTTCCTTGATCTGTTCAGCGATGCGCTCCGGGTAGTCGCCCCAGAACAAATGCACGGCGGAGTGCTTGGCCGAAATTTCGGCTGCATGCTCCGAACCACCACCGAGGAAGAACGGCGGGTGTGGTTGCTGGAAGGGGCCAGGGATCACTTTCGGACCGTGTGCCTGGTGGTACTTGCCTTCGTATTCCACGCCTTCTTCGGTCCACAGGCGTTTCATCAACTCGACTTCCTCCTCCAGCTGCTCGTAGCGGCTTTCCTTGGAGACGATCTGGCCTTCGGCGTAGGCGTCCTTCTCGCTGAGGCCGGCGATCAGGTTGATGTAGATGCGGCCTTTGGACAGTTGGTCGAAGGTGGCGAACATCTTGGCCTGGGCCACCGGATGGATGAAGCCTGGCTTCACTGCCACCAGGGCCTTGAGCTTCTGGGTGCGAGCGATGACGAAAGAGGCGGTGACCCAGGCATCCCAACAGAAGGGGGTAACGGGGACCAGCACGTAATCGAAACCGGCCTGTTCGGCGGCGATAGCTACCCGCTCGAAATGCTCAAGGGACTGCGGGATGCTTTTACTCGGATCGCTGAAGGCAGTGGTGTCGCCAATCGTTGGAATGAACCAACCCATTTGCAGGGATTTTTTATTATTCATGTGCGTGGGCTCTTGTATCGGGTAAACGATAGAGCTACTAAAACAAAGTCTGTACAGTGATGGAAATGAATTGATGGAATTCCGGCCATGCACAATTTGAATACTAAAACTCTTGACCTAAACCTGCTGGTGGTCTTTGCCACGTTGTGGGATACGCAGAATGTGACTCGCGCTGGCGAACGCCTGACCCTTAGTCAACCCGCGGTCAGTCATGCATTACGCCGGCTGCGCGAGCGCCTGGGCGACGAGCTGTTCGTCTTTGGACGCCATAGCCTGTTGCCGACAGCGCGCGCCACTGAACTGATTGGTCCGGTACGGGAAGCGTTGAGCCGCCTAGACGAAGTTCTGCAAGGTTCCACACCGTTTTTGCCGGCCGCGGCGCAGCGCAAATTCCGCATTGCTTCGGGCGATTTTGTCGAGTTCTTGATCTTGCCGCGGCTGATCCAGTACATCGCCCGTGAGGCGCCCGGGGTGATGATCGAGGTGGTGCCGCTGCCTGCAAACAGTGCTTTGCTACCGATGCTGGAGACCGGCGAAATCGACTTGGTCATCAACACGCCCCTGGCGTTGGGGGCCTCTCTGCGCGAAGAACCGATCACGACGGTTTCGCTGCTCACCCTGATCTGGCAGCGTGAAGGTTTGTCGCCTGGACGCTTCCCACTTGATCTTTACCTGGAGCGACCACAGGTCATGATCGAAATGCACCAACGTGTGGGCAACATTATCGACACGACCCTGCAGGCCCAAGGGCTAACTCGTCGTGTTGGCGTGTTGGTGCAGAACTTCATGGCGATGCCGGTGATTGCCTCGCAAACGGGATACATCTGCAATCTACCGGGGCCGATTGCCCGAGTTTTTGCGCAAAATTTCGGCCTCAGCTGTCATCAACCACCCGTCGACTTTCCTGAGCCCGAATTGATCGCTTACTGGCACGCTCGGTTCGATGCAGATTCCGGCTTGAAGTGGTTGCGTGAGCAGATAAAGGATTGCGCTATTACCCCACCGGCGTAATCGAGGTGTGGTGCGATTGCCAGCTGACGCCAACCTTTTGCCATTGAGTGCCATTGAGTGCCATTGGCCGCAGGCGATGGCTGTCCGGCGCTTCAAAGCGTTTTTTGCAGGCGTGTCAGGAAAACCTGCGCCAGGCCTGCGTCATCGCTGGGGCGAGCACGGCGCAGGCGATGCCTGTCATGACCCGTTTCTTGCGGGCCTTCACGGCGCTACCTCGATGAGCGCCAGCACGCGACGCAAAGGTTCAGGCAGCGCCACCGGCCGGCGCGTCACGCGGTCGACGTAGACGTGGACGAAATGCCCCTGCGCAGAAGCCTCTGTGCTGTCGTTGGCGAACAGCCCGACTTCATAGCGCACGCTCGAGCTGCCAAGGTTTGCGACCCGCAGGCCAGCGCGCACCAGGTCGGGAAAGGCGATGGAGGAAAAATAGCTGCAATGGGTATCGACCACCAGACCGACCGCGGGACTCTGCTCGAAGTCGAGCAGGTTTTGCTCGATCAGCCAGCCGTTGACCACGGTATCGAACCAGCTGTAGTAGACAACGTTGTTAACGTGACCGTAGACGTCGTTGTCCATCCAGCGTGTGGTGATGTCGCGCAGGTAGCGATAGTCTTCGCGTTGGTGTGGTATGGGTTTGCTCATGACTTCAAGTCTCCTGTTTCAAGGGGCGCACTAGGAAATCCGCCTGCTCTTTGCGGCTGTCGGCGGGGAGCCAGCACAATGATTAAACTGGCCAGCAGGTAGAGCACCATCATCAGGTACATGCTGTAGGCCGTGCCGCCGGTGGCGGTATTGATGGCGCTGGTCAGTGAAGGAATGATCGCGCCGCCCAGGTTGCCGATGCTGCTGACCAGCGCGATGCCAACCGCAACCGAAGCACGGGGCAGGTAGTCGGAAACCAGGGCGAAAAACACGGGCGTCACTGAAGCGATACCGGTCATAGCCAGGCATAGCCCGGTCAGGGACATGGCGAGCTGACCCTGGCCCAGTGCAATGATCGCCAGGCCGAACGCGGCCAGCAGGGCGCCGGAGGTGAAATGCCAGCGGCGTTCGTGCAAACGGTCGGAACTGCGGCCAAGCAGGATCACCCCGAGTACCGCTCCCAGTTGCGGCAAGGTGGCGTACAGGCCGATCTCCATCAGATCGGAAACGCCCCAGCTCTTGATCAGGGTGGGGATCCAGAAGGCCATCGCATAAGTGCCGGCGACCATCACCACATACACCAGTGCCAACCCCCAGAACCGGGCATCGACCAGCAGATCACGCAGGGAACCATGGCTGGCCTTGGTCGACAATTGACTCTCGGCGTCCAGTTGCTGGCGCAGCCGGCTTTTTTCTGCAGCGCTCAGCCAGGTGGCCTGCTCGGGTCGGTCGACCAGTACGCGCCAGGCCAGCAGACCCAGCAGCGGTGCGGGCAAGCCCTGGACCAGGAACAGCCACTGCCAGCCGTGCCAGCCATAAAGACCGTCGAGGAACTTCATGATGGCGCCGCACAGCGGGCCGGCGATCAGGCTGGCAAAAATGGCCCCGAGCAGGAATATCCCGATCATGCCCGCGCGCCGGGCCGGTGGGTACCAGAAGGTCAGGTAAAGCAAGGCGCCAGGGGTGAAGCCAGCTTCGAAGACGCCGAGCAAAAACCGCAACACGTAGAACTGTGTCGGCGTCTGCACGAACATCATGGCCATGGCAATGCTGCCCCAGCAGACCATGATGCGCAGCAGCGTTTTGCGTACGCCGATTTTCTCCAGCAACAGATTGCTGGGTACTTCGAACAGCAGATATCCAATGAAGAAAATACCCGCTCCCATGGCATAGACCGCATCGCTGAAGGCCAGGGTTTCCTTCATCTGCAATTGGGCGTAACCGATGTTTATTCGATCGAGAAACGCCACGACATAGGCCGTCAGCAACAACGGCATGATGCGCCAGGCTATTTTTCGATACATCGCACGATCATACGAGGACTCTGTAGAGCTCATACCTGTCTCCATATTATTTTTAGGGTTTGTGAAGGATTTGCAGGGTGGCGGTGCTCGTTGCGGCTGTAGTGCAAACCTGTGCACCCGTGAGCAGAAGGTTATTCGCGCTGCGCCGCAAGAGACCCTCCCGAATGGAGGGGGGACGACCGCAAAGGGGTACACCTAATCTGACCCCGCCATTGCCGCAACCTGGCCAACTGGAGTAGCCGCGAATTCACCTTGAGGAGTTGATATGCACCATGTCCTGCTGGAACTGCCCGCCAAGCCTCGCAAGCAACCCAAGCAGGCACGTTCAGTGGCCCTGGTCGATGCCTTGAAAGCAGCCGGGCGGGACGTGCTCGAGCGAGAAGGGCGCGAGGCGCTGACGATTTATCGCCTTTGCGATCACTCGGGAGTGGCATGCAGTTCCATCTATGAATACTTCCCCACAATCGAATCGCTGATCGGCGCCATTTTCGAGGATTACCGCGCCGATACCCGCCGGCAGGTGGTCGCCAGCATCTATGCGCTGCCCGCGTCGGCAACCCTGTATGACGGTATAGAAATGGTCTTGCGCATCGGCCTTGCAGCCTTGCACCGCTGGCTGCAGCTCGACTCGGATCTGAGCATCAAGGCCGCCTACCACGGCGAACTGGTGCGCCTGGAAATCGTCAAGCCGGAGCGTTTCTGGATCTCGATGGTCATTCCGGCGCTGGTGCAACGCTTCTCCGATCAGGTTCTGGTGCGTGACCGCGACAAGGCGGGCTTTCTTGCCTACCAGGCCGTCACCGCGTTGCCCCGTGCATTGTTGATCGAAGAGCCCGAGTACCTGTTGCAGGACGATACCGTTCGGATGCTGGCACGCATGCTCCATGCACTGCTGACAACGGAGGATGCGGAGACAGGTCGCGACCAACTCGTTTAATCACAATAAAAAACCATAAAAAACAATAGCTTGTAGCGAAATTTAGGGTGGCGGAATGCGGAAATGGTTTTGCCCCCGGGCGCCCTAAACTGGTCGTGCCAAAAAGGTCGTTGCGCATCGACGACCAGGTATTCGCGCCGCACACACCGGTATCCGGCCAAGGCGCAATCGAGCGAATTCCAGGAGACGGTCTAGTGAGAACAACAACAGAACAACAGGTCGAAACGCTGCTGAACGACCCGGCAGCGCTGGTCGAGCACAGCTTGCAGAATTGGAAGCAAATGCCGGCCGAACAAATCAACACACTGCAGTTGGCCGGGTTAAAACGTCGTTTCGCGCAAATGCGCGACAGTATCGCGGTGCTCAAGAAACTGGCGGACGCCGAAGGCATCGAGCACATCGAGAATCTTGACGACGTGGTGCCACTGCTGTTCGAGCACACCCTGTTCAAGTCGTACCCCCCCTCGCTGCTGGAAAAGAACAATTTCGCCGCCATCAACAAATGGCTGGGCAAACTGGTGATTCCGGAGTTGGCGCAGAAGATCGCCACCGTCGATGTCAGCGCCTGCACAGGGCTGGACGACTGGTTCGAAACCATGGATGGCGCAATTCCCGAGCTGTGCCTGAGCCATACCTCCGGCACATCCGGGACGCTGTCATTCCTGCCCTGCAGTACGCGAGAGTTCGAAAAAGCCTCTGAAGTGCGAAAGCTCTATGCCTGGAACATGACCGGAGCGGATACACCTGACCCGCAGCTGCATACCGCTTACCCGTACTACCGCAAGGGCTACCTGAGCCATTTGCGTGGCATGCGCACACTGGTGCGGGTGCTGTTGCCCGACCTGTCGCATTTCCACCCGGCTTATCCATCGACCCTGTCCAGCGACGTACTGCGCCTTGGCGCCCGGCTTCGCGCAGCGCATACCAATGGCACCCTCGATCGCCTGGTGATGGCGCCCGAACTGCTGGCCAAAAAGAAAGTTTTCGACCAACAACAGGCCGAGATGCCACAGCACCTCGCTGCGTTCTTCGATGACATCGCCACTCGCCTCAAGGGCAAGCGCGTGTACATCGGTGGCACCTGGAATTTGCTGCACAACATGGCCAAGGCCGGGCTGGAGCGCGGTCTCGAAGGCGTGTTCCATGCCGACTCCTATATCGCCACCACCGGCGGTGCCAAGGGTGTAATACCCCCCGAGAACTGGCGCGAAGACGTCATGCGCTTCATTGGCGTGAAGACGTTGCATGAGTCCTATGCCATGTCGGAGGTGGTCAGCGGTTCGGCCATGCGCTGCGAGCAAGGCAACTACCACTTCTCGCATACCGCCATTCCATTCCTGCTCGACCCCGAAACCAGCAAGCCGTTGCCGCGCCAGGGGCGCCAGACAGGTCGCGCGGCGTTCTTCGATCTGGGCGCTGACATCCATTGGGGCGGATTCATTACCGGTGATGAAGTCACCATCGAGTGGAGCGAACCCTGCCTCTGCGGGCTCCACAGTCGCTACGCGGTCGGTGCAATCGCGCGCTACAGCGAAAAAAACGGCGGGGACGACAAGATCACCTGCGCCGCATCCGAACAATCCCACCGCGAAGCGATGGACTTCCTCAACACCCTGGAGGGCTGAGCCATGACCCATCCTGTTGCGCCAATGATCATCCGTGGTCGAGTGATCACCGACAACCTTATTGAAGTCGGTGGCCGCGGTGGCGATCTGAGCTTCCTCACGCCTGACGCGAATCAGTACATCGATCAGTTGCCCCTGGGCAACCCGGCCAGACTCGCAGACCTGTATACCTTGAGTTTCGACGACATTCTCGATTACGCCGTCGAGCTGGGTGAGCGCCTGGCGTTGCACAAAAACCAGTACCTGCAAGAAGCCTGCGAGCTGTCCTACCTGACCGCACCCACCACCCCGACCATCGTCAAGGCCTCCTACATGGGCCTGCAAAACCTGCTCTCGCGTGAGTTCATCAGCGAGATGGCAGAAAGCACCGTGGGGATCAAATACCTGGAAGGCTGGGTCGCGCAGAAGTTGCTCGATGGTACCGAACTGCAAGTGCGCTGCTTCGGTGCGCGAACCTTGCACATCGTCGCCGGAAACGCCGTGTCGCTGTCGTTGTGGACCATCATCCGCAACATGGTCCTGCGCAGCGATGCGATCATCAA
>RCUU01000377.1_pt1 | contig 25461 bp, 23 predicted proteins | sample 2166211 | NCBI WGS metagenome assembly RCUU01 (sample SAMN09932620, study PRJNA488358) | compost metagenome | feature: garden; material: soil; isolation source: compost soil in phenylacetic acid-enriched culture | place: Germany: Experimental Botanical Garden Goettingen | collected 2016-01-27
AGAGCAAGAGCAAGAGCAAGAGCAAGAGCAAGAGCAAGAGCAAGAGCAAGAGCAACACCAAGCCCGCAGGGGCTTTTTCTTTTTTTTGTGGAGGAGATAGGCGTGTGCGGGCGAATGTGTAAGAAGAGAGATAGTATTTGTATTTTTTAGGAGGTACTAATGACAACTTATATTTATATGGTGCGGCATGGAGACTCGCTCAAAACCTCAGGCAATGAAAGGTCGCGTGTGCTGTCGGCTCAGGGTGAAAAGGATGCGCAAAAAGTAACGGAACGGCTGCTGGGCGAAGGGATACATGCCCTGTACAGCAGTCCTTATACCCGGGCAGTAGATACGATTGCGGGACTGGCCGGGGCGCTGGGCAAAGAGATCCATAGGGTCGAGGATTTAAAAGAAAAATGCTGGACCGAAGACGACCGTACGCTGCAGGACCCGGAGCTGTATCCTTATCTGGAGCAAATGTTCGCGGAGCCTGATTTTGTGCTGGAAGACGGCGGGGAGTCAAACCGGGTCTGTAAAGAGCGTGCCGTAAAAGCATTGAAGGAGATTCTGCAGAATCACCAGGGCGAGAGGATTGTGATCGGCACCCACGGGATGGTCATGACGCTGATGATGAATGAGTTTGCTGAAGAATACGGGCTGGATTTTTTGATGCAGACCACCAAACCGGATATTTACCGTATGGAAATTAAGGATGGACTGCTTGGTCACGTGCAAAGAATCCCGCTTAATGACTGATGCGCATATCTAAATAATGAGCAGGCAGGTGACCTATGAGAAAAAGCATACTGCTGATCCAGCCGGAGAACCAGAAGATCAACAGCTTCCGGAGGAAGCAGTTCAATAATTTCGTACAGATTACGATGCCCTATTTGGCTGGATTCATAGATGAAGCAAAATACAAGATTACACTTGTGGATGAATATCAGCAGCGCATCCCCTACAGCCAAAAATTCGATCTGGTAGCAATCACAGTAAATACGCCGAACAGCGGGCATTGCTACAGGATGGCGGAGAGATTTCAGGCGGGCGGGGCCAAGGTAGTGATGGGCGGCCCCCATGCCACGCTGCTGCCGGAGGAGGTGTCGGAGCACTGCGACATCATCGTTATTGGTGAGGCGGAGGCCACTTGGCCGCAGCTATTGGAGGATTTCTATCAGGGGAAATATCAAGCCGAGTACCGTTCGGATGCCATTCCTGAGTTGACGAACCTCCCATTGCCCCGCTGGGATCTCCTGCAAAGAAACTCGCTGATGAAAGGCGCCGTATTCTCCACCCGCGGGTGTCCCTACAACTGCGCCTATTGCAACTTGAAGCAAATCTACCACAACCGTTTCCGTACCCGTCCGGCCAGTGAAGTGATTCATGAGATTTCCCTGATGAAATCGCGGTTTTTTGTGTTCTGGGATGACAACTTTTTTGCAGACAAAGCCCATGCCATGGAGGTGATGGAGCAGCTAAGGCCATTGCGTAAAAAATGGGCGGCCCAGGTGACCCTGGCTGACTGCAACAACGATGACCTGCTGGCCAAAGCCAGCGCAGCAGGCTGCCTGTACCTGTTCGTAGGTCTGGAATCCTTCTCGCCGGAGGCCCTGCGCGGTGTGAACAAGGGGATGAACCGGGTGGGTGCCTACCAGGATATTATCGGCAAGCTGCACAGGCATAACATCATGATCCAGGCCGGCATTGTGTTCGGGTTCGACGAGGATACACCGGATTCCTTCCGGCAGACCCTTGAGGGCTGCGAGGCACTGGGGATTGACGGAGTGACGGTCAGCTTGCTGACACCATTGCCCCGGACGCCGGTATATGCCCAAATGAAGCGGGAGCAGCGCCTGCTGAACGAGGACTGGAGCCTCTATAACGGCAAAACCGATGTGGTATTTCATCCCCTGGGCATGACCTCAGCGCAATTGTACGAAGGTTATCTGGATTTCCGCCGCCGTTTCTATTCACTGCCTTCGTTCATCCGCCGCATGCGGGTATCGAGAACACATCCGGTCTATAATTTTGTTATGAACCTGGGCTACCGCCTGGCGATCAAGCGGGGCTGATGAAAGGCGTATTGGCGGAATTTCCGTGAATGAGTGCTGGTTCCGGCCGAGCTATCCGTTCTGTTAAAGCTGTTAAAGCTGTTAAAGCTGTTAAAGCTGATAAAAGCGTGCTGTATTGGCGGTCAGCATGGCCTTCGCCTGAGCGGCGGAATATCCATGCAGCGCTGCCCAGGCGGCTGCAACGTCATGAACCATCGCCGGATGGGTAGGACGTCCGGCAAAGGGGCCTTCGAACGGCCAAGGCCCGTCCGTCTCGGCCATGACCAGCCCCGGCGGATAGCGCCGTGCAAGCTCCCGGATCTCCGGCTCATATACAATATCCGGGGTGAAGGAGATATGATAGCCGCGTTCAATCATGCGCATGACCGCTTCTTCCGGGCCTTTGAACCAATGAAAATGCGCTCTCGTAATGCCATGCTTCTCCAGCAGATCACAGGCGGTTATGGCATCCTCGTAGACAGCATGCAGCACCACCGGTTTGTTCAGGCGGGCTGCCAGAGCAAGCAGGTTATCGAGTACCCAAAGGTAAGGCTCCATCTCAAAAGCTTCCCCGCGCACCAGCGCCTCAGCTCTTGAATAGTAGGGAAGCCCGATCTCGCCTACAGCCACCATCTCCCCCGCATGCTGACTGATCCACTGCAACAGTGCTGCAAGCTCAGCTTCCGTTGGAGCCGGCTGCTCCGGGTGAAATCCGTAGGCCGGTTTTACCCGGCCCGGATGCCGGGCGGCGATTTCTTGTGTGCGGATGCAGGAATCCAGGTTCATTGAGACTGCAACCAGCGATTGGATGTCTTGTTCAGGCATTCCCCGCAGCATCGCCTTCAGTTCTGAATCCTTATATTGCTCCAGGTGAATATGAGCGTCAATCATTGGCTCACTGCTCCTTCTCCACATACTTCTCAGTGGTATCATGGGGTTCAAACTTGATCGTATCGAGTGCCATTCCATCACGGCCTGCTCTGTAGTCCAGCATCAATGTCCCCATACTTTCCCCCATTCCAATACTTACATTGGTTTCCGCCTTCAGCTTGCCATCCGCCACTTTATAATAAGTAACTGCTCCAATTCCTGCGTGGGTGCCGAAGTGATCCAGTCCGCCGTCACCGGCCCGGTCAGGTAATCGAAAAGTGAACTTTGATGGAGAAGAGCCGGTAACCTCAAGCTGGAGAAGCACATCTTTTTGATCCAGTGAGATTTTGGAGGAGACAGCGGCGGAGGCTGCCTTTTCCACTGCGGGCACCGCAAGCTCCTTCCACTGCTCAGGCTTGACCACATGGACCTCCTCCAGGGAAATACCCGTTCCAGTACCAAGACTTAAGATCACTATAGCTTCCGGCTTCCCGTCATCATCCACATCGGCATAGTGAAGCTCCGGCGGGTATGACACCAGTCTGGGAGCTTCCCAGTTAAAGCTGTGCTTCCTGCCGTTTACTTCGAGTATGAAGCCTGTATAGGTACTGCTATCTTTCCGGGCTGCATACAGCTTGACCTTACCGGAGCTGCCTGCTGCAACCGCAAGCGGATCTTTGGGGACCCTCACGGATGTACTGACATCCCCGGATGTAATGGATACAGTATCTCCAGAGGCTGCAAGCTTGGCTTCCGCCCCAGTAAGCAGGGACACCGTCCCGGCAGAAATATAGACATGCCCATCCTTCAGAAGGACAGGTCCCTCAAGCTTGTCTTCATAACCGCCGTCCGTCTGTGTGTATTGGACCTGTATGGCTGAACTTCCGGGTGAAAGAACCGTACGGGAGCTGTCACTGGTCAGGGTGAGTTTTTTGTGTGTATTATCCCATTTCAGCTCAAATGGATAATATTCCAGCAGCGCCCTTGCCGGAACATACAATATTTCTCCGGAATGAAAAGGGTGAAGCTTAGGCAGAACGGTTTGTCCATCCACTGACAGCGTTAGCGGTGCGGCGGCGGATACTGAATCTATAGTTGGAGCTGCCGCACATCCGGCGATTAGCAAGGCAATGGCGGAAGCGGTCAGTATTTTTTTCACAGAATAACCTCCAGAGTCTAAAAGTTCCAATCTGTTCAATTATACTGTATATCCTCCGCTCTGAGGACACGATCCGTTAACAATAAGAAAACAGGAATGTTACGTTTTGCTAGAAGAGGCCGTGCCCTAGAGCACAGGCGGAAAGCTGCGGCAGATATCAATAAATTGCTGCAGAGCTGCCGGCACGGATTCATTGCTTCGGGTACAGATGGCAATATGATTGCTTAGCTGAATGCCTTCTACCCGCACACGGGACAGCTGCTTCTGTTCCACATATTCCCGCACAGCCAGAGAGGAGATGAAGTTGGCACCGTACCCGGCCATGACCGAACGGATGGCTTCGCCCAGACCGCTGAATTGCAAAGTGACCTGCGGCGGCTTCAAGCCATAGGTAACGCACAGCGAGACCAGACGCGCCCTGGTTGTGCTGCCTTCCTCACGCATAATGAACGGCTCTTGCATCATCTCCGCCAATGATACCGTGCGGTCCGCATAGGGATGGGAAGGAGACACCACAAACCACAGCTCATCCTCAAAAAGCTCCAGCCAGTCGGTATCCTCCGGCTTGTCCTGTGCTCCCCCTCCATAGAAGGCAACATCCGCTTCATGCCGCTTCAATTGTTCAAAAGCCTGCTGGGAATTGGTTGTCGTAATCTCCATTTCAATCCCGGGATGGCCGGCTTTGAACCTCGCAGCCCAGCCCGGAACCAGGAAATTTGCCGGAAGATAGGTGGCGGCAATGCGGAGCTTGCCTTTTCTGCCGTGGCGGTAATCCTCCACAAATTCATCAATTTGTTCCTCATAGGTGAAGAAATTACCGGCCTGCTTAGCCAGCTCTATCCCAAAGGGAGTAAGCGAAACTCCCCGTCCGCTTGGATTGAACAGGGGCAGCCCCAGATCCTTCTCGAATTTCTTGATCTGGCTGGTCACTGCCGGCTGGCTGATATTGAGCCGGGCTGCCGCCTTCGTGACGCTTCCTGTCTCCGCAACATAATAAAACAGTCTCAGTGCATGAATGTTCATGTCTATGCCTTCTTTCATAATCTAAATATATGTAATACATAAAAACATATATTAGTATTATGAATAATTATATTCTATAGTAAAGACAGATCCAATATACAACTTAGCTTATGCTTCCGATGCGGGTGTTGTATGGAGCCGGGGCGAAGAGGAATGATCACCAAACATTAGGAGGGAACATCATGGGAGAATTGAACAAATGGAGCAAGGTCGACGGGTATTTCAATAGCAGGCTGCTGGCAGATGATCCGGTGCTGGAGGCTGTGCTGGATGCGAATGCAGGTGCGGGATTGCCGGCAATCGATGTTGCACCGAATCAGGGAAAGTTGCTGTACCTGCTGGCCAAGATGAAAGGGGCGGCAAATATTCTGGAGATCGGAACGCTGGGCGGATACAGTACGATTTGGCTGGCCCGGGCCTTGCCGGAAGAGGGAAGAATAGTTTCACTGGAATTTGAGCATCAGCATGTGGTGGTGGCTGAGGACAATCTCAGACTGGCCGGATTAGCCGATAAAGCAGAAATCATAGAAGGTCCGGCACTTGATACGCTCGCGACGCTTGAAGCCCGGGGCTATGCGCCTTTTGACTTCATCTTTATCGATGCCGACAAGCCGAATAATCCACACTACCTGAAGTGGGCACTGAAGCTGGCCCGTCCAGGAGCGGTTATAGTGGCGGACAATGTAGTACGGGACGGTGAGGTGATTCAGGCAGACAGCAAGGATGACCGGGTGCAGGGCATTCGTCAATTTATAGACCTGCTGGCTGCCGAGCCGCGAATAGAAGCGACTGCACTGCAGACCGTAGGCAGCAAAGGATACGATGGATTCGTGCTTGGAGTTATTTCCGGATAAATGAAATGGATAGCTGAGCTGATTTTGTGTGAGTCATGAGTCAAAATAATGCACGCCTGCGAGTCGGAAAGCTATACCGTACTTCAGCAGTCCCCTTGCTACAATAGGGTTCATAGAAGAATTCTGCACTGAGCTTTGAATGTAGACGGGGGGCGGTATCACTTGAAGACGGATGATCACAACATAGCAGGAATTGAAACGGATATTTTGGTGGCCGGGGGAGGGATTTCAGGGGTGTCGGCAGCTCTTGCGGCAGCCCGGAATGGAGCGAAGGTTGTGCTTTGCCAGGACCGTCCTGTACTTGGGGGCAATGCTTCTTCAGAAATACGGATGCATATTGTTGGGGCAGCCAACTCGAAACGGGGAAAAGAGCTTGAAACGGAGGCAAGGGAAGGCGGCATTATTGAAGAAATTCTGCTGGAAAACGCCGTGCGGAATCCCCAGCGGAGCGCCTCCATGTTCGATCTGATCCTATATGAGAAATGCAGAGCGGAACCGAACCTGACCCTGCTGCTGAATACTACGGTGATTGAAGCGGAATTAAAGGAAGGGCGAATAGACTCCGTTCTGGCGGTCCGCGAAAGCACGGAGCATCGTTTTCGCATATTCGCGAAGATCTATATGGATTGCACCGGAGACGGGCGGCTTGGCAAAGAAGCGGGAGCGCTGTATAAGACCGGACGGGAAGCATCAAGCGAGTATGGCGAGACGCTGGCGGGCGAACACGCCGATTCCTACCGGCAGGGCTCGTCCCTTTTGTTTACCACCCGGGATATGAGCCGTCCCATGAATTTCACACCGCCCCCGTGGGCCCGGAAATTTTCGGAGGAGGATCTGAAATTCCGCAGTCACCATACCTGGGAGTACGGTTACTGGTGGGTCGAGTTCGGCGGGATGCTGGACACGATCGCGGACAATGAGTCCATCCGCGATGAATTGCTGGCGATTATGCTGGGTGTCTGGGATCATATCAAAAATAGCGGCAATCACCCGGAGTCGGAGAATTGGGCTATAGACTGGTTCGGGTATGTTCCGGGAAAAAGAGAATCCCGCCGCTTTATCGGAAAATACTTGCTGACACAGTCCGATTTGGAGCAAGCGCCTCATTTCGAGGATGTAATTGCCTATGGAGGGTGGCCGATGGATACGCATCCGCCCCAAGGCATAGACGCCACTGATCTGAACCCTGCCCACCAGCCGTTCAGCCGCTATGTGTACGGCATTCCGCTCAGGGCGCTAATCAGCGCCAATGTGCACAACTTAATGTTCGCCGGGCGCAACATATCGGCGACGCATATCGCCTTCTCCAGTACGCGTGTGATGGGGACATGCGCCGTCATGGGGCAGGGTGCGGGGACTGCTGCCGCGCTAGCCGTCCGTTCAGGCCTGACGCTGGATGAAGCTTTGCTCGACAAGCCGTTCATTGGGCAGGTTCAGCACCAGCTTTTGAAACAAGAGGCCTATTTGCCCGGCATTGCTCCTGCCCATGACAATTTGGCTGTATCCTCGGTTGTCCGCGCTTCTTCCGAACAGCCGGAAGGCCTGGCGGCCAATGTAACCGATGGTTATACGCGTGCCATGCATGGGCAGGGCGGCACCAGACCGGAGCTGGCCGCTCCCGGGACGCACCGCTGGATGTCGCAGCCGGGTGACCCGGCCCCATGGATTGAGCTCGATTGGACTGCTCCGGTATCGATCAGTGAGATTATGATTGTGTTTGATACAGGAATGCACCGCAGATTGACGTTAACCCACTCGGATGAAGTATATAAAATGATGGAATGGGGAGCCCAGCCGGAGACCGTTAAAGACTTCCGGGTAACGGCGTATTTTGCCGGTCCGGATGCACCGGGCAGACAAGTAATGTCGATTCGGGATAACTATCAGCGGCAAATTACCTGCCAGGTGAACCTGGAACATGTCATTAGGCTGCGGGTAGATATCGGCGGCACCAACGGCCTGGATCATGCCCGCATCTTTGAGATTCGCTGTTACGAATGAGCCGATCCGGAACATTAAGTTGACCCTAGGCGGCAAGTCTATCCTGTCAATCTGAAATGCCAGAGTTTTGCCCGTCAGATTAGGTCAACCGGGAATTCGGTCGGCCTTTTTAGGCTGTTTTGATTTTGCACACCCTCGGCCATTTTCAGGTCAAAATATTGCACATCAAGGAGTCGGAAGGCTATACCGTAATCGCAATTGCCTCTTGCTACAATAAGGTCCATAGAAGGACGGCAGGTGGATCATGCAAGGTTCGGCTGCCGGGAAAGAGAGGCTCACATGGATAGTTTTACATTGAAAAGCAAAGAAATACCGCTGAATTCCTCTTTCGATGTCATCGTTGTAGGAGGCGGTCCGGCGGGATGTACCGCTGCGGCTGCGGCCGCCCGGGAAGGAGCGCGCACGCTGCTGATTGAAGCGACCGGAAGTTTGGGCGGAATGGGAACCTCGGGTCTGGTCCCGGCCTGGTGTCCATTCTCCGACAAGCAGCAAATCATCTACCGGGGACTTGCGGCCAAGGTATTCGAGACGCTGAAAGCGCAGATGCCGCATGTCCAAGCGGATGCGCTGGATTGGGTTCCCATCGATCCCGAGAAGTTAAAGCGGGTATATGACGACCTGGTCACGGAAGCGGGCGCCAGTGTTTTATTTTTGACTGCACTGGCTGATGTGGAAAGAGATGAGGAAGGCAATGTGACAGCGATTGTTGTACTGAACAAGAGCGGGCTGCAGGCCTTCCGGGCCAAGGTCTATGTCGACTGCACCGGTGATGGCGATGTCGCCGCATGGGCGGGGGCGGAATTCCAGAAAGGGGATGAAACGACCGGCGAGCTGCAGCCGGCCACGCATTGCTTCATTCTCGGCAACGTGGATGACTACGCTTATTTGAACGGTCAGAATTTGCACGCGGATAACCCTGCAAGCCCTATACATGGAGTATTTCAATCCGGAGCTTACCCGGAAATTCCAGACACTCACCTGTGCAATAATCTGGTTGCTCCGCGCGCCGTAGGTTTCAATGCCGGACATTTGTGGGATGTTGACAACACGGATACGTTTACCGTTTCGAATGCAATGATCAAGGGCCGCAAGATGGCGGCTGCGTACAGGGACATGCTGGCAGCTGTTCAGCCCGCTGCTTTCGGTAATGCATTCGTGATGAGTACGGGCACATTGATCGGGACCCGTGAATCACGGCGGATTATCGGTGACTACGTGCTGACGGCGGAGGATTACATTGAACGTAAAAGCTTCGGGGACGAGATTTGCCGCAACAGCTATTTTCTCGATATCCATGGAACGAAGGCTGAACAGCAGAGTGGAACAGGCTCCAGTATGTCCATCACGCTCTATGGGCCGGGCGAATCGCACGGGATTCCATATCGCTGCCTTACGCCGCGGGGGCTGCGCAATGTGCTGGTGGCCGGCCGCAGCATTTCGTGCGACCGCAGAGTGCTGGGGAGCGTCCGCGTGATGCCGGTATGTCTGGCAATGGGGGAAGCAGCCGGAATCGCTGCGGTGCTGGCTGCGGGCCACTCCGAAAGCGACGTTCATGCTGTGGATGTTGCAGTCTTACGCGAACGGCTGAAGGAAGAAGGAGCCTACTTGCCCGAAATACATGCCGGATCTGTGGGAGGTGAACGCCAGTGAGTGAACAGGTTATTGTGCAGAAGCCGTTTGAAACTGCGAAGAAAACCTACTGGACACGCAAAAAAAAGGAGCAATTGGCCGGATGGATTTTCATTGCTCCCGAGGTGATCGGCATGATTATTCTTTCCGTGTTCCCGCTGCTGTTCAGCCTTTTTCTAAGCATGACCGAGTGGAATCTGGTGGGCGGGCTGTCGGCCATCCATTTCACCGGGCTGGACAACTTCTTCAATCTGTTTAAGGATAATCATTTTATACTGGCGCTAAAAAACAATGTGCTGTTTACGGTTGGCACAGTGCCGCTGACCATGGTGCTGGGCATCATCCTTTCCGCGCTGATTCATAAGAAACTGTACGCCAAGACTTATTTTAAAGTAGCGTTCTTTATCCCTTATATTTGTTCTACGGTAGCGATCGCTGCCGTATGGCAGGCGCTCTACCACCCTTCCAAAGGGCCGCTGAACCAGCTGTTGATGCAGATTGGACTTTCCCACCCGCCGCGCTGGCTGGTGGACACCAGCTTCTCGCTCATTGCGATCATGGTTATTTACATCTGGCAGATTCTTGGCTACCAGATCATCATTTTTTTGGCGGGAATGACGAATATACCGGAAGAGCTGTACGAAGCCGCCACGATAGACGGGGCAAGCGGTATGCAGCAGTTCCGGCGGATTACGGTGCCGCTGCTCGGGCCGACTACTTTTTTTCTGGCCATCACAAGTACGATTTCATCATTTAAAGTCTTTGATATGATCAAGTTCCTGACGAACGGCGGCCCTAATTACTCCAGTACGGTTATTGTGTACCAAATCTATGAGGAAGGGTTCGAGCGCTTTAGAATGGGATATGCCTCGGCCATGTCCTGGGTGCTGTTCCTCATTATCATGCTCGTAACCTCCATTACCTGGATCACGCAGAACCGGAAAGTCCATTATTAGTCCCAAGTGAAAGGAACCCATGCGATGTCATTGAAAAAAATAAAGACAGGCAATCTGATTTTGACCATTCTGCTCGCCGTGCTATCCGGACTCTTTCTGCTGCCGCTGGTTTGGATGCTGTCTGCCGCCGCCAAAACCGAACGGGATGTCTGGACGTTTCCGATTCAATGGATTCCGAAGGAATGGAATCTGGTCAACAATTTTAAAGAGGTATGGATGGGCGACATCTCCTTCGGTTTGTTCTATATGAACTCGATCAAGATCGCGGTAATTTCAACGCTGGCCACAGTGATCATCTCTTCGATGACCGGGTATGCCTTGTCCAAGCTGGAATTCAAAGGCAAGGGAATCGTATTCAGCCTGATGCTGGCATTTATGATGATTCCGGAGCAGGCAACGCTTGTACCGCGTTATATTATGATTAAGGAACTGGGGCTGTATGACTCCCACGCCGCATTGATTCTCATGGGCATATTCTCCAGTTATTTCGCCTTCCTGCTGCGCCAGTTCATGGTGAGCATTCACAACGATCTGCTGGAAGCGGCCGAGCTTGACGGCGCCGGGTTCTTCCGCATCTTCTGGAGCGTGATGCTTCCCCTTAGCCGGCCGATTCTGGCGACGGTGGGGATTATCAAATTCATTTGGACCTGGAACGATTACCAGGGGCCGCTGATCATGCTGAACTCGACGAAGCTGTACACGATTCCGCTCGGGATGCAGTTCTTCCAGGAGGAGTTCGGCACGCGTATTTCGGTCATGATGATGGCTTCCGTCGCGGCGATTATTCCGCTGCTGGTGCTGTTCCTGGCGTTGCAGAAGCAGGTCATTGAAGGAATCGCCATTGGCGGGGTCAAGGGTTAAGCACAGTCCGGCCGGTGCTGTGAAGGGTGCCGGCCAAGGTCAAAAATGTCTACGCCGATACCGCAATTCTGTACACGGTATGGGAGAAGATGTGATAGTATAATGAGCCATGCAGCAACCATTACAAGGGGGAATTGTTTTGAAGAAAACATCATTATTGCTGGTCTGTCTGTTACTGATTCTCTCCATTACGGCATGCGGCGGGAATGACGGCAACAATACAGCCGCAACGAATGCGCCGGCAGCCGCCGGGAAGACGGAGCAGCCGGCCGGCAAGGAGAAGATTAAGTTCTACACCTTCAAGGCAAGCAAGCCTGATGAGCCAAGCTTCCAGGCCGTCAAGGCATACAATGAGTCGCAGGACAAGGTTGAAGTGGAATATGTCTCCCTTGTGCAGAACAGCGATAGCACCGATTTCATGAAGAAGCTGGACATTCTGATCTCAAGCGGTGAAGTGGTCGACGTGTTCATGACAGGCAATGAAGAGGAACTGCTGGAACGCGCATCACGTGGAGTTGTGGAACCGCTTAACTCGTTTTTTGAACAGGAAAATGTAAAGCCTGAAGACGAATACAACAAGGTGATCAAGCTGGATAATAATGTTTACGGACTCTTAACCAGCTCGACCCAATGGTTCACAGTATTCAACCGCGATCATCTGGAGAAGGCCAATTTGCAGCTTCCTGAGATGGGCTGGACCTGGGACGATTTCCGGGATTATGCCAAGAAGCTGACGATGGACGGGCACTATGGAACCTACTTTCACACTTGGGGCGAATACGCTAATATTATCGCTTATACTGAACGCACGAATCCGCAATTGGATGCCGGCTTGAACCCGATCTTCGATGATCCGTCCTTCAAGTATTTCTTCGAACTTCGCCGTGCGATGGAGAAGGAAGACAAAAGCGTTGAACCGTATGCGGACGTTCTGGCTTCCAATTATCATGTGCTGCAGCAGTTTTTCGCCGGGAACGCCAGCATGCTGGCAGTACCGAGTTATGCCATTAGAGCGGGTCTGAATTTGGAGAAATTCCCGCATGACTTCCAAATGATGTACGCTCCGATCCCGCGTTCCGTCGATTCGAAAGATATTGGAATGACCAGCATCGGCGGAGCCGGGATAGCCATAGGTGCGAAATCGGAGCATAAGCAAGCCGCATATGACTTCATCAAGTGGATTGCGAATGATTCGTACCAGTACACCAAAGAAATTCCAGCCTCTAAGGGAGTTGACGGTTCGGCATTGATCAAGGGATTTTTCGGTGAAAATGAGAATTTGATCGATACCGAATCCCTGGCTAATACAATGTTCGATCCGCGCAATAAAGTGCCGGATACCTTCAGTGTTCCTTACGGCTCCGAGCTGAAAACGATCGTCGAGAATGGCTTCTCAAGCTATATGCTGGATACCCGCAGCTTCGATGAGGTCAAGGCGGAGATGACGGCGGAAGTGAAAAAAGTCGTCGATGCGAACAGGTAGCAGATAATACCAGGCGGGCAGCGGCGGCAAGGGATTATAATACAGGAGTAATCATGGATTCTACAGGACAAGGATGATCTCCTCATGGAATGGTTAAGACGATTTTCTTTTCATCACAAACTGCAGTTTTCGTTCCTGATTCTCATTCTGCTGCCTTTTATCGCGGTAACCTTTTGGGCGTATACTTCTGTGAAGCAGAATGTAAGCGATAAACTTGCCCGCTCTAATGAGGAAACGCTTACTGTTATTGCCAATCAGATCGGGAAAACGATTGACAGCATCTCCTTTGCCTCGATCTACTTCGCTCAAACTTACAATCCTGACATTCTGGAAAGCTTTCGGCATCTGAAGGATGCCGAAAGCTTTGCCGATTTTGAGACCTATGTCCATTATTCCCGGTTGAAGTCCATGACCGATATTTTGTCGATGCAGTCGGCGGATGCCAACCTGAAGATGATGCTCGTCAACCGGGCCGGTAAAATTATCATGGGCGACAGCACCACGCCCGTGTTCTCCGCGCTTTCAGAGCAGTTTCTGCGGGAGAGCGGCAGGCTTGACGAGAAGGAAACGACTACGCTGCAGTGGTTTCCTTCTGGTGAGGCCCACTCCGCACCGGACTATTATTATGCCGCCCGCTTTATTATCGACCCGCGAAACCATGAGAAGCTGGCAACGCTATTCATCGGGATTCCGAAATCATATTTTCACAGTTTGCTGGACACTGGAAATCCCGACATCTTCTTTTCACTGACCGGCCGGTCTGGTGAAATCATCGCAGTAAAAGGAGGAAGCTTAGCTTCGGCTTCCGGCGGCATGCTTGTAAGCAAGGCCTCCATTCCGAAGACGGGCTGGGTGCTTTCAGGAGAAATGCAGCGGGGGTTCATTGACAGCCAGATCAACGGGGAGTTTTTGGTGAATATTTCAGTCGTTGGTTTGTTTTTCTTGGCGTTTTCGGTCCTGTCCATGCTCTGGGCAGGGCATATCAACGGGCCGATCAGCTTGCTTCGTTCAAGCGTCAAGCAGTATGTCGGCGGGAAGCGGGATTTCAGAATTCCAGTGAAAGGGAAAGACGAGGTCGCTGTTCTCTCCGCGGCGTTCAACCAGATGCTGGACGATATCAATGGACTCCTGCATCAGGTGGAGAGCGAGCAGGAGGAGAAACGGCTGCTGGAGCTTCAGGCGCTCGCCGCGCAGATCCGGCCGCATTTTCTCTTGAATACGCTGAATTCAATTAAGGTCAACCTGCTGCTGGCCGGAGACCAGCAGCACGGCAATATGATCGACGCGCTAATGAAGTTATTGCGCGCCTATGTTCATGTTGACGAGCCGCTTAAGCTGGCCGAGGAGTGCAAGGTACTGGGAAGCTATGTTCAAGTCATGCAAATCCGCAATCGGTTGAACATTGATTTCAAGTATGAACTGGGAGAGGGAACGGAGTCGATCGAGCTGCCAAGGCTGCTGCTGCAGCCCATCGTCGAAAATGCGATTTATCACGGATTTTCCTCCCGTCCGGAGCATCCGGTCATTGAACTGCGTACCGCACTTCACCTTCAAGGACTTGAGATCACCGTCAGCGACAATGGCCGGGGCCTGGGCGACGAGGTGATCATTCGGCTGAACCGGCGGCTGATGGGGGTGGAAGATGAAGCGTCCCGGCAACAGGATAAAGGCGTGGGTCTGATTAACACGGCCCGCAGGCTGCAGGTATTGTACGGATATCAGGCGCGTCTGACGGCGGCGCCCCGTGAGGGCGGCGGTATGAGCTTTACTCTATACATTCCGGTAACAAACGGCAAGGAGGCGGTAATATATGATGACAGTAATGCTGATTGATGACGATGTGCCCATGCTGGAGTATGTGGCCCATTTATTGGGTTCGCTTGATCTGGAGCTGAAGCTTGCCGCTTCGGCTTCGAGCAGCGGCCAGGCGCTGGAGGACTTCCATAAGACGCTGCCTGATCTCGTAATCATCGACATCGGACTGCCGGGAATGGATGGGCTGGAGCTGGCTGAAGCGTTCCGGATCACCAAACCGGAGGTTCGGCTCATCTTTTTGACCTGTTATGAGGATTTCCAATATTCCAAGCGGGCGTTCCAGCTCGAAGCCGACGATTATCTGATCAAGGATGAGCTGTCTCCCGAGCAGCTTAAGGCCAGTCTGGGTAAAGCGATGAGCCGCTTCCGCAGCCGGGAGGAACTGCTCGAGCGCTATTCGTTCCGGCAGGCGATCGAGCGCAACCAAGAAGTGCTGCGGCAGAGCTTCCTGAAACAACTGCTGTCCCCGGGTGGCGATACAGACCATACGCTGCTATTTGGCGAACGTCTAGGCATTTCCTGGAAGCTGCCTTATTTCCGCCAAGGCTTCATCCATATCGACGCTGCTTCTCTAGCCGAGCGTTACAGCTACGGGGATATGCCGCTGATTCATTTTGCAGTGAACAATATCGCTATGGAGCTGTCTGCAAAGCCGGTGGAGATTACGCCGATCATGACTGAAGAAGCAGGCATTTACCTAATCTGGAATGTGGCAGAAACGGATGCCCCGTTCCAGCCTTTAATTGAATTCATGGAAACGGTCCGGGAAAAAGCGGAGCATTATCTGAAGATTAAGACGCGGGGGTTCTATTCGACGCAGACCGTCCCGCTCCGGGAGTTCGATACCGTGTATAAAACGCTGGGCGAATGCCGGGACGACATCTTCTACGATGTTTATCCGGAAGCTACAACGGTTACTGCTTTAGAGCCGCGGGCTGTTTTTAAGCAGCAGACAGAACGGAGATGGGAAAAGGAACGGGCCATGCTGTCCCTGGCGCTGGAGGAGGGGAACGCCGCGTGGATTGATATGGCGGTCAATCCCTGGATTCAGCATGTCACCTCCGAACGGCTGCTGCCCCGTCTGGTAAAGGAAATCTGCGGCGACTTTGTCCGTCAGATGATGTTTGAATCAAACGGTGCTGCCGATGGCAGTTTTTTTATCTGGCTGGGGCAGGCCGTCCATATCGATGAAGCAGGACGCTTGACCAAGCGTGAGCTGCGGAATCTGTAGAGACAGCATACGCTGGCGCCAGTCTCCGCCCAAGAGAAGGACATCCGCCTGCAAGCCATTGACCAGTTTCTGGACGAACATGCCGACCGGATGATCACCTCGGTGGATATGGCGGATCATCTGCATTTGAATGCCAGCTATTTCTCCAGATACTTCAAAAAACTGGCGGGTGTCAATTTCACCGATTACGTCAACCAGTACAAAATCAATATGGCGATTACGATGCTGTCCCGCCGGAACGAAACCGTTGAAAATGTGGCGTATACCCTCGGCTTCTCCGACCGTGCCTATTTCTCCAAAGTGTTCAAGAAGTACAGCGGGAAAAGCCCAAGCGAATACAAAATCCAGATGTCAGCCCATAGCGAAATGGATGAATAAAGTCAAAACTTTGCATGCAAACAGGCAATCAGGATACACGCTCCTTGCTTGGCCATCTCTTTATAATGAAATCTGTCTCGGAGATATGGCCGCAGCAAGGGCAATATTTAAATGTAAGCGGTAACACGGACCGTATTCACCTGACATGCATATTCACCATCTTCCGCCCGGTAAGTCGCATGGTATGCCGTTAGCTTCAGAACTACAAACAACGAAGGAGTGAATGCAAGTGAAGAGAAGTAGAAGCAGAATCGGCGTATTGCCCCTGCTCGTGATCATCGGCTTTCTGCTGGCAAGTCTGCTGCCGGGAGCATCCGGCCCGGTTGCAGAGGCTGCGGGTACAACTTATTATGTCGATTCCGACCTGGGAAACGACAGTGCCGCAGGAACCAGCGAGGCAGCCGCCTGGAAAACGCTGCCCAAGGTGAACAGCGTCACCTTCAGCCCCGGAGACCGTATTCTCCTGAAAGCGGGGAGTGTATGGAGCAATCAGTATCTGGATTTAAAAGGCTCGGGAACCGGGGAGAATCCGATTACCGTGGACCGTTACGGGACGGGCGCCAAGCCACTGATCCATTTTGGCAATACGAGCGTGAGCGGTGAAGGGTTCGGGGTCCGGCTGCGCAATGTCTCTTATTGGGAAATCAGCAATCTGGAGATTACGAGCGGCCAGCAGCCGACGGATATGAGACGGCACGGCGTCTTTGTAGCTGGTGAAGGAACCGCCGCCGGCAACTTCCGGCATATCTACATCAAGAATCTCGACATCCATGATATCTTCGGCACGGACCGCCGCACCGGCGGCATCAATTTCCATGCCAGAGGCACAAATACGGCGGTCGAAAGCACCTGGGAAGATATCCTGATCGAAAATAACACGATAGTCAACGTGGCGGATACGGGCATCCAGACGATGACGGACGCTTTTTCCAACAGTGCCTGGACGCATAAACTCGATGCGTTCAAGAATGTGGTCATTCGGGGCAATTATGTGGAGAAAATTCACCGGGACGGCATCCTGGTCCGGGCCGCAGTATCGCCGCTCATTGAATACAATACGACCAATGCGATCGGCAACGCCTGCGATGTGGACACCAGTGTTGTGAATTATCTCGATCGTATTGCCGTGGTGGCTGCGCAGTGGGCCTATTATACGACCGGGGCCGTGTTTCAATACAACGAGGCCTTCGACACCCGGAAGCTGGATGGGGACGGCCAGCCGTGGGATTTCGACGTTAAGGTGAACTCAAGCATTTATCAATACAATTATAGCCACAACAATCAGGGCGGAACGCTCCTGGTCATGAACGATACGGATGACAATATCTTCCGCTACAATATCAGCAAGAACGACCTGGACGGAAACGGAGCGTTTAATCTGATCAGCGGCGGCGGGGACTTGTACATCTATAATAACGTCATCTACCGTTCAGGTACGCAAAACCGGGCGCTGACGCATGCCAGCACTACGGGAATGGCGTACTACACCAATAACATTTTTTATAACGGGGCGAGCGGGCAGTATACGAACAGTCCTAGAATGACCTATGATCACAACAGCTTTTACGGACTCAATTCGAGCGTTCCAAGCGACCCTTACAAAATTGTCGGCGATCCCAAATTCGTTAATCCGAATGCGGTATCGGACCTGGATACGGCTGACGGGTTCAAGCTGACAACGGCATCTCCTCTGATTAACGCGGGTACGACGGTTGCGGCGAACGGCGGCAAGGACTTCTTCGGCAATTCGCTGTATTACGGGGCGCCCGATATCGGGGTGCATGAATATCAGGGCACAATTCCACAGCCGGTCACGCTCCTGTCCGACAATTTCGAGGATAATGATTACAGCGGCTGGACGACTTCCGGAGGCACATGGAGCCTGACGACGGACGGCAGCCTGGCATTGTCCCAGAGCTTGGCTTCGGGTGAAGCGCTGGCTTATACCGGAAATGCCTCCTGGAACGACTATACGTATTCGGCCCGGGTTAAGCTGTTGACCGCTTCCGGGAACGCAGGGCTGGTATTCCGCTACGGGGATAATTCCAATTATTATTTGTTACGGCTGAACGACGGTGTAGATAAAGTCGAGCTATACAAAAAGAGCGCAGGCACCTTGACGCTGGTGAGCAGCGCCGGTGTTACCATCATTCCGGGGCAGTGGGAGGATATGAAGGTGACGGTCAGCGGCAATACGATCACAGGTTATGTTAATAACATTCAGCTCATCCAGTGGACCGATGCGGCAGCATTGCCTGCCGGAAAAATCGGAATCCGGATGCACACCACCGCTGCCCGGATCGATGATGTAAAGGTAATCCAGTAGCTCTCGGACTGCCGCCGAAACGACGGAAGAGTGAACGCATTAGATTAGGAGGGGGAGAGATGGTTCGGTCGGACCGAAGAAAACGTTATATATCGATTGCAGCCGGTACTGTCCTCCTGCTGGTCTGTGTGCTGTTTGTTCCACAGTGGGCCGGAGATTCGACCGCTCCCCCTTCGATCAGCAAAGCAGCTCAAGTTGAGACGGATGAAGCGGCGGTAGCGACGGTGAACGGCACAGCGGTGACGTTAAAGGAATTCAAGGTCCGGATGCCGGAGCAGCGCGCGGAAACGATGACCTATTATCAGCAAACGTACGGCTGCGATCCCGCAGAAGCAAGCTTCTGGGGCACTTCTTGCGGCGGTCAACTCCCGCAGGAGCGGCTGAAAGAAATGACGCTGCAACGCCTTGTGGAGGACAGGGTCCGGGAGCTGGCAGCCCAAGCAGCGGGGTTGCATACCACAGTCGGCTATGAAGCTTTTCTCGCGGATTGGGAAGCGGAGAACCGGGAACGCGCAGAGCGGGTTGCTGCCGGGAAAGTGATCTACGGCCCCCGGCAATACAGCGAACCGGTCTACTACCGGTATGTCGTATCCAGCACCGTGCTTGGCCTCAAGCAATGGCTTGAGGAACGCGATGGCCCGCCAACGCAGGAGCAGTTGCGGCAGGAGTATGCCGCCAGCATAGCTGGGCAAGCCCATCCGCCTTCGTACGAAAAGGCCAAGGACGCTGTGCTTCAGAGCTGGACAGATAAACGTTACGCCAGCTGGTTTAAGGAGCAGATGAAGCAAGCTGCAGTAAAGGTGGATCAGCAGGTTTATAAAGGAATTAGCATGTGAAAGGAATAAGTATGTGAAATGAGCCATTCAGTGATCCCGATGACGCCAAAGTCATCGGGATTTGTTAATATTTATGATTTCCCTTTCTTGCGGATAAAATCTGTGTATAGTTGGGGATAAGTAGACATGAATTCAGTGAATTCACCCAAAAGGGCGAAAATCTGCCAGATCGAAAGCTTTTTCCAACAAGCGCTTGCGAAGAAGCAGGTGAGCAATGAATAGTTGGAAAAAGGGAGCTTATTTCTCCCTAAAATCAACAATTGTGAGAGTTAAGTGGAAAAAGGAAACTTAATTGGGCTAGTTTACTCCGTCAGGGGCGAAAAGAGCTGAATTAGTGTACCTTTTTCCACCTAACCTGCGGAGAACAGGGTGCTCGAGCAAATTAGTTACCCTTTTTCCACTTGGAATTGCCGAAAGATTCATAAAGGGTTCTTCAGGCAACGCTAAACTGAAAGCTATTCAGGTGGGGGCTGGAATGGTTGTGCTAATGGCTGTTATGGTCTCTCTCAAATCCACAGCCAAACCGCCAAAATAAATCGAACGGTCTGGCCGTTTTCTTCCAATACATAGTGTAAGCCTGAGGGGGGAATGACGGATGGAGGATAAAAACGAATATTCGCTGCTCATAACGCGCACGCTGGCCGGCAGCCGTGAAGCCTATGGGGAGTTGTATGAAGCGACCGTTCGCGATGTCTACAGAACCGTGCGTTTCCTCGTTTCCGAGCCTTCCGATGCGGACGATGTGGTGCAGGATATCTATCTCGAGCTGCACCGCTCGCTCACGCAGTATGATGGGACCCGGGCGTTTAGGCCTTGGCTGATGGGTCTGGTGATGCGGCAGGTTCATGCTTACCGGCGAAAAGGCTGGAGACAGCTCCGGATAACCAAAAAAGCGGAGCACACTGCCGAGATCCATGATGCTGATTTTGCCGGTGAGGTTATAGACAGGCTGTCCAGCCGAATGCTGATGGATAAGGTGAACAGTCTGCCGTTCAAGCTGAAGCAGGTCATTGTTCTGCACTATTTGCAGGAATATTCTCAAGAAGAGACCGCTGCAATCCTTGGCATTCCGCTGGGAACTGTCAAATCCCGCATTCATGCTGCACTGCAGAAGCTGCGCCGGAAACAAAAGGCTGACACCATTAGAATAGGGAAGGTGGAGGATCTGCATGAGTCTTGAAGAGAACCTGCGGCGGACGCTGCAAGCGGAAACCGAAGGCTGGAGCGCCCCACCGGAACTAAAGGGGAAGATCCTGGACGGGATCGGACCCGAACAAGGGGGAAGACGCATGAAAAAATGGCTTATTACAACGATACTGGCGGCATCGCTGATTATCCCGACCGGAGTCTATGCCGGATACAATTATTTGGCTGATGGTATGTACGGCTCGCAGGACAACTTTGTCCAAAACGGAGGCACGGTGGAGCAGTATGACCAGTTAGAAGCCAAGCTTCAGCAGGCGAAGCAGAACCTGAGCGAGGAGGATTTCAATGCGCTGACCTCGTTGCTGCACGAGATCAGCGGCTTTATCCTGCAAATGGCCGATACGGCCGGGACGCTTCATCCCGAGAAGCTGAATGCTGAGGAACGGGAGCGCTATAACAAGCTGGTGTCAGAGCTTGAGCCTTATTTCAGCAAATTGGAGAACACAGAGACACCGCAGCAACCGGTGGAACAGGTGGACTCCGATACGTTCTGGGAGCAGATACTTGTCAAAGCACAGCAGACCTTAAGTGACGCGGAACTGGGCGAGGTCCAGCAACTAATCGGGGAATTGAAGGCTCTGGATGCTAAAGTAACGGACCCGGATGGCAGCATTCATGCGGACCGGCATTCAAAGGAAGACCTGAGCAGCCAGGCCAGGTTGATCGAAGAGCTGAATCCTTATCTGAAGAAGCTGGGCATTTGGCTTAAGCCAAGCTCATAAAGGAAAAAGGCAGCCCAGGGTTAAGGAAGCAGTCTCAAACTCAATTGCAAAAAAAGCCACCGGAAAGGCATAACCTTGCATTCCGGTGGTTTTTCATTCAACGCTGCATTTCTCCAGACGCCCTATAATTTTACATAACCCTCTAAAATACCTAAGGGAGGTTATGTGCATGAAGAAGCTGGAAGTCATTCAGCGGCGCATCGAAGCGGAGCGCAGGAAGCTGAATGAGATGGAAACAACCCATGGGCTGCTGCATCCGAAAGTGATCAGGCAATCCATGAAGCTGGACGAATTAATTAATGAATATACAAAAGAAGAATCGCTACGCTCTGATCCCCTCGAAGGCTAATGCCAACAGCTTTTCTACGAATCCCCCATTCAGTGTGTCTCCTGTGATCAGCAGCCGGTAGAATATCGGTCCATACATAAGATCAATACTGCAATTTACATCCAGATCCTTGTTCAGCTCACCCCGGGCTACTCCGCGTTCCAGCAGCTGTCTAGCCTCCTGGCGGCGCGGTGCAAAGAATCGGGTCCGGTAAGCCTCGGCCAGGCCCGCGTCGAATTGTCCCTCTCCAATCAGCTCGGTAATGACCTTCCCTTCACGGCTGCGCAGAAAAACAGCCAGATTCGTCGCATGTATTCTAATATCCTCCTGTACGGAACCTGTGTCCGGCACTGGAAGCCTGGCAGTAGCAGCGGACAGATATCCGTCAATCACCACAGCCGCTTTATTGGGCCACCATTTATAGATCGTCGCTTTGCTGACTTTTGCCCGTTCCGCAATTTTCTCCACTGTCACCGCGCCAAATCCCGTCTCCAGCAGCAAATCATAGGATGCCGCAAGAATGGAAGCCTCAGCCTCGTTGTTTCGCGGCCGTCCTCTTTTTTTATCCATAATACAATCCTCCTAATCGTATATACCCTTGGCCATATTCCGGTTCACTTGAGAAACTATACGTTCATTATACAAAAACACACATGAAGTTAGCCAGCCTGACGAAGGATAAGCTGTGAATCATAGACTTTGAAAAATAAAGTTTAAATCACCTATTTACAAAACTGTACGTTCAGTATATCATAAAAACATAATTAATGAACTATACGTTTAGTATTTAAATGAAGGGTGGAATTTACATGAACCAGGTAAAGCAAGCAACTCAAGGGATGAAGGTGAACCATGCCCGGGAAAACCCGGCCAGCAACTCTGTTCCCGGCTGGATCACTTTTCTGCTGGCGGCATCCTGCGGCCTGATTGTGGCCAATCTGTATTATGCCCAAACGCTGGTTGGACCGATCAGTGAAGCTACGCATCTCTCCTCTGGAGCCGCAGGTCTGATTGTTACGCTGACTCAGGTTGGTTATGTTATTGGTCTGCTGTTCGTAGTGCCGCTTAGCGATATTATTGAAAACCGCCGCCTTACCGTAATCTCGCTGACCGTCGTGGTGGCTGCACTGGCTGCGGCTACTCTTGCTCCAAATGCGCCATTGTTTCTGGCCGCATCCTTATTTATTGGCCTCGGTTCGGTAGCCGCACAAATTCTGGTGCCGTATGCTTCCTATTTGGCTGCTGAAGAACACCGCGGCCGGGTGGTGGGCAATGTCATGAGCGGATTGCTGCTGGGCATTATGTTCGCCCGTCCGTTGGCCAGCTTCGTCTCCGGCCTCTGGGGCTGGCATGCGATCTTTGCCATCTCTGCTGTAGTGATCGCGCTATTGACGATCCTGTTATCCCGCGTTCTTCCCAAACGTCAGCCTGTGCCAACAATGAACTACGGCGGATTGATCCGCTCCCTGGGAACGCTGCTGAAGAACACACCGGTGCTGCGCCGCCGGGCGATATATCAGGCCAGTCTTTTCGGAGCCTTCAGCCTGTTCTGGACGACCGTTTCCTTGCGGCTGGCCGATACCTATCATCTGAGCCAGCAGGGAATCGCCTTGTTTGCACTGGCCGGTGTGGCTGGTGCGGTTGCTGCTCCCGTCGCAGGGAGATGGGCTGACCGGGGCTGGACCCGCCCGCTGACCGGTCTGGCGTTTGTGCTGGCGGCCACGGCATTTTTACTCGCGTATCTGTTTCAAGATGATTCCAGAGTGACGCTGGGGCTGCTGGTTGCAGGGGCGATTATATTGGATATGGGCGTTTCGGGGAATCTGGTGCTTGGCCAACGTGCGATTTATTCCCTTGGCAGCGAAGCAAGAGGACGTTTGAACGGACTGTTTATGGCGATTTTCTTCATAGGCGGAGCTATTGGTTCCTCTCTCGGGGGCTGGGCGTATGCGTATGGGGGCTGGGGATTGACCACTCTCATTGGGCTGGCGCTGCCGGTATTGGCCTTCTTATACTACTTAACGGAGAGAAAACAAGCGTAAGCGACAAGGGAATTGTTAAAAAGACTGCTCTCTGGGCTGGATTCATTCAGTCCTGGAGAGCAGTCTTTTTTTAAAATATAAGAATTTATATGCTTCACGCTATAAATTTTCCTTATATTTCTCGCTGAAACGGTACCGTCCTTAAAAAGGACGGCAAAGCTGGCGTATTAGCTGGTGTAAATCACTTGGCCCGGTGAATTTTGCAGGAAAGGAGAGCTTGAAGGATGCAAGAGCGCGCATTGTTACAATCTTTTAGGCACAAGAGGATTAAGGAAGCAAAAGAAGATACAGATACAGCTGCTGCGGATACAGACAAGCTGTTCACAACGGATTTTGAAACCTATTATTCAAGGATAATCAACTATACCGCTTAACCGCGTCAGCTGCCGTTATACGGCGGAGGATTTGACCAGCCAGGTCTTCGAAAAAACATGGTCCAAGCTGCATAGTTTCTCCCCGGAGAAAGCGCCGTTTGAGGTATGGCTGTAGTGCTGAAGATCGCCGAGTCAATCCGCTGATAAGCATGAGCCTGAAGATCTCTTGATTCATCCAGAGGTTTGCCGCAGTACATTAAATTTGATATAATATTGGAAAAATTTGAAGTATTGCACTCGAGGGGAGACAGTGATGAAGAAAAAGCTTCTAATGACACTAAGCGGCTCAATGATTCTTTTGGTCGGAATGGCAGCAGGGGCCTTTGCCAGCACACAGCTTCAGGAGATTAAAGCGTACTTGAACGGAGATCTGAAGATAAGAGCGAATGGGCAAATTGTACCTTTGAAGGACGGCAACGGGAAGACGGTTCTGCCGATCAGCTACAATGGCACCACGTATCTGCCGGTGAGATCGGTTGCTTCCCTGCTGGACGTGGCGGTAACTTATAATGCCGGCGCCAAAGAGGTTGTCATTGGTGAGCAGCAGGCTGGCGTTCCCGTCAGTAAGGAGGACTTCAACACGTCGCTGTATTCCAAAGATCCGGCACAAACCAAGTTTGGCGGCAAGGATTATGGCGAGGTTCTGTACAGCGCTCCCGGGAGTAATATGAAGTACACCGCACTAAGCCCGGGAGGCAAGTATACGAAGCTGATCCTGCAGTTTGCGGCAACCGGCCAAGAGGTGGAAGCCCTTGAAATCACGGATGTCGACAAGAATACCCTGCTCAAAAAAGTAGAGAAGATTTCTCCTTCTGCGGGCATTCAGACGATTGAGGTGGCAATCACCGGAGTGAGCAATATTGCAATTAATGTCACGCAGCCGAATGATGGAGGCTTTTTCATCCCACTGACAACATCCTATTATAAGTAAATACAGATAGTTGGCACCGGAAATAGACTGGAAATAAACAGCAGCGGATCTCCATTATGGAGAACCGCTGCTGTTTTCTTTCTATTCTACCCGGAACTTAGAAGCTGCTTCTGCCAGGTTTTTTGTAAGCTGATCAATCGTTCCCACCATCTGAGCCAGCTGATCCACGGTGGAGGATTGCTCCATCATGGTAGCAGTAACCTCCTCCACGGATGCGGAAACCTCTTCCCCGGTAGCTGACAGGCTTTGAGCCGAATCGAGAACATCGTCCTTGTCCTTTTGCATATGGGCAATTTCATCGGCCATCGTTTGGATTTGAACGGCGATGTCTGTGATTTTGTCCAGAATGGTTTGGAAGGCCTCTTGGGTTTGTCCTACGAGCTCATCCTGCTCAGCGGATATA
>RCUU01000378.1_pt1 | contig 25448 bp, 25 predicted proteins | sample 2166211 | NCBI WGS metagenome assembly RCUU01 (sample SAMN09932620, study PRJNA488358) | compost metagenome | feature: garden; material: soil; isolation source: compost soil in phenylacetic acid-enriched culture | place: Germany: Experimental Botanical Garden Goettingen | collected 2016-01-27
TGAAGGGGAACGAACACCACAGCAAATTTCTGTTGACTCATCGTGAGCGCGAAGTATTCGAGCTCCTAGTGCAGGACAAAACTACACGGGATATTGCCGGATTGTTATTCATCAGCGAAAAAACCGTCCGCAACCACATCTCCAACGTCATGCAAAAACTAAACGTTAAAGGCCGTTCGCAAGCGGTTGTCGAGCTGATCAAGCTTGGGGAGCTTAAGATATAGCTGCCTTGCTTCAGAAGCTATGCGTTTATGCCTTCTTTTGTCCTCTGGGATGAAGGGAGGTTTTTTGTAATTATAAGGATTTATATGTTTCACGCCACAAAACATCCTTATATTTCTGCTTGTGTGAAGATTTCAAGCTGTTAATGCTCAGCAGATTTTATTTACACAATGCTTACATAATAGCGCTTTCGTCGGCTTTACCCGGGAAATAGAGCAGTGGATAACGTAAAACCTCGAAAAAGCTTGAAGAATGATTGACAAAATCGACCCTTTTCATTAATACCGGACTTACATTTGAAAGTTAATCTGTTTGATGTGGGAACGATCTCACATGGGAACGCTCCCACACGGAAAGCGAGGTTAAACCGTGAGCAATATCAAAGAGATTGCACAATTGTCCGGTGTATCGAAATCCACTGTTTCCCGGGTGATATCGGGCCAGGGATATACAAGCCAAGACGCAAGAGACAAGGTGCTAAAAGTCATTCAGGAGCTGCAGTACAAACCCAATGCGGTTGCGCGGGCGATGGTCTCACAGCGGACACACAATATTGGCGTATTGATCTACCGGCGCCAGTATCCTGTCGCTTCGCATCCCTTTTACGGAAAAATACTGGATGCTATCCTGGCAGCGGCTTCCCCGATGAACTACTCGGTGTTTGTGACCACTGATCATGAGATGTCGCTGCGTTCCGCCGATTTTATGCTGGAGAAAAGGGTGGATGGACTGATCCTGATCAGCCGTCTTGAACAGAATGTGATCGACCATATCGGCAAATTCGGCGTTCCCTACATCATGGTCAACGGGTCAACGGATGTTCCGGGGGTCATTCATATCGTTAACCGCGACCAGAACGGGGGCATGGAAGCCGCCAGGCATTTGAGCGGGCTCGGTCACCGCCGGATATTCATGCTGGCCGGACCGCAGTCCCACCGGAGCCATCATCTCCGTCTGGAGGGCTTCCGCACTTATATGAACGAACAAGGGTATGAATTTGGCGAATCCGACATTGCTTATCTGCTGTCCTCAACCTTTGAGGAAGGCTACCGGATGATGAAAGAACACTGGGAGCATTTCCGGAATCATCCGTACACTGCGATCTTCGGCACTAACGATATGATCGCGCTGGGGGCGATAAAATTTCTGATGGAAAATTCCGTTGGCGTTCCCGGGCAGGTGGCTGTTATGGGGTTCGACGATATTGACGTTGCATCCATTCTCACCCCTTCGCTGACTACGGTGAGAGTCGATACGGAGAAGATGGGGGAGCTGGCCTGCGTGATGCTGGACAAGCTGATCCGGCATGAGCCGGTAGAAGAAACGGCGATCGAACTGGAGCCGCAACTGGTAATCCGGGATTCAACCAAACGATTTACATAACGGCGTTATGCCGATGCCGAAAGGAGAAACGTTGGAATGAGATGGTATTTAAAAGCTGTTGGCCCCAAAAAAATCATGGAGTTTTTGTTGCTGGTCATCTTTGTGATTTTCTTTATGGGTCCATTGTTAAATCTGGCCATTCTGGCTTTTACCGGACAGTGGAATTATCCGGACACACTTCCCAGAGAGTGGTCTCTGAAATGGTGGTCCTTTGTGCTTTCCCGGGACGGGATTGCCAAGTCGATTGGGCTTTCATTCGGCATCGCTGCTATTGTCACCGCGGTTTCGATTCTGCTGTGCGTTCCGGCAGCTTATGCGTTCGCACGGATACGGTTCCCGCTCAGCCGTTTCTTCCTGTTCTCATTCCTGCTGACACACGCTTTTCCCAAAATGGGCCTCTACGTTTCTATCGCCGTATTGTTCTACAAGATCGGCCTGATGAACACCCTTGTGGGAGTAGTGCTCATCCATATCATTAACGTGCTGATGTACATGACCTGGATTCCCACCGCTTCCTTCCGGAATGTGCATATGGCTCAGGAGGAGTCGGCAAGGGATGTGGGAGCAAGCCCGTTTCGCGTATTCCGCAGCATTACCCTTCCGCTGGCTATGCCCGGAATCATTGTCGCTTCGATCTTCACCTTCCTGAGTTCATTGGATGAAGCGCAGGGGACCTATCTCGTTGGGGTGCCTAATTTCAGAACGATGCCCGTTGTCATGTACGGCATTATTACGGATTATCCCGCTTATGCCGGCGCGGTTTTCTCCATTATATTGACAGCCCCTTCCCTGATTCTGCTGCTCGCCGCTCAGAAATTCGTGAGTGCGGACGTCTTGTCGAGCGGGTTTCAAATGAAATAACGGCATGATTCCGAAGTCATTTTAACAGGAGGTTATAATGCAGGCTCATTTATCGATACAGAAGCTGACGAAGCTGTACAAGACCGGTGACGGTGTCACCGATATTTCACTCGACGTGCATAAAGGCGAAATGATCACGCTGCTTGGCCCTTCCGGCTGCGGCAAAACGACGGTGCTTCGCAGCATCGGCGGCTTCCTGGATCCGGACTCCGGCGACATCAAAATCGAAGGGAGAAGCGTGCTTAGTGCTCCTCCGGAGAAACGGCCGACATCCATGGTGTTTCAAGGCTATAATTTATGGCCGCATATGACGGTCTATGAGAATTTGGCCTTTGGACTCAAGATCCGGAAGATCAGGAAGGCTGAACGCGATAAGGCGATTTCGGAAGTGCTTGAGCTGGTTCGTCTGCCAGGCTCAGAGAAGAAATATCCCGGGCAGTTGTCGGGCGGACAGCAGCAGCGCATTGCGGTGGCGAGATCACTATTGCTGAAGCCTGCGGTGCTGCTGCTCGACGAGCCCTTCTCCGCCCTTGACGCCAAACTGCGTCACGAGATGCGGGAGGAGCTCCGGGAAATCCAGGCTGAGCTTGGACTGACGATGGTGTTTGTCACGCATGACCAGGAGGAGGCATTATCCATCTCCGACCGGATCGTGGTTATGAACCATGGGCGAATTGAGCAAATCGCAACACCGCAGGAAATTTATGATGAGCCGGAATCCTTATATGTCGCCCAGTTTATCGGGAAAATGAACTTTGTTAAGGGGGTGATTGCTGGAGATGCCATTCAAATAGGCCCACTTCACTTTGTGAATACCGCCGGCCTTTCAGGCGGAGCAACCGTCGCGGTTCGGCCGGAGGATGTTGTATTGCACAGTCCAATAGAAAGCGGGCTTCATGGAATCATTAAACAAATTATGGTTCTGGGACATTATGCCGAAGTTTCCGTCGATATCCGGGAGCATGGTGTAATCCGGGCCTTCATGGCCCGTGACAAGGTTAAGGAGCTGCAGCATGGTCAAGAGATTTCCGTTCAGTTCTCCAAAATTTTGGCGTACCCGCAAGCGTAAACCCATTGTTAAGACTTCTATAAATTCATAAATCCTGAGGAGGCATTTGTGCATGTTGAACAAGAAAAATGCTCTATCCCTGACGGCAAGTCTGGTGCTGGCCGGTTCTTTGCTGGCTGGATGCGGCGCTGACAAGAAGGCCGAATCCGCGACGGCCGGAAATTCCGCTTCAGCTCCAGCGGCCCAATCGACGGAGTTCACTTTCTATTACACGGGTTCGCAGAATGTGGATGATTTATGGAAGACGCTGATCCCGATGTTTGAAGAGAAAAACCCGGATATTAAGGTTAACCCCGTCTACGTGGCTTCCGGTACGGCAGCTCAGCCTACTTACGACAAGATCATGGCTGCCAAACAGGCGGGCAAAGGCTCGGGCGGTGTGGATCTTTATGAAAGCTCCATTGATGACGCAACCAAGGGCAAAAGTGATGACCTCTGGGATACGCTCAGCACCAGTCAGATTTCCAACTTGAATAACGTCGACCAGCAGACCATGAATGATGTATCCAATTTGGCCATTCCTTACCGTTCGTCCGCTGTGGTGCTCGCTTACAACAGCGATAAAGTCACGGCGCCTCCGCAAACACTGGACGAGCTCTACGACTGGATCCGCGCCAACCCGGAGAAATTTGCTTACAACGATCCGTCTACCGGCGGTTCAGGCAGCTCGTTTGTGATTACATCCATCTACAAATTCCTGCCCGAAGAGGCGATCCACAACTCCGATCCAAGCATTAAGAGCCAGTGGACACAAGGTTTTGACCTGCTGAAGGATCTGGGCAAATATGTATATGGTAAAGGTATTTATCCGAAGAAAAATCAGGGGACACTCGACCTGCTCGCCAGCGGTGAAGTGGACATGGTTCCGGCCTGGTCCGACATGGTTCTGGATCAGATCGCCAAAGGGCAGCTGCCGGCTTCCACAAAAATGCAGCAGGTGACACCGGGCTTCAATGGCGGGCCTACTTATTTGATGGTGCCTAAGCTTTCTGACAAGAAGGACGCCGTGTATAAATTTCTAGATTTCGTGCTGTCGCCTGAGGCGCAGACGGAGGTCGTTAACAAAATGCAGGGCTTCCCGGGCATTCAACTATCCAATATGCCGCAAGACATTCAGGATTCCTTCAAAGGCGTATCCGAAGGCTACCGGACATTCAGCCTTGGCGATCTGGGCAAAGATATCAATCAAAGATGGCAAAGTGAAGTTGCTGCCCAATGAGCAGACAAGCAAAAAGGGGGCTGCTGGGGTTTTCCCTGGTTCTCCCTTCCTTTCTAATTCTGGTGTTTATCGTCGTTCTGCCCATTATCAGCTCCTTGAAAGAAAGCCTCACGAATGATGAGGGCGGTTATGACCTGTCCAATTATAAATACCTGTTTACGGACAAACTAATGCGTTCCAACATCTTCTTCACCCTTGAGGTCACCGTGATCTCTTCCCTGCTTGTCCTGGCTATCAGTTATGTCCTCGCGGTCTATATGCGTTTTAACAATGGCTTTGCCGTGCGATGGATTCGCCGGTTGTACATGATTCCGATCTTTATTCCTACCGTTATCGCAACTTACGGCCTGATCCAGCTGCTCGGCAATCATGGATGGGCGGCGCGGATTTTGGTTCATCTGGGGGAGGACAGCTTTCCGCGGATTATTTATGACATGAAGGGCATCATTATCGCAAATTTATGGTTCAACATCCCGTTTACGACCATGCTGCTGGGTTCCGCGCTGTCTTCCGTGCCAGATGCCGTTATTGAAAGCGCCAAGGATGTTGGAGCAGGACGGCTCAGAATTTTCTGGAGATTGATTCTTCCATTGACGTATAAGACGCTGCTCGTAGCCGTCACCTTCGTATTTATGGGTGTGATCGGTTCCTTTACAGCACCTTATCTGGTTGGCCCTAATGCCCCGCAAATGCTCGGCGTCTCCATGGAGCAGGTCTTCGGCGTTTTCCAGGACCGCCAGCTTGCTGCAGCTTTGGCTTTCTTCACCTTCCTGCTGTGTTCGTTTATCGGATACTTCTATGTCCTTTCCATGATTAAAGAGGAAGGGATGCGGCGCTCATGAGGACGGTAATCGTGGATGTGCTGGGTAAAGTGACGCCCGCATGCTCGAAATCGCATATCTCCTACCGGTTTTTTCTGACTTCAACGGGAGGACGGTTAGGGATTCAATTTTCTTATGGACCTAAGCAGCTGGAGGATTTGGAGAAAGCCAAAGCTTTGATTGAGCGCAGCATTTACCTCTATTTTGAGGACGAAGCCATAGGACAGGCCAAAGCGCACTGGAAATCGTATTTGCCGCTTAACAATTTGATTACGGTTTCGGTTGACGGTCCGGATGGACACCGCGGTGCGGCTCACCGGCACGATCCAGAACAGTTTCTGTATTTATCCCAAAATGAAGCTTCTCCCGGTCTTGTCTGCGGGGATATCGTGGAGGGAGTGTGGGAGGTTACCTTAAGCCTGCATGCCGTCGTAACCGACTCCTGTGAATATTCGCTGCAAATCTGGCAGGAAGAGGAGGCGGCGAAATGACCTGGATAGCCTGTGAGCTTCATACGCATACGTTTCACAGCGACGGCAAGCAGTCTTTGACTGAGCTGGCTTCGGGAGCCAAGGCGCTTGGTTTTGACTGTATTGCCCTGACCGATCACAATACGATGACAGGTCTGGCGCACAAAGAGCAGGTTGAACGCGAAACCGGACTGTCGATTATGTCAGGTATGGAATGGACCACTTTCTTCGGTCACATGGTTACCATCGGGATCAATGATTACCAGGATTGGCGAAAGGTGGGGCCTGAAGATATTCATGCCGGACTGGCCCGGGTTCATGAGCAGGGCGGGCTTGCAGGCATGGCTCATCCTTTTCGTCCGGGGAGCCCGATGTGTACGGGGTGCTACTGGGAGTTTGAGATCGGCGACTGGAACGAGATTGATTATATCGAAGTCTGGTCCACAACCTTTGCACCTGTGAAGAAGAACAACATTCGCGCTTACCGGCTGTGGACAGACCAATTGAACAAGGGCTTCCGGCTTGCCGCTACTTCGGGACGCGACTGGCATTCCCAGGAGCCGGCGGGTGAACCCGTATCCGTGACCTACTTGAGGATTAACGAGGGCGAAGCGCCTTTGACTGATCGGGCGGTAGAAGCTTTGTCCTCCGGCCGGGTCTCTGTCACCTTGGGACCGAGGCTTGATCTTGAAGTGAACATTGACGGGGATGTTTATCGCATCGGAGACGTCGTCAGTGGCCCGGACAAAACCGGGCGTTTGGCGGCCGTTCAGGTTATGGCGGATTTCACCGTTCGCCATGAGCACTGGCATTTGCCAGAACAAAGGTTTACGATCAGTCTGCAGAGTAATCTGGGAGTACTGTCCGAGATGGCCGCATTGCCGGCTCAGCTTCCGCTTCATGCTGAGATCCCCGTTCAAGGCTTGCTGTGGATGCGCGCCGAACTGTGGGGCGTGATTCAGGGCGTTAGAACGCTGATTGCGTTCACGAATGCCATTTATTTTGCATAAATGAAAAGAGCTTAGACAAGTAGAAGGTGAGGGAGCAGAGATGGAGGCAGAAACAGGGAAACGGTTCCCTTTCATTACTGCTCATACCGGATGCATGGAGACGCTGGACAATACCCTGGACGCCGTGCGGATGGGAATTGAGCTTGGAGCGGATATCGTTGAGGACGATGTCCGGGTGACGAAAGACGGAATTGCCGTACTTGCGCATGATGATCTCTGGACTACGGTAGAAGGGCGGAGCATCAGCATTTCGAATTCGAACTTCAAAGAGCTGCAGGATTTGGTGGTCATTGTTGATTATGCCGGCAAGAGCGGCAGCATGACCTTCAGCACGCTGGAAGAGCTGCTGCGGCTGATCAAGCCGTCTGGAAGAATCGCTAACCTCGATCTGAAAGTGGACGAAGCCGTGGAAGCTGCCGCAGAGCTGGTCCACAGGTTAAATATGCCGGAACAGGTCATTCTGTCAGGCTGTGAAAGGGAACGTGCTCTCTTGGCGCAGCGCAGCCAGCCCCAGCTCAGGAAGCTGCTGAATGCAGACATTCAGCTCTTCAGAACTTCGCCATATGAGCTGGCCGCCGGGCAGACCTGCCGGGATGCGCTGGAGGCTTCCTGTTTTGGAATCAACATTTATCATGAATTTGTAACTCCCTGGTTTATGGAGCGTGCGCATGCTTCCGGGCTGCCCGTTTATGTCTGGACCGTGAACGAGACGCGGCTTATGGAGCATTACGCCGATCTTGGTGTGGCTTCCATTACGGCGCGGAATGTCCAAGCCTTGGTTGGCCTGAAGCAGGAGAGAGCCAAAGGTGCATCATCCTCTTGACTTCGATCTACAGCAGAGCGAAAATCTCAATGAAGACCCGATAATCTTAATGAAGCGGTGAAGGGGAACAAGCACGCGGGCGGGCCGTGGGCTTGTTTTTGCATTTTGGCGTCAAAACTTACCTTTCGAGCCATGGAGGAAACCTCCGTCATGGCTCGAATGGCCAAGCTCCAACGAAGAAGGGCGTATCTCCGGTGTGTTACATTTGGGCGCTCATGGGCAATACCCTAAGAAGCGGAAAAACAACTTGACGGGCGGCTGAAACCCGGTCGAAAAAAATCTTAGAACTACAGGGAAAATACAGATATCTGCTGTATCCTTTTTGTGGAGGAATGATTATGTCTATACGAATCCTGCTTGTCGAGGATGACGAGCATATATGTAATACCGTCAAAACCTTTTTAGGTGAAGCCGGATATAAAGTAGAGGCCTGCATGGACGGTAACGAAGCGCATAAAAAATTTCATGATAATATTTACCAGCTTGTCATTCTCGACATCATGCTGCCCGGCATGAGTGGGCATGAGCTTTTGCGGGAGTTCCGCAAGATCAACAATACTCCTATTCTGATGATGACCGCGCTTTCCGACGATGAGAACCAAATCAGGGCGTTTGACGCAGAAGCGGATGATTATGTGACAAAGCCGTTTAAGATTCAGCTTCTGCTGAAACGTGTGGAAGCCCTTCTCCGGCGCAGCGGCGCGCTGACTAAGGAAATCCGCAGCGGCAAGCTGACGCTTCTGCCGGAGGATTTTAAGGCCGCTTATAACGGCGAAGAAATTGTTTTGACTCTCAAAGAGTATGAAATCCTTATGCTGTTGGTTCAGAACAGCGGCAGGACACTATCTCATGAAATTATCTTATCCCGCGTGTGGGGTTATGAGTTTGACGGTGATGGCAGCACGGTGCATACTCACATCAAAAACCTGCGGGCGAAGCTGCCTGAGAATATCATCAAGACGGTTCGCGGCGTAGGTTACCGGTTAGAGGATGAAACGACATGAAGAAAATTGGAATATTCATCAAGGTATTCATTTATACAATAATTTTCTCAGCATTGTTGGTCGGCGCGACGGCAGCCCTGTTTTCGGTGCAGATTATGTCCTATTATTCAGGCCAACAACTCCACAAAATCAGCAGCACTTATAAGCATTTAATTGACCGGTCACACGGAAATGCCGATATCACTGAGATAGCGAATCAGTTTCATGACAGAAACCAATCCTTTCAGTTTTATATTACAGACGAAGGCGGCAACATCGTTTATGTGACCCCTGATGCTCATACATCCAACATCTTGGTCGGCATGAACAACCATAACGAAGCATCTGATTTCATGGTTTATCTTGGCAATGACTATATGCTCCACGTCTTCGGCGACGACATTTTTTCTTTGAAATACGGCAACTTGATTACGCGTGTGCTTGTTATGTTGTCTGCCATGCTTGCCGTCTGCGTCATAGGCGCGTTTATCTTTGCCCGGCAGATGACGAAACCAATCAAAACTTTGGCGGAAAATACAACCAAGATGGCGAATCTCGAAGAAGTCCCGCCCCTGTCGGAGCGTAAAGATGAACTTGGCATATTAGCCCGCGATGTTTATTTCATGTATGACAAGCTGAAGGAAACCATCTCCCAGTTAGAGGACGAAATCCTGCGGGAACGTGAATTGGAGGAGACACAGCGATATTTCTTTTCGGCGGCTTCCCATGAGTTAAAAACGCCTATCGCGGCCACAAGCGTCCTGTTGGAGGGAATGCTTGAAAACATAGGCGATTACAAAGACCACCCCAAATACCTGCGTGAATGCGTGAAGATGATGGACGCACAGGGCAAGATGATTTCCGAAATGCTGGAGATTATCAGTCTGAACGACGGGAAAATCGTACCCGTTCCTGAAGAACTGGATATTAGACAAGCAGTCGTTGTCATGCTGCCTGACTTTCAAACATTGTCTGAGGCAAATGGTCAGCGTATTGTTACGGATATTCCTAACGGGCAGACCTGCCTTGCCGACCCGAAATTGTTGAAAAAGGCACTTTCCAACATCGTATTGAACGCGGTGCAGAATACGCCCAAAGGCTGCGATATTCGAATATGGAGCGAGCCTGCGACTGCTCAATACCGCCTTTGCGTGCTAAACACGGGTGCGATACTTGAAGATACTGTTCTACCGAAGCTGTTTGACCCATTCTACCGCATGGATAAGGCGCGGAGCCAGAAAAGTGGACGGAGCGGCTTGGGTCTGACCATTGTTCAGAAAACACTGGAAGCGATGAACATTGACTTTGCTTTAGAAAACGCCCCGGACGGTGTGCTGTTTTGGATGGACTTGCCGAAGGCGTAAGCAACCGTAAGGAGGAAATTGACAATGAAAAGCGAAAGGCGAAATATTCTTACAATCGTATTGTTTGTAGTATATATACTTGTTTTGACAGGGATTATTCTGTTTAAACTACCATTTTATTCTGAGATATCAGACGGGATTCGAGTAATCAACCCGATTCCGTTTCGGGGGTCTTTCGATGAAAATGGAGTTTTACTCTTGCGCGAGATTATGTATAATATATTTCTTTTTATACCGTTTGGCATCTATATCCGCATGTTAAAAAGTGAATGGACTTTTATGAAAAAAGCCCTTACGGTTAGCGGTTTATCCTTATCGTTTGAAGTTATACAATTCATTTTTGCAATGGGAAGAACCGATGTAACCGATATACTTAACAACACGCTTGGAGGGATAATCGGCATCGGCATTAGTGCCATATTATTCAAAATTTTCAAAAGCAGGACTGTTAAGATTGTAAATATGCTTGCTTTGGCATTAACTGTTTATGTAGTATTGCGTTTCGCCTATCTGTTTTACCTCAGTCATTTTGTCATGGAGCGTCCGCACCGCTGATGTAAGCAACCATACTTTATCACTTTGACTGACAGGGTTATCGCTGCCTTGCTTAGAAGCTATGCGTTTATGCCTTCTTTTATCCTTTGGGATGAAGGGAGGTTTTTTTGCCGGTTATTTTGGCGGGGAAAAGGCCATAACATCCAACACGCCTCCATCCTGTCAACCGGATGGAGGCGTGTCTGGATGAATCTATTGAATCATTCCCTGCGAAATTCCTGTGAGAATTTTCGCGGCTTCTGCTCTAGTTGCACCGCCTTGCGGGTCAAACTTATTGCCGCCTTTGCCGGTCAGGATACCGGCTTGCTGCAATGCGGTTACCGCCCCCACTGCCCAACTGCTAACGCTGCTGCTGTCTGCAAAGCTTGCAGAAGCAGCATGAACAGGCAGCGTGTATCCCGCAAGATCAGCATACCGCTGGATCATTACGCTGATTTCCTCGCGGCTGATCGAAGCATTCGGATTGAAATGATTGTTGCCTGCCCCATTCGCGAGCTTATTCCCGGCAGCCCATGCTGCATAAGGCAGGTACCAGTCACCGGTTTTGACATCTGTAAATGTTGAGGCTGTGTACCCTGAAACATCTGCATTTGCAATCCCCGCCAGCATTTTAGCGAATTCGGCCCGGGTTACCCCTTTATCCGGTGCGAAAATGCTCCCGCCTGTGCCGGAGATAATGTTGCGCGCAGACAGGTAGGTGATATAGCTGCTGCCCCAGTGACTGGAGGTGTCAGTATAGCTGATCTTGTTATAGCCTACGGCATATTTGCTGAGGCGGCCGGTCAACAGGGTGACGGCTCCTGTATTCCGGTCATACCCCGACTGGGCGAGGGCACTAGGCTTACCGCTAGCGTCAATGTAGTATACAGCAACGGCGTTAGCGTCTTCCCCTTGGGATAGCGTGAAAGGAATGCCGATTTTGATGCTGCCGCCCCCAAAGCTGGTCAGGCTTGAGGCTCCTGCCTGAACCGTAAACTCCAGTACAGGCCGTGCTCCTACGAGACTTACTGCTTCAGAAGACAGGCCAGCTGTGCCACTTGGGGTGATTCCCAACCGGACAGTGTCACCCGCAGCGTTCTTCACGGACTCCCATGCGGCTTTGTTGAAGGTCATGCTTCCGAATTGGGTTATAAGCTCCACTTCAGCAGCGTTGCTCTCAAATAGCTGGGTGACGGCATCCTTGGAGAGCGTTATTTCTACTGATTTTGCGTTATCTATTTCAGTTTATATAGGAATCTATATAGTGGATAAAAAACCGCGCAAGACCGGAATTTCTCCGGCTTACGCGGTTTTATGTTCAAGGCATTATTTGAATGTATGCATCTTGTTAGCAGTTGGATTAGTGGTATTTCACCGATTTGATACGTGCTTCTTCCTGATAGGTGAGCGGGCTTGGCGATGGCGGAGTGTGCAGATGGCGCTCTGCCGAATATTCGATTTTCCAGTAGTCCTCTTCCTCCGAGGTCATCCATGGCTGCCACATTCCCGATACCCAATTCTTAAGTTCTTTCAGTCCTGCCAGCATTTCTTCCATCCTCCTTGGGCAATGAAATCTATGGTTCACAGCTCCTTTGGTTACGCTTTCATTATAACACAAATAATCGATTTTAAAAGATGTGTCCGCCTGAAAAAGACAAAAAGTTGTGAAAGATTTGCGTAGATAAAGGAGTTTGTTCCTTGCTCGGGGATATTTGTCTCTTCTGAGGAGACAATGCGTATGATTTCAGATCAGAGGCGGAAAAGTGGCGTCAGAAGTCTGTCCAACAAAAAAGCGTCTGCCGTATGAAGGCAATCGCTTGAACTTCTTCTATATGCAGAGAGGTTATTTGATCCGCTTCAAAGCGGCTTCTTGGTCGATCGATCGTCTGGACAGCAAATCAAGCGTAAGATCATGTCCGCGCAATGTATTTTCGAGACGCTGCATGGTATCGCGGGTAGCAATCACCTCAGCGTTCACTTCCGATACAGCCTGCCGGATCAGCGGAATCAGCTTGGTATCCTCTTTAATGCTGGCGATCTCCGATTTCATCTCACTGATATCGGATCTAACGTCACTGATTTCGGATTTCAATCCGCCCAGCTCTAATTTGACTCCAACCAAATCCGATTTCATCTCGCTCAAATCAGACTGCACACCTGTTAATGCGGTAAGTATCTGTTGAAGTATCGGGTCACTCATCGCTACAGCTCCTCAGCTTTTGAATAATTATCGATGGATGATGGATGTGAGAGGGGTTCTTCATCGGTGTAATTTGGGTTCATTATAGCACAGATCAAGATGGACAAGAATTGGCAAAAGAATGAATTCGGCATGTTCAACGAACAAGAGCAGAAAATCTATAATTTTAACTGGTTTTCGCACTAATTATTGGGATATTTTCCAGTTCAAAAAGATGCTATATTGAGTTTCGTAAGCGGTTTCAAATATCGATAAGGGAGGAAACAACTTTTTATGTCTAAAAAGAAATCGTTCCTGTCACTTGCATTCATCACCGTTTTACTGCTTGCCTTGGTTACACCTGCAGTATCCGCTGCTTCATCTGAACAAGAACCTCAAGCAAAAAAAGCCGCAGCCACCGGGCTGCAGTCCTATGTCGATGCGATGCAGCCGGGCTGGAACCTCGGGAATACGCTTGACGCGACGGGAGCCGATGAAACGTCCTGGGGCAATCCGGCGGTTACTCAGGAACTGATCAAGAAGATTGCCGCACAAGGGTACAAAAGCATCCGCATTCCCGTGACCTGGGATGTGCATACGGGAGCCGCTCCGGGCTATGCCATAGATCCGGCCTATTTGGCCCGGGTGAAGCAAGTCGTCGACTGGGCCGTTGGCGAAAATCTGTATGTTATGATCAACCTGCATCATGATTCCTGGCTGTGGATCAGCAAGATGGAGCAGCAGCATGACCAGGTGCTGGCCCGCTACAACGCCTTGTGGACGCAAATTGCGAACCAGTTCAAGAATTACCCCAGCAAGTTGATGTTCGAGAGTGTCAATGAGCCGCGTTTCACTGATGGAGGCACTACCGATGAGAACAAGGCGCTGCAGATGCTGGACGAATTGAATGTATCCTTTCATAACATTGTCAGAAATTCCGGGGGAAATAACGTTACGCGTCCACTGGTGATACCAAGCTTGGAAGCGTCTCCAACCCAGACCCGGATGGACTCGCTCTACAACACAATTACCAAGCTGAATGATGCCAATCTGATCGCGACTGTGCATTACTATGGTTTCTGGCCGTTCAGCGTCAACATCGCGGGTTATACCAAATTTGATACAGATACCCGGAATGATATCAACACCACGTTTACTAATGTATACAACACCTTTACCGCCAAAGGAATTCCGGTCATCGTAGGCGAATACGGCCTGCTTGGTTTTGACAAGAATACAGGTGTGATTGAGCAAGGCGAGAAATTGAAATTTTTCGAATATCTGGCCTACTATCTGAAATCGAAGCATATTACACCGATGCTATGGGACAATGGACAGCATTTTGGCCGTACGACCTATCAATGGTCAGATCCCCAGCTCTACAATATGATGAAAGCCAGCTGGACCGGACGTTCGTCTACTGCTGAAAGCGATCTCATTAATCTGAAAAAAGGTGCAGCTGCCAAAGATATGACAGTGAAGCTTAACCTGAACGGGAATACGCTGACCTCGATCTTTTACGGCAGCCAGCAGCTGGTGAAGGGTACAGACTATACACTGAGCGGGGATCAACTGACCTTCAAGGCAGCCCGGCTCACCACTCTTACGTCCTCCGGCAAGCTCGGTGTGAATGCGGTATTAACGGCACGCTTCAACCAAGGAGCGGACTGGAACTTTAACGTCATTCTTTATAACACACCGGTGCTGGGCAATGTTCAAGGGACTACCGGCTCTTTTAAAATTCCTGCTGCCTTTAATGGGACTACACTGGCTACAATGGAAGCCGTATATTCCTCAGGAGGCAATGCCGGTCCGCAGAACTGGACACCTTACAAGGAATTTGCCTATACATTCATTCCTTCCTACAGCACGAACGAGATCAGCCTGCTGCCGGCCTTCTTTAACGAAGTCAATGATGGCGAGGTGATCCTGAAGTTCCATTTCTGGAACGGTGAAATCGTGAATTATAAAATTACGAAGAATGGAACCGGCGTTACCGGCACAGCTCAATAAGATATGCGAATAAGACAGAGCCTTCTTTTGCCCTTAACGGGTAAGAGGAGGCTTTTTCTGCTGGTGTCAAGTAATGTCCATCTGAACAGGATTGAAGCAATAGTTGATAATCATTATCAATGATGTTAAAATGCCAATATAGTTAACTGGTTAACAAAATTCTTCATTTATGAAAAGGAGCATTGAATCTATGGAATCTGCGGGCCCCGTCAAACAGCATGTGTATGAACAGTTCATTCGATTTCTGCACGTCTATGAATCTTTTTCGGATACAGAAATTGATCATTTTCTCAGCATTGCCGAAAGGGAGCGGATCGAGAACTTTCCGCACAATATTACTGCGGTGCATGTGATCGATTGTATCGGGCGTCATGAGCCCATCAACAGCACAGCGATTGCCGGGAAGATGGAACTGTCCAAAGCCAGCATCACCAAGATCGGCGGCAAACTGCTGGCGGATGGACTTGTGGAGCGAATGCAATTGAATGATAACAAAAAGGAAAGTTATTTCCGGCTGACCCCGGAGGGGAAGAAGATATTTGATCTCCATGAACGGATTCATGCGAATGAAGCAGAGCGGCTTCACCGTTTTTTGGGCAAATACTCGGCCGGAGAAATGAAGATTATTGGCAGTTTCCTTAAGGATTACAGCGCGGAGATGGAATTGAGAATATCCGAGGGAACCGCAAAAAAATGACCATGGGAGAGTGGGACGCATGAGTCTGGCTGAATTGATCAGAGGAAGGCGGACCATCCGCAATTTTAATCAGACGCCTGTCGCCCAGGAGCTGGTGGCCGAACTGCTGCAGGAAGCGGCACGGCTGTATCCTTCTTCAGAAGATGCCGTCTGGCGCTGTATTTATGCCGGTACCCCCGAGTCGCGCAAGCGGCTGGCCGATTATATGCTGGAGCATATTGCCGGAAGCAGGCTGGGCAAATGGATGCCGGGCAAGATGATGGAGCTGTTCAAAAAGAGATTCGCTGAAATTCCCGGCCATGTGGTCGTTATTGCAGGCACGGATTCTGACCCCCGGGCAAGCGACCGGAATTATGCGGCGGTCTGCAGCATCCTGCAGAATTTCCAGCTGCTGGGCTGGGAGCGCCAGCTCGGGATGTTATGGGATACCGAACCGATGATGCAGAGCGAAGGCTTTTATGAACGTCTTGGCATCCGTGAGAATGAGAGATTTGTAGGCGTGCTTCATCTGGGGTACTACAACAAGGTGCCGAGAAGCCGGGCGAGGACATCAGCCGAGAAGAAATGGACAGTCTATGCAGGCTGAGAGAGCTTGAATAGGGGGGATCATATGTCATTATCCAATTTAGGTCCGGAGCTGCACAGCTCCCGTTCATTTTCGGGACAGCCTGTACCACAGCAGCTTGTGCTGGAACTGCTGAATGATGCGGTATGGGCGCCGAATGACGGACTACGGGAGCCATGGAGATTCATCTATGCCGACAACAGCAGCGGCGGCAGGCTGTCCGGCTTGCAGGAGCCTGCTCCGGCATACCTTATAATGGTCATGAAAGAAGAGAGTGATTCGTACAAGCGGGATGAGGATTTCGCTGCCGTCTGCTGCCTTATGCAGAACTTCCAATTGCTCGCCTGTGAGCGCAAGCTGGGGGTAAGGCGGACGATGAATGACTGGATTTATGACCGGAAGCATATGGCTGCTCTTGGTGTGCAGGACAAGGAACGTATTGCTGCTGTTCTTGAAATAGGTTTTTGGGATGAAGCGGCCGGAGAGGTTCCTTCGGCAAAAGTGACTGAGGTGAAGTTCGAGCTGCTCTAAATACAGGAACAGCAGTGAGAATCTGCAGCTTTCCCAGGCCTGGACAGGTAAGGGAAGGCTTTTTGCCATGGAGAGAAATCCGGCAAACTATTTCAATTTATAAATATACAAAATAGAGCAATGGGTGTAAAATTGCATTACTTGAGCTTTTCGGGGATAGGCATCGTACATAAATTCCGCAACGACGGATTTGTCAGGAAGGCTGGAAACGGGTGCCTCTTTTTCTGAGAGCGGCGTCTCTTCTTGCATGTCCTTATGTGAATAAATTCGCATATGCTGATTGTGTATCGCCAGGCGGCCCCGAAAGAGGGAGAGAAGCTCAGAACCCAATCAACAAGAAGATGGAGGCTACTCGAGAACCATGGAGAGAAGAAACTGGAAACACCTGATGATGCTGTTTATGCTGGTCGCTGCGGTTAGTATGGCGGCGGTGGGCTGCGGCTCCAATACGAATAATGCAGGCGCGTCTAATACAGGAAATGCTGCCGGAGATGCGCCGGCTGCAAGCGATGCGCCGGCTGAGGCGGCTGTGCTGACGCTGGGACTGTTACCATCGATTGACGCGATTCCGTTCATTATTGCCCACGAGCAGGGCTTTGACAAAGAGCATAATGTCAATCTGGAGATTCAGACGTTCAAGAGCGCCAAAGACCGCGATGTGGCTTTTCAGGCCGGTAAAGTGGATGGAATCAGCGCGGATCTGGTCGCGATATCGATCTATAACGAAGCGGGGCTGGATGTCAAGATCACCAGCACCACCACTGGCGAGTTCGACCTGTTGACCGGAAATGACGGGATTCAGGATGTAAAGGATCTCAAGGGCAAAACGGTGATTCTGTCCAAAAATACTTCAACCCAATATACGGTGGCAATGATGCTGAAGCAGGCAGGTCTGACGGAAGAGGATATTACGGTGACTGAAGTGCCGCAAATTCCAACCCGTCTGGAGCTGCTGAAAAACCAAAAAGCGGATGCGGCTGTCTTGCCTGAGCCTTATGTCACCATGGGCAAAGCAGCAGGCCTGCGCGTGCTCAGCTCTACCAAGACCGCTGGAGTGAATCCGTTTGTGCTGGCCTTCCCGCAAAGCGCAATTGATGCCAAGGGACAAGCTATCCGGGATATGTACGCCGCATATGACGAAGCGGTAGCTTATATGAAATCGCATGACCAATCGGAATATATCGATCTGATTATCAAGGAGGTCGGTTACCCGGACACCCTGAAGGATCAGATTACTGTGCCGGCGTATCAGCCAGCGAATCAGGTGGATGTTAAGGAAGTGGAAGCGGCATTTGCCTGGGCCCGGGAAAAAGGCCTGCTGACCCAAAATATATCGGCTGAAGAAGTGATCTCCGATGTCCAGTTTAAGAAATAGCGGACTTAGCATCAAAGCGCTTCAAGTGGAATATAAAAGCGGACAAAAGGCTCTCGGGCAAGTCGATTTAACCTTGCCTGAGCATGGGATCTATACGATTATCGGGCCTTCCGGCAGCGGCAAATCCACGCTACTGCGTGCAGTTGCAGGTCTTCTGCCGGGCTACGGGGGTGAGCTGCTGTTCAACGGGAAATCAGTGCATGACAAAGAAACGCTGATCGGGCTGGTCCCGCAGAATTACGGCCTGCTGCCCTGGAAAACCGTCCGTGACAACATTCGGGTAGCCATGAAGATTACCCGTCCGGCTGGAGGGGGCCGGGAAGCCGTGGAAGCGGAAATTGCCCGCTGGCTGACGTCAATGGGGATTGCCGAGTTCGCCGGCCGCTACCCGCTCTCCCTCAGCGGAGGGCAGCAGCAGCGGGTGGCGATCGCCCGGGCTTTTGCCATCCAGCCGACGATCCTGCTGCTCGATGAGCCGTTCTCCGCGCTGGATGCCATTACCCGCGAAGCACTCCAGCAAATTTTCCTGGATAATTGGCTGGCGCATCCCGCAACCGCGCTCTTTGTCACCCATGATGTGGAAGAAGCGATTCTGCTCGGGCAGAAAATTGTTGTAATGCCGTCAGCCAAGCACGATAGCCCCGAACTCCTCGACAATGCCGCTGTTTTTGCTATGAAGCATGAGAAGAAGCGGGACAGCGATGAATTTTTTGAGCAGAGCAAACGGATCAGAAAGGTAATGCTGGCGAAATGGTGAAAAAACGGCGTCTTCCACACTTGCTTCGGCTGTTGTTTGTCTTTTTGTGCATGAACATTGTCTGGTACATTGCCTATCTGCTGATGAATCATCCGATTCTGCCCAGCCCCGGAGCTGTCTATGACGCGATGTTCCATCTGGGGGCCAGGGATGTGGCAATGAACGTCGGATACAGCCTGCTGCGGATCTTCGAAGGCGTGCTTCTGGCCCTGCTGATCGGTCTGCTGATTGGTCTCTTAATGGGACGTTCCCCGCTCTGGAACCGGCTGCTGGACCCGGTCGTTTACCTGACTTATCCGATTCCGAAGATTGCGCTGCTGCCGGTGGTCATGCTGTTTTTTGGTCTTGGCGAAACCTCCAAGGTGCTGATGATTATGCTGATCCTGCTGTTCCAGGTCATCATCTCGGTGCGTGACGGGGTCAAGGCGATTCCGGAGAGCACCTATGATGTCTTAACCAGTATCGGCGCAAGCACAGGACAGAAATTCTGGAATGTGACGCTGCCCGGCGCATTGTCCGTCATTCTCAGCACGATCCGGATTTCACTCGGAACCGCGATATCCGTCTTGTTTTTCACCGAAATTTACGGGACGGAGCATGGCATGGGCTTCTTCATCATGGATGCCTGGCTGCGCCTGGACTACCCGGAGATGTACGCGGGCATTATGCTGTTCAGCCTGGTCGGTTTTGTGCTATTCCTGCTGGTGGATGTGCTTGATTATAAATTTATGAAATGGCGGCGTTAAAATAAGAGCTGTAGTGCTGCCGCAATAGCACGGAGCGATAAGGCGGCTCAGGATTGAGCCGTCTTTAGGCATAATGTTGAACTAGCCCGGATTCCCGCACATTTCTTATCCTCCTGCCATAAAAGCAAATAAGTTCTTCACAACTTTGGGTTATGCTGTATACATCAGAAGGAGGAGAACAAATTGAAAAAAATCTGGTTAGGTATCATCGCATTGGTATTGGTTATGGGAATCGGGACAAGCGTTTATGCAGCGGAAGCAGATAACGGACAAAGCTGGTTCGAGAACATGCTTCCTTTTGCCAAAAAGATGCACCCGGATCTGACAGACAGTCAGATCAAAGATATGGTGAATAATTGCCACAGCAAGCAAGGCACCGGCATGGGTGGAATGATGGACAGCACATCCGGTCGCGGAAGTATGATGAATTTCTAAATTAAAGAAAATGAAGATGGACTTCCGGCAAGGACGGGGTCTGTCTTTTTATATATAGAAGGGATTGGTCATGTGTGGGCACTTCAACCATTTTGCTGGTGGACGACGAGAAGGATATTCTTCAGGTGATCAGGGCTTATCTGGAGAAAAGCAATTATATCGTATACGAAGCCGAGACGGGAACCAGCGCGCTGCAGCTCTTTAAGCAGCTGAAGCCTGATCTGGTGGTGCTTGATCTCATGCTGCCGGACATATCCGGTGAAGAGATCTGCCGGATGATCCGCAGCCGCTCCAATACTCCCATCCTTATGCTTACCGCGAAAAGCAGTGAGGATGATCTGGTGAACGGCCTGCTGACAGGCGCAGATGATTATATTACCAAACCCTTCAGTCCACGGGAGCTGCTGGCCCGGATAACCAGTCTGCTCCGGAGAACGCGGCCCCGGCTGAACCAGGAACAGGGGAGTGCCCGGAGCTTTGGAGGCGGCAGCCTGTCCATAGATGCCGAGCGGCATGAGGTCAAAGTGGAAGGAGCGCCAATTGCCTTGACTCCTCTTGAATTTAAGCTGCTGGAGTGCCTGAGCGGGAATCCCAAACGGGCTTTCAGCCGTTATGAGCTGGTGAACCTGATCCAGGGGGAAGACTTCGACGGGTTTGAGCGGACGATTGATGTGCATATCAAGAATCTGCGGCAAAAAATCGGTGATGATTCCAGGCGGCCCCGCTATATTGCCACTGTGTTCGGGGTCGGGTATAAATTTTTGGTGAACCGGGATGAATAGAGGCGGATTAAGGACCAAACTGCTGTTGTCCCATTTGGGCGTTGCTCTAAGCTCCCTGCTGATCATCTTATTTCTGGTGAATCTGGTCATGAGCTTCTCCTTTGGACGGTACGTTGAGAGCCGGCAGCGGGCAGAGGCCGGGTTCCTGCTGGCCGATCTGGAACAGGCTTATGATTCTTCAGATTCCTGGAATATGGACAAGTTGATGGGGGTGGCCCATCAGGCGATGCTGCGGGATTATTCGATACGCCTCTTTGATGCGGCAGGGAGACCTGTCTGGGATATGGGCAACATGGGTATGCCAATGTCGGCGGCTGCTCCGGATGAGGCTGCGACCCGTTATGCGGTGGAGAAGGAAGGAGTGAATGTCGGCACACTCGAAATCCGGGGGAATGGCAGAGCGGAGCAGGCGCAGAACCGGGATTTTTTGCAGATGTTCAACAGGCTGTCATGGGGGGCGCTGCTGCTGGTGCTGGGCGGGGCGTATCTGTACAGCAGATATCTGGCCAAGGGGCTTAGCCGGCCGCTCGTGCGCATCAAGGGAATAGCAATGAAGATGAGAGAAGGGGACTTGACGGAACGGGTTCAGCTGCCGGCCAGAACACACACGGAAATCGATGAGGTTGGCCAGGCCCTCAATTATCTCGCCGATACCTTGCAGCAGCAGGAGAAGCTGAGAAAGAATCTTACGGCGGATGTAGCCCATGAATTGCGCACGCCTCTGACCACAGTACAGAGCTATATTGAGGCATTTCAGGATGGAGTCTGGGAAGCCACACCTGACAGGCTTCAGATCTGCCATGCACAAATCATGCGCCTGGTGCAGCTTATCGGTGATCTGGAGCAGTTGAATGCTGCGGAGAACCCGATGATCCAGCTGCGCCATGAACGGCTGTGCCTGAGTGACGTGCTGAGGGATTCCATTCATTCGGTTGCCGGCAGACCGGAGCTGGAGAAGGTAGTCGTGACACTGAAGGAGGACAAGGAGCACTGGATCAGCGGGGACTATGAGCGCCTGGTCCAGGTGTTCGTGAATCTTTTGAATAACGCGCTGAAATTTACCAAAGAAGGACAAGTGGTAATCAGCTTTATAGAAGAGGCTTCCGGGATTACTGTGAGGATTGCCGATACGGGGGCGGGAATTGCTGCGGACGAATTGCCATTCATCTTTGAACGGTTCTACCGCGGAGAGAAATCGCGCAGCCGTAAAACCGGAGGAGCAGGCATTGGCCTGGCGATCGTAAAAGCCATTGTCGAAGCCCATGGAGGACAAATAACAGTTGCAAGCACTTTGGGGGCAGGCTCGGAATTCCAAGTATATCTGCCTAAATAAATATCTGTTGCCGATGTTTCATTCGTTGTGCCACAGCACTGGCCTCTCTGCCGATTAGACAGATGGGGTCTTTTTTTGCATGCGGCTGTATTTTCCTGTCGTAAATAAAATATGGTAAAAATATGCATCTATCTTTATACTTAAGGAGAATATTGGAATCATATTGAGGAGGATGAATTTTTTGGATAGACAGTACAGTACCAAAAGCAGTACACCATTCGTTCATCACACGGCCAAAGCGGCGCTGATTACTACTGTGGCCCTTGCCCTGCTGCTGCCAGGCGGACTGGCCGCAGCCGATTCAAGCTCTGTCTCTGCTGTTGCTGTGCCTTCAGTTATGGATGCCGGAGGACAAGCCGCAGTCACCCCCGACCCATCCAAGGCAAAAATCACAGAGGATCAAGCGGTAGCCAAGGCCCGAGAGCTGTTTCCGGTTCTGAAGGAGGCAACCTTATCCGGTGTGCGGCTGGGTGGAGACAATTCCTGGCCGCCCAGCGGCAATCAAATGATCTGGGATATTTCGTGGAGTTACGAGATTGGGAGCACAAGCTATGGGTTTTCGAGCCGGATTGACGCGCTTACCGGGGATTTGGTCAATACTTACATCTCGTATCCATTTTTGCAGCAGGATTCCTATTATCCGCCCAAATTGACGCGTGCCGAGGCGCTGGAGCAAGCACGGAAGTTTATTGCCAAAGCGGCACCTTCCCTGGGGCCTGGGGACATTCAGCTGACGGATAACGAGGCCATGAATATTGGAGGGGGCAGCCTATTCGGACCGGTACAATACAATTTCTACTTCAAGCTCCTGAAGAACGGCCTGCCTTCAGCTTCGGACGTACTCTCGATCACTATTGACGGCAACGGGGACGTCCTCCAGTTCAACAAGCCGTCCCCTGGACTGGTGTACCCGTCAGCCAAACCTGCCGTTTCTTTGGAGTCGGTGCAGAAGAAGTTTACGGACAGCTTGGCCGTAGGGCTCTACTATATTCCGGTTTACAAGGACGGTGTCGTGGAGCGGTGGGGACTGGGCTGGCGTCCACAGGAACAGACACTGTACTCGATTGATGCCCAGACTGGTAAATATTTAGACAACGAAGGCCGTGAAGCTTCCGCCCTCCCGGTGAAGGATGAGGCGGTACCGGAGACTAAGGAACGGTTCCAGGCGGCCGGTACCGGCAAGGAGCTTACCGCTGCGGAAGCTGTCAAGCTTGTACAGCAGGTTGTGCCGATTCCTGCTGCCCGCAAGCTTGACAACCAGACGTTGGGCACTGGCTATCCGAATACGAAGCAAAAGGTCTGGAGGTTGTCCTGGCGCGAGAACACCAGCGCACGCATGTCCGCATTTCCAGCCAGCTCTTACGCAGAGGTAGATGCGGCGACCGGCCAAATCTACCAGTATCAGCTGGAGCAATTTACCGGCAGTACGGATGTGAAGCCACAGCCTGCACCTGCCGGAGGAAAAAAGCTGACTCAGGCGGAAGCCAAACAGCAAGCCATATTACTCGTCAACCGTATGTATGATCAAGCCAGCAGCGTTCTTAAGCTGGCTGAGCATGGTGGAACATGGAGTGTACTTCCGGACGGCAAGGGCTTCCGTTTTCAATTTGTGCGCTACTATAACGGCATTCCGGTAAGTGATGCAGGAGTAACGCTGGCAATGGATATTTACGGAAGGCTGGAAAGCTATTCTGCAACGAGCCCGGATTTCTCGGCGATTAAGGAGCTGCCGGCCGCGGCAATCTCCCAGAGCGAGGCGCTGCAGATCTACAAAGACCGCTACGCCATGAAGCTGCAATATAACCGCATAGGCGGATTATATAACAACAATGTGTACGTAGAACCGCAGATTAAGCTGGTCTACAGCCCGCTGCCGGCCAGTGAACAAGAACAGTACGAAGTCCTGGATGCCGCTACGGGGAAATGGGTGAAAGTGTACGCCTATTCCGGCCAGAATGCAGGTACCCCTGCGGCAGTTGACCTGAATGGACATCCGGCCGAGCAGGCATTAACTGAGCTGGTGAAGTATGGTGTGCTTGTCCCTGATGCTGACGGGAAAGTCAATCCGGATCAGGAAATCACCGTAGGCGATTGGTTTACCTTCATCGCCACAGCATCTGCTCCGAACTACTCGGGGTATTCGAATGGAACAGAACCGAAGGCCGTGGCCGGTGTAAGCCCGGACAGTAAATATTATAAGGCTGTCAGCTTCGCCGCAAATTACGAATGGATCAGCAAGGATACTGTGCTGCAGCCTGACAATAAGCTCAGCCGTGAACAGCTCGCAGTGTTTCTGGCCTCCTTTGTGAAATACAGCAAACTCTCTGCGTTTCTGGAAAATGACACTGCCGTGAGCAGCTTTAGTGACAGTGCCTCCATCAAGAACAAAGGGGCTGTGGCGCTGGCTGTGAAGCTTGGGCTTATGCAGGGAGACGGCGGCAAATTCAACCCGCAGCAAAATGTAACCAAAGCCGCTGTTGCCACTGTCATGATGAAGCTGGTAGAGCTGCAGGGCAGAGTTGACCAGAATATTGGCCAGCAACAGCGTATGTAGCCTAGGCGGTGTGCGTTCTCAAAAAGGTATGCAGAGCACTTTCTCCACATCATGAGAAATAGCAAAGCCTGCCCCCCGCCATCAGGCGGAGAGCAGGCTTTTATGTGTCTGGCTATGCTGTTTATTTGCCCAGCTGCTTATCGACTTCACGAACAGGATTTTCCCCGACGTTTTCTTCAATTTTATGACTGCTCATGAACCAGCCCGTGGCTGCAATAATCACAAGCACTACATAGAAGGTAGCTTTCCACCAGGTGCTGTGGGCGAAATCCTCGGACAGCACTCCCAGTGACGGGTGGGCCAAAGTGATAACAGCCAGTTTGACACCGACCCAGCCAACGATGAAGAATGCGGCAACCTCAAGGCCTGGACGGGAGTGGAGCAGCTTGACGAAGAAGGAGGCTGCAAACCGCATAATGACCAGTCCGATAAATCCACCGGCAAAGATGACGAGGAACTGCCCGCCGTCAAGGCCGCCGATCTTGCCCATTCCGCTTGCCGGAAGGGCAACTGCAAGCGCAACAGCCGCGAGGATAGAGTCAACGGCAAACGCAATATCAGCTACTTCAACCTTTAGAACTGTAAACCAGAAGCTGGATTTCTTTTTTTGTACGACTTCTTCAGTGCCGCTTTCCGCGGCTTCCTCGGTAACAGGCTTCTTAAACAGCACTTTCCGGAAGATGTGATTCCCCGCGATGAACAAGAGGTAGATTGCGCCAATG
>RCUU01000379.1_pt1 | contig 25418 bp, 11 predicted proteins | sample 2166211 | NCBI WGS metagenome assembly RCUU01 (sample SAMN09932620, study PRJNA488358) | compost metagenome | feature: garden; material: soil; isolation source: compost soil in phenylacetic acid-enriched culture | place: Germany: Experimental Botanical Garden Goettingen | collected 2016-01-27
CTGTTCCTCTTGGGGGTTTTGTCTTATTTAAGCTTCGGCTGAATGATGCAGTAGCGACCAGAACCATCTGCTGCCCGAAGCGGACGGAGAAGACGTTATTTTGTGAAAAACACATCTTTTCCGGCTGATTCGGACTCAGGAGTCTTTATTTGGTTCATTCGAACCTAAAATGAGGAGAAATCGGTCAATTAACGGATTCTCTGTCCGTTTGCCTTGGAGAACAACCTGATTCGCTCAAATAACGAATCTCCTGTCCGCATCCTGGCGGATGGATCGTGAATCCCCTGTAATGTACTTGCTAAGGGAACCGTATGTTGAAGTTTCTTCAGCTTCTATAGATGGAGATAAAAATCCTGTCCAAGGAAATTTGGCTGTTATGAACGCATTTGCCCCCTGCGAACCGGGAGAGCTGTACGCCGAACACCGCAATTGTACCTGTTCAAACGGGGCACCAACCCCCTATGATCATTTCGTATGGAAAGCGCTGCCATTCAAGGCGGTACTTCCATGCGGATAGGTCTGGCAGAAATGGAAAGCGCTTTATAAACTGCGAGGGGAGCTGGGATATTTGAAGTCTTTGGCTAAAAAGATCGGGGTCAGTCTGCTGCTGTTTATGATGGTGGCGGTACAGGCCGGAGTGACGGGAACAACAAGGAATGTGGCGGAGGCTGCGGACAAATCGCTGGCACAGAAGCCATATATGGGGTGGAGCAGCTACAGCATGCAGGTGTATGAACCATCCGGCAACTGGATATCGGCAGAGAGCATCAAGAAGCAGTCCGATGCTATGCATGAAAAGCTGCAAGCTCACGGTTATGAATATATCAATATTGATGCGGGCTGGAATGGCGGCATGGATGAATACGGCCGGCCTTTACCAAACACCGGGCGTTATCCGGACGGTTTTCAGGAGGTTATTGATTATGTGCACAACAATGGGCAGAAGATCGGAATTTATCTGATTCCGGGCCTGTCGATTGAAGCGTATAACAAAGACCTTGAAATCTACGGGACCAACGGGGAATGCCGGGTACGCGATATTGCGGCGCAGCCGCTGAAAATTATGGATTACTGGGACTCCTACACCTACAAAATCGACTTCAGCAACCCCTGTGCGCAGAAGTACATCGACTCCATTGCCGATCTTCTTGGGGAATGGGGCATTGACTTCGTGAAGTTCGACAGCGTGACTCCCGGGTCGGGCATCAACAATCTCAGCCGTGACGCACGCGGAGACGTCGAGGCCTGGTCCAAGGCTCTGGCAAGGCATGATATCTGGTTCGAGCTTTCCTGGGCTCTGGACCATAACTATGTGGATTTCTGGAAAAAGTATGCCAACGGCTGGCGGATTCAGTGGGATGTTGAGTCCTATGACAGCAATGTAGGATTGACCCAATGGGCCAATATTGCCAGACTGTTCCCGGACGCGGCCATCTGGTGGAGAGATGCCGGTCCCGGAGGCTGGAATGATTTTGACTCCCTGAATGCCGGGAACGGTGCCATGGACGGACTGACGAAAGATGAGCGTCAGACGGCCATGACCTTCTGGGCAGTGTCTGCAGCACAGCTCTATATCGGAAACGATATGACGCGGCTGGATGATTATGGACTGCAGCTGCTGACCAATGATGAGGTTATCGCCGTCAATCAGGCCGGGCATCCCGCCCATCCGGTATCGATGGATACCCAGCAGCAGGTCTGGTATGCCAACAACGGGGACGGCACCTATAATGTCGCCTTGTTCAACCTTGGCAGCCGCAGCGCTGCAGTGGATGTGAAATGGAGCGACATTGGCCTTGAAGGACCGGCTTCGGTCCGCGATCTTTGGAGCCACAGTGAGCTGGGCACCTTCGATACGGGCTTCAGCGGCGGGGTGCTGGAACCCCATGCTTCCCGAATGCTCAAGGTAACGGCCAAGAGCGGAACCTCTACCGTCAACGATGATGATACGAATGTCCGGTACACCGGCTCCTGGCAGCGCAACGGGGGCAAAGAACAGACACCGGGTTCACAGGATATCACTGTGAAGATCGCGGATTCAGCGGGAGCACCCGGGGACGGCCAGCCGGGCGGGGAGCTTCCCCCGAACCCGGTTACCCGTTCGGTGTATATCAACGACAATGACAGCGGAATCGTGTACAACGGCTCCTGGTCGTCGCAATCCGGCAGAACAGCAGGGGATTACGGGGCGGATGTGCACTACACCGAGACGGACGGCGATTCCTTCGTGTACACCTTCAAGGGCACAGGCATTGAACTGCTGACGGAGAAGGATTCCTCTCAAGGGGATATTCTGGTCTATCTGGACGATGCCGCGAGTCCGCAGACGGTAAGCACCTACACTCCGGGGGCCAAGGAAGCCCAGCAAGTGGTGTACAGTGCCACAGGCCTTGCGGATGGAGAACATACGCTCAAGGTCGTCAAAGGCTCGGGCCAGTACATGCTGCTGGATGCGCTGAAGATCAGTGTCAATCAACTGCTTGACCCGGTCACAGGAACCTTCGACAAGGCGCCCGGCAAGCAGGCCGATGTAGCTGTAACGCTGCCTGCGGGCAGTGACTCCCTTCTGGAGATCAAGAACGGCGGGACTGCATTGCTGAAAGGAAGCGATTATACCGCCAGCGGCGGCATTGTGAAGATCAAGAAGGAATATCTCTTCAATTTGCCATCAGGCGCTGCGGAGTTCACATTCTTTTTCGGCGGAGGCGCCAGTGAGGTGCTGACGGTGAACATCACAGGTTCCGCTTCGGTCCGCTATACGATGATCAACAATGACGATCCGGGGATCACCTACAATGGCTCCTGGTCACGCAGTACCGGCCGGGGAATGGGGGATTACAAGGATGATGTCCAGTACACCGAGAAAAATGGCGATTCCTTCGAATACACCTTTAGAGGCACAGGCATCCAGCTGTATACAGAAACGGATACCTCTCAAGGCGACATGGATATTTATGTGGACAATCAGTTCCAGCAAACGGTCAGCGCCTATCATGACGGCCGGCAAGCGCAGCAGAACCTGTTCAGAATTACGGGGCTGCCCGAAGGCTTCCATACACTTAAGGCCGTCAAAAAATCGGGAACCTTCATGCTGCTGGATATGCTCAAGGTGGAAATTCCCGACCTGGTGAATCCGGTAGAAGCAGCCTTCGACAAATCGGCTCCTGCAGATATAGAAGTGAAGCTGCTGCGTCAGCCGGAGCTGTTCGGCGGCATCAGCCAGGGAGCCTATAAGCTGGTAGAGGGCACGGATTATACGCTCTCTGGAGATTCGATAACGCTCAAGCAGGGATATCTTACTACGTTGCCTGCAGGCAGTCTTCAACTGACGTTCGCCTTCAAGGGAGATTATCAGAACGATATTCACTATACGGAGACGGACGGTGATTATTTCGAGTATACCTTCAGCGGCAGCGGAATCGCGATGCTCGGGCCTAAAGGTCCCGATATGGGAGATATGGAAATTTATCTGGACGGAGAACCCGTTCAGACCGTAAGTGTCTACAGCGGGAATCGGCAGATTCTGCAGAATCTCTTCAGCCTTGCAGAGCTGACAGACGGTGTTCACGTGCTGAAGGCCGTGAAGAAATCAGGTGCGCTGATGTTCGCAGACCAGCTGAAATTCAATGTCAGCACAGGGGGCGGTTCGGTCGAACCTACAGATCCGGGTGAACAACCGACGCCAACGCCGGCCTCAACGCCAACGTCAACACCTGCCTCTACGGTAACACCAGCCCCGGCTACTCCGGGACCTGCTGCTAACCCTGGGCCGGCAGCGACAGCAACCCCATCGCCTTCTCCATCCGCCACCCCTGCCCCGGGTGCTGCGCCTGAAGCAGAGCAGGAACCAGTGAAACAGCATTTGGCATATATGAGCGGTTATCCGGATGGTTCCTTCAAGCCGGATCAGAAGATCACCCGTGCTGAGATGGCGGCATTGCTCTTCAAGGCTGCTGCCGGGGAGAAGCAAGGGGCGGCGCCAGCCTTCAGCGATGTCCCCGCTGGTTATTGGGCGGCCGGAGCTATAGCAGGCGCAGCGGAAATGGGGCTAATGACCGGCTACCCGGATGGCACCTTTAAACCGAAACAGCAGATCATGCGTGCAGAAATGGCCAGTCTTGCTGCACAATTGAGCAAGAGTAATACAGTCTCCGGTAGAGGATTTAAGGATGTTGCCGCCGGTCACTGGGCATTATCCGCTATTCTTCAGGCACAGGGAGCAGGCATTCTGAATGGCTATGCCGACGGCACTTTCCGTCCCGGGAAGGCGGTGACACGTGCCGAAGCGGTCACAGCGATCAACAGAGCGCTTGGCAGAGGTCCGCTCTTCGGTGCAGAAGCCTCCCCATGGAGCGATGTGCCTCTCACTCACTGGGCATTCAAGGATATTCTTGAGGCTTCTACTACCCATGCTTATAAGGTTAGAGCCGGAGGTGGAGAACAGTTGAGCGACTAGGCAGGCTGCTTCCGCTGATGTTGTTCTAAACGGAGAGACAGGAACAGAGGAGTAACGAAAGGGAGCCGGAAACGGCTCCTTTTCGAAATATATGGAATCAGGAAAAGTGGGTTTGCAGCGGGTAGCGCATCATTTCCCAGGCAATGAAAACAGTCGAATGATGGCTTGAGCCTGTATGCGGGGCCGGGTCGGAGCAGCAAATGTTTCTGGTGATGCGGACTCTTGATAGGGCATTTAGCAAATTGTGCGCCCGCCTGGCCAGAAAGAGATGCTTTTATTGCGAAACAACGCCCCGGTAGTCTTTACGGAACCCTCCCGCCTTGTTGAAGCTGAACCCCTGACTTTTGGGGTGACGGCAGACAAAGGCTTGACTGTGAGGCAAATTGTTTTAAGCTTATCCTATGAGAGCGCTACCAACTGAGAGGGGAATCAAGCCATGCTCAAATACTCCAAGGTTTTCCGCAGATTTCTAATCTCCTACATCGTTATTCTAATTATTCCGAGCATAGGCGGCTACATGTCCTACCGCACATCGATCTCTGTAACGGAGTCCCTTTCCATTGAGAACAGTGTAATCCAGCTGCAAAAAAGCCAGGAAATTCTTGAACGCAGGATGGCCGAAGTCGAGGGGCTGACCCGGCAGCTCGCAGTGAATCCCGAACTGAACGTGCTGCTCAATGAACGGGGGAAGGAAACCAATGTCTATGGAATCTGGAGGACCATGCGCAATGTCCTGACCTTCGGGCAGACCAATGATTTTTTGCAGGATTATTATATTTATCTCGCCAATTACGATCTGGTGCTGACCCCCGGCTCCTCTTACCGCCCGGAGCATTACTATGAAATTTTCCGCTACAACGATTTGCCGCTGGCCGAGTGGAAGAAGCAGGTACTGGAGAAGACCCACCGGAGTGAAATCAAACCTCTGAGCGCCTTTGTCCGCAAAGGGGCACAAACCTCGGTCATTACCTACATGCAGTCGCTTCCGCTCGACAGCTTCAATGATTCTTCTCCTGCCGTTGTGGTTGTAATTATCGATGAGAAAATCATCGCCAGCTTGCTGTCAGGCCTGACAGAGCGTTACGGGGGCTGGGTTCATATCAGCGATGCAGCCGGAAAGACCATTGTGCTGCAGGGGAAAGATGAGCCGTATATGAATAAGCTGAACGCGGATTCCTCGTTTGACAAGAGCAAGGTCAGCCAGTTTTACCAGGATGATCTCGTGATTACCACCCGTTCAGATACGAATGGCTGGGTGTACCAGGCGGGCATTCCCCGCAGCATCCTGCTGGAGAATGCCAACACAATCAAATACATGTCCTGGCTGATCACCGGAGGCGCATTGTTCCTCGGGTTGCTGGCCGGACTTGTGCTTGCTTACCGGAACAGTGCTCCGATCAACCGGATGCTCAGTGTGATGAAGGAGCAGTTCGGCAAGGAGGAGACGGTGGAGCAGAGCGAGTTTGACTTCCTGAGCGGGAATATTGCTAATATGATTACCAAGAATAAGCTTTTGGAGAGCGAGCTTAACCGCCAGCTTCCATTGGTCAGGGATGCTTTTATCAAACGCCTGATCGCTGGTGAATTTGAGTCGCGGGAGGAAATTGTCTCTGCTGCGGCCCAGGCGGATATCGGGCTGAATCAGGGAACCGGCTATGCCGGGATCATCCAGATCAACGGCTATTCCGGCATGGACAGCCTGGAGATCCTTAACGAGCTGAATGCCGCCCGGCTGCTGGTGAAGCAGGCACTTGCTTCGCTGACCGGACCGCTGCCGATGGCCGATATGGGCTCGGACAAAATAGTCGGCCTGTTCTTCTCCGGCCCTGAGGAATCTGCGGCGGACCAGGAAGTGGCGATCACACACATCATGGAGAACTTGACGCAATTTGTGCTGAAGGAATACCGGATATCGGTGCAGTCCGGCTTCGGCGGCTATTTTGCTTCGGTAACAGAGGCCAGCGGGTCGTTTGAGCAAGCGAAGCAGGCGCTGGAATATGCCGTGTATATGAACAAGAAAGGCATGATGTGGAATCATGAGGCCAGGATCGAGAACACGACCTACTATTATCCGCTGGATACAGAGCAGCGGCTGATCAGCACCCTCCGTGCCGGGGAGCTGGCCGAAGCCAAACGGATTATCGATATGACCTTTGCGCAGAATCTCGGCGGGCGGGAGCTGTCTATCGAGATGAAGCATCAGCTGATCGGGGAGATGAAGGGCACCTTTCTCAAGCTGCTGGACCAAAAAATCTTCATGGAATCCCCGTTGTTCGAAAGCGCCAAGCGGCGGATCATCGATATCAGCTCCACGGAGCCGCTGGACAATATCCAGGCCGAATTTCATGCCATCATGGAGGGGTTATGCGGGTACATCACCAATAAAAAGAAGGATGCGCACACTCAGATTATTAAACAGATCTACCAGTATACCGAGGACATGTATTCGGACTCCGAGCTGAGCCTGTACCGGGTAGCCGAACATGTGGAACGGCCGGAGAAATACATCTCCCAGCTGTTCAAGGAGGTGACCGGCGTGAATTATTCCGATCATTTGGTCAAGGTCCGCATGGACCAGGCGGCGATCCTGCTGAAGGACAGCCGGTACACGGTGGATGAGATTGCCGCACGGGTGGGCTACAACAGCTCGCACTCCTTCCGCAGAGCCTTCAAGCGGTTAACCGGCATCTCTCCAAGCACTTACAGACAATCGCAGGCTGAATAAAAAAGTGTTGGGAAAAGTAACGCTAATTGGCCCGAGTACCCCGCGCTCGGCAGATTAAGTGGAAAAAGTATCACTAATTGGCCCGAGTACCCTGTGCTCGGCAGGCTAAGTGGAAAAAGTATCACTAATCTAGCCCATTTCCTTCCGTGCAGGGGAATATGGCATTTTTAAGTTTACTTTTTCCACCTAAACCCTCAAAATTGCTGTTTTCGAGGGTATTAAGTTCACTTTTTCCACTTGGGCTTACCTCCTGGTCGGGGGAAGTTGGAACGGACAGAGGGAAGCAGAGGGAAGCAGAGGGAAGCAGAGGTCCCCACGGGGAGAGGGATGCAGGGTCTCCTGGCAACCCTAAGAAAAAAACGGCTGCATGGTCCATTCCGGACGGTGCAGCCGTTTCTGCTATCAGCATGGCCTCTGGAATGTATCCGTTTGCAAAAACTGCGGAATTCAGGCCGTCCCAGGAAGGGTTGCCCCCTGCAAACCGGGCAATCTGTACGCAAAACACGGAAGTGTACCTGTTCAAAACCGGCCAATGTGCCCTATGATCAACTCGTGTAGAAAGCGCTATCACACATTCAGACACTAAGCGTATGCTTCCGAAGCGGGTTTTGCGCGAAGTGAAATCAATGAAGTAACTTTTAAGGGGGGGATTCATCTGGAAAAAGAAATGGCTATGAGCACCCAAACGGCGCCCCGGAGCAAAGGACAGGGCTGGCTGCATACCGCCGGTAAAAATATTATGAAACACTGGCAGCTGCATCTGCTCGTGATCCCGCCTTTGCTGTTCTTTCTGGTCTTTAAATATTATCCGATGGCGAACGCGGTACTGGCTTTCAAGGATTACAACGTGATCAAGGGAATATGGGGCAGCCCCTGGGTAGGATTCAAGAACTTTGAGCTGTTTTTTGAAAATCCGCTGTTCTGGACACTTGTGAAGAATACCCTTCTGCTAAGCGGCTATCTGCTGCTGGCGGGGTTTCCTATTCCGATCCTGCTTGCGCTGATGATCAATGAAATCCGTGGCGGCAGGTTCAAACGGTTCGTCCAGCTTGTCTCGTTTGCGCCGTATTTTATCTCCACAGTGGTTATGGTCTCCATCATTATGCTGTTTCTGGCTCCGCGGCTCGGGTTCGCCAATATTGCCCTGAACTTTTTCGGTCTGAATTCGGTCAATTTCCTGGGTGAGCCCGGCATGTTCCGCTCGATTTATGTCTGGTCCGATATCTGGCAGACCGCAGGCTACAGTGCCGTGATCTACCTGGCTGCTCTGGCCGGGATTGATCCGACACTGTATGAGGCGGCCAAGGTAGACGGTGCATCAAGATTTCAAAAGATCCGCCATGTTGATCTTCCCGGGATTGTGCCGACGATCGTGATTATTCTGATCCTGAATGTGGGCAACGTGATGGCGATTGGTTTTGAAAAGGTCTATCTGCTGCAGAACCCGCTGAATATCGCCAATTCCGAGATCATTGCCACCTACGTCTACCGGATCGGCTTGCTGAATGCCAATTACAGCTTCGCGACGGCGGTCGGCTTGTTCAATTCGCTCATCAATCTGGTTCTGCTGGTGACCGTGAACGGATTGGCCAAAAGAATCACCAAAAACAGCATCTGGTAAGAAAGGAGTTCCTGTATGGCAGCTTCGGCAGCAGTTCCCAAAAAAATTAAAGAGTCCGCCGGTGACCGGATATTTCTGGCTGTAGTGTACACCGTGCTCATCCTTGTAGTCATCGTTGTACTGTATCCGCTTATTTTCATTATCAGCAGCTCCATCAGCAGTCCGGCGGCCGTCACCTCTGGCCGGGTCTGGCTCTGGCCGGTCGATATCTCCTTCAAAGGCTTCAAGGTCCTGTTCAGCACACATGAGATTATCAGCGGGTATGCGAATTCCATCTTTTATACGGCGGCCGGCACGCTGATCAGTGTGACCTTGACGATTATGATCGCGTACCCGTTGTCGCGCAGAGCTTTTTTTGGCCGCAATGTGCTGATGATGATCATTACCTTCACGATGATCTTCAGCGGCGGGCTGATTCCCACCTACATGGTGGTCAGAGAGCTGCATCTGATCGACACGCGCTGGGCGCTGCTGATTCCCAATGCGATCTGGGTATGGCAGGTGATTATCGCCAGATCCTTTTTCCAATCCTCAATCCCCGAGGAGCTGCTGGAGGCGAGCGAGATTGACGGCTGCAGTGACATGCGGTTCATCCGCAGTGTAGTGCTGCCGTTGTCCAAGCCGATTATCGCGGTACTGGTGCTGATGTATGCGGTCGGGCAATGGAATTCCTATTTCGACGCCCTGATCTATCTGAAATCGGCCGACCTGTTCCCGCTGCAGCTGGTGCTGCGCAGTATCATTATCCAGAACAACAGTGCCGGGGCGATGGACGCAATGGCGATGGTGGAGCGGCAGCAGATGGCCGAATTACTGAAATACGCGCTGATTGTTGTCGCCACCTTGCCTGTGCTTGTCATTTATCCTTTTGTGCAGCGGTATTTCGTACAGGGGATGCTGGTCGGCTCGGTCAAGGGGTAAGAGAAGCTATATACCGGCAAGGAGGTGAGGCCGTCTATCTCAGCAACACATATCCACCCTGTCCAACTACAAAAAGGGAGTTGATCAGCTTTGAAGAAAAGTTTGTTAGCTTTGTTGATGCTGGTAACGGTATTTACAATTGTGATCAGCGGCTGCTCGGGCAAAAATAATACAGAAAGCCCGTCCGGCACAGCGTCCGGCAGCGGAAACGCGGCAGATGCGACGAAACCTGTAGAGATCAGCGTCTTTGCTGTCCAGGAATCGGGTATAGATATCCCGACCAATAAATTCACCACATTCGTTCAGGACAAGTTCGGCATCAAATTCAACTGGCAGATTAATCCCTCTGACGGCGCCAAGGAGAAACGCCAGATCTCGCTGGCCAGCGGCGATTACCCCGATGCTTATCTGCTTACCGCCTACATTGATGAATTCTCGCAGGGCGATGTGCTGAAATACGGCCAGCAGGGTGTGCTGGTTCCGCTGAATGATCTGATTGATAAGTATGCGCCGAACATTAAGGCAGCGATGGAAAAGACGCCTGCGCTGAAGACGCTGAACACAGCACCGGACGGCAATATTTACGGGCTGGGCGCTTACACCGAGTGCTTCCACTGTTCCTATCCGAACAAAATGTGGATCAATACGGAATGGCTGAAGAAGCTCAACCTGGAAGAGCCGAAGACTACTGAGGAATTCAAGCAGATGCTTGAGGCCTTCAAGACCAAGGACCCAAACGGCAACGGCAAAGCGGATGAAGTACCGCTGAGCGGCTCTACTGAAGATTTCGGGGTACGCGTTATTCCCTATCTGATGAACAGCTTCGTCTATGACGATGACCGCAATTATCTGAATATGACGGACGGCAAGGTTGAATCGGCAGCCATCAAGCCGGAATGGAAGGAAGGCCTGACGTATATCAAGTCGCTCTATGATGCCGGTCTGATCGATCCGGGGGCCTTTACCCAGAATGCGGAAGCCTTTAAGAAAATCGGTGAAAACGCGGATGCGGAAATCCTCGGCGCAGGCGCGGGTATGCACCCGGCCATCTTCATCAACATCGACCCGGGCAATACCCGTTCGGCGCATTACAATGCGCTGGCTCCGCTTACCGGTCCCAAAGGCATCTCGTACACGACTCATGATGCCGGCGGTGTATCACCGGGAGCCAAGTTCGTCATCACCAACAAAGCCAGTGAAGAAGCAAAAGTGGCTCTGATCAAAATGGTCGATTACATGTTCACACCGGAAGGCCAGACAAATGCGGCAAGCGGCATGAAGGGAATCGACTGGACTGATCCGGCCGAAGGCGATGTCGCGCTCGGCAAGGATGTCAAACCGGTGATCAAACAAATCCCGATGGCGGAAGGTGAAGCGCCGCGCAATGCGGGCTGGAGCGGAATGGGGCATTTCTATATGCCGAAGGAATACCGCGACACCTTCGTGCAGGCGACCGACATCTATGCCTCCAACGGTTACGAACGCAGATTGTATGATGCCTCACTGCTGTATCAGGGACACGAGCCTAAAGAGCTGTTCCCGCTCTGGTCGATCTGGATTGATCCGGCGGAGATTGACGAAGCCAGCATGCTGCAGACGAACCTGAGAAACTACATTGAGCAGAATGAGCTGCAGTTCATCACCGGCAACAAGGATCTGAACAAGGACTGGGATGCTTATGTCAAGGGCCTGAAAGACCTGAAGCTGGACCGCTACCTGGAGATTCTGCAGAAGGCATATGACGCTTCGGTGAAATAAAGCTTGCTAGCGCAGAAATGCGGGCGGCCTGAATGCTGCAAAACGGATGCCGGCCGCCTTGGCCGGCATTGCTGTTTGGAGAAGCTAGAAGTAATGGAGGTGAAACCATCATGAACTACCAGAATAGCAGCGGCAACCCCAGTATTACTCCGCGCCGGGGACTGCCCGGCATGAGAAGCAGGCTTGCGGGGAATGCCCCGCTGACGGCGGCCTTTCTGGGCGGCTCGATTACCGAAGGGGCGGGTGCTTCGGATGCGGATTCCACCAGCTGGCGCGCCTTGACCGGAGTGTACCTGCAAAGGCTGTATGCAGATCATCCCGTGCGCTGCATCAATGCCGGAGTAGGCGGAACTACCTCCACCTTCGGAGCGCACCGGCTGCAGGAGCATGTGCTGCGGGAGGGGCCCGTTGATCTGCTGTTTGTCGAATTCAGCGTCAATGACGGGGAGGACCGGGAGGAATCCATCCGCGGCATGGAGGGGATTGTCCGCCAGTGCCGGCGGCTGTCGCCGGAGACGGAACTGATCTTCGTGTACACGGCAGCGGACAAGAACCTGACCGGCTACAAACCATTCAATATCGCCGTTCATGAGGAGGTGGCTGATCATTACGGTATCCCTTCGATCGATTGTGCGGCAAGAGTGTATACGATGATTCATACAGGAGAGCTGGATTGGAGGAAATTCGCTCCTGATGGATATCACCCGCTGGATGCGGGGCATGCGCTATATGCCGCCTTAGTGCAAGAGTTCTTGCAGCAGGCGGTTGTCCAAGACGCCCGCCAGGCGGTGGAGGTGGAAGTGACGGAAGCGGAAGAAAAGGCGGAAGCGCAGGAAAAGGCAAAAGAGGCGGTGCCGCCTGAAGAAGAAGGAGCGGAAGAGACCGCACTGCTGGAAAACGAAGCAGAAGCAAGAGCAGAAGCAGAAGAGGAGGAGCTGCTGCCGGCTCCGCTGGACAGCCGGAATTATGAATACGGCGGACTGCTGGATTATAGTGCCGCCGAGTATTCCGCGGCCTTCAACACCCGGGAGCTGCAGCCGGAAGAGCCGCTGATGAATTGGCGGTTCTCTACAGAGCATGCCTGTTCAGATGATCCAGAGGCGGAATTTTCTTTTACGGTTACAGGTCAATGTGCCGGGCTGGTACTGCTGTACGGGCCTGACTCGGGCATTCTTGAATATTCGCTGAACGGCGGGCCTTACGCTGAAATTAATCTGTTCGATGACTGGTGCCTGAATGCTTACCGTCCTATCCTGGCGTTATTCCCGGTTCAAGTGGAGCGCGGGGTGCTGCGGATTACCGTCCGCAACACCGAGCACAAGGATAGCCGGAGTACCGGGACCGGCCTGCGGGTACTAAAGCTGCTCTATAACTGAATAAGCTCTGCAATTGAAGCAGCTCTGTAACTGCAGTTGCTCGGCAGCAAATATGCCGTCTGCTTCATAACCATTCATCAGGGAGGTGCTGGATATCCATCACGCAGACAATGACCAGCCGGCTTACCGGGCTGTGCTGCGCCTGACTGAGTTCGGTGCAGTTGCGGATTCGGAGGGGGATGCCCAGCCTGCGATGCGGCGGGCGATTGAAGCCGCATCAAGGCTGGAGGGGCCGGTGCTGCTGGAGTGCCCGCAGGGATGCTATCATTTCTACCCGGATCACGCGCTCCGGGTTCCTTACTACATTACCAACACGGCAAGTGAGGAAGAACATCCGGAGGTGACCAAGACCGCCGGTCTGCTGCTAAAGGGACAGTGTCAGCTGACGCTGGAAGGGAACGGCTCGCTGTTTATCTTCCACAGCAAGCAGACCATGCTGATTCTGGACAGCTGCACGGACATAGAGATCCGCAACCTGCATCTGGATTACAGCCAGCCTACTGTGGCCGAGATGACCGTGGACACCTGCGGTACTGACTTCTGCGAAGTTACCGTACATCCGGATTCACGGTATGAGCTGAACGGCGGCAGGCTGAGCTGGATAGGCGAAGGCTGGCGGTTCCTTGAAGGTCCGATGCAGGTCTGCGATCCTGTGCAGAACATAACCTGGCGGACGGAAAACTGGCTGGCGGAGGCTCGGCAGATCGAGGAAATCAGCCCGCACAGGCTGCGGTTCTATTTCGATTTCCAGCCGGATGCCGTTCAGGGGAACGTCCTGCAGGTGCGGGACGGCATCCGGGATCAGGCCGGAATCTTCATCACAGAGAGCTCCGGTGTGAAGATTCAGAACACAGGGGTGCATTTCATGCACGGGCTGGGGATTGTCGGCCAGTTCAGCCGGAATCTTACCTTCCGGCAGCTGGATCTGTCGCCGCGCCTTGATACCGGCCGGACGGTTGCCGGATTCGCGGATTTCATTCATCTGTCCGGCTGCCAGGGGCGGATTCTGATCGAAGACAGCCTCTTTGCCGGAGCTCACGATGATGCCATTAATGTTCACGGCACCTATTTGCAGATTGCCGGGCAGCCGGCCGAGGATACGCTGAAGGTCCGGTTCATGCATCCGCAAACGTATGGATTCCTGGCCTTTCATCCGGGTGATGAGATTGAGTTCGTCCGCGCGGAATCCCTGACAGCTTATGCTGCCAGCAGGGTTGCCGGTGTCCGGCAGCTGAATCCGCGGGAGCTGGAGATGACGCTGGAAGGTCCGGTCCCGCCGGCTGTCAGCGGGACCGATGTCATTGAGAATATCACCTGGACTCCTGAGGTGGAGATCAGGGGCAATGTATTCCAGCGGATTCCGACCAGGGGAATTCTGGCGACTACGCGGCGCAGAACGGTGATCCGGGACAATGTATACGGGCGGATGCAGATGAGCGCCATTCTGGTCGCTGCTGATGCGGAGTCCTGGTATGAGTCAGGTGCAGTCAGGGATATGACGATTACCGGGAACCGGTTCATTGCCTGCGGCAGCAGCGAAGCTCCTGTCATCCACATTGCTCCGGAGAATAAGGATGCAGACAGGGACGCTCCGGTACACCGGAATATCCGTATAGAGAATAACACTTTTGAGATTATGGATGCCCCCTTACTCAGCGCAAAAAGCACGCAGGGACTAAAGTTCAGGCATAACAGTGTGGTTGTTATGGCGGCAGAAAAAAGCATGGATAAGCCCTCCAGTCTTGAGGAGGCAATCCGGCTGACAGCCTGCAGCGGGGCAGACGTCTCAGGGAATTCATTTCGCATGGAGGAACAGTGAAGATGGAGAAGAAGCTGGTGGTCTTTCTGGACAGCGGAGACACGCTAATTGATGAAGGCACGGAGCTTCGTGACGGAAGCGGCATTGTTATCCGTGCACAGCTCATTCCGGGGGCGGATTTGCTGGTCAGGACGCTTTTCGAGCGGGGATACCTGCTTGCGCTGGTGGCTGACGGAGCTGCCCGGTCCTTTGACAATATCTATTCGCAGAATGGTCTTGATCCGTATTTTTCCGCGAAGATCTATTCAGAGCATATTGGGGCTGAGAAGCCGGATTCCCGGATGTTCAGGGCGGCAGCGGATGCCCTCGGGCTTGAACCCTCCGATTATTCGCGGATTCTGATGATGGGCAATAACCTGAGCAGGGACATCAGGGGAGCCAATGCACTGGGGATGATCAGCGTGCTGCTCAGCTGGACGCCTCGTTATTCTATGGTCCCGGCCGATGAAGAAGAGATGCCGGATTATACAATCAGCGAACCGCTTCAATTGCTTGAGCTGGTGGAACAATTGAACGCGGAGCTGCGGCTGGGCTGACTTAAGTGGCCGGAGGAAAATGCGTCAGATCGCGTTATGGATCGGAAGATCGCTGCATGGCAACGGCAGGGTTCTATTTTTATAATGAGATCAGACTTTGAGCGCAGGTCCGGGGATCTGCCGCCTGCAAGGTTCAAAACGCATAATAGGAGGCAAATCATGCGAACTGACAGCGAAATTACCATACAAGTAGAACTCAAAGACGGGGTTCTGGTCCACATAAATAATGGCCTGCTGGAGCTGGACATTGATCTGGCGACGGGGGAGGCTTCCTGTACCAGCGGGAATTCCTCCGCAGTGAAAGGGATGCGCAGCGCATACCGCTGGAACGGCCGGGAATATCATACCGGAAGCTATGAGAGCCATCAGCTGAAGGAGCAGCGCGGGATTCAGGACGCATTCGGCAGAGGTCTTCATCTGATCATTCTGCACGAATCAGCAGAGCTTCCGCAGCTGGAGCAGCATTTCTATATTTATGAGCAATCCGCCTTTGCACTGCTGCGAAGCGTAATACTTAGTGAATCAGAGATCAAGACGAACCGTCTGGCAGTTATTCAATCTGGGGAAGTGTCCCTAGGCGGGGAGTCCGGGCCGGCGGATGTGAGTGTGCTGCGTGTGCCGTATGACAATGACAAGTGGGTCAGATATACGGTGGAGAAGCCCCCGGTCCAGACAGAGAGCTATGAAGTAACAGCATTGTTCCGGCCGGACAGCCGCCGCGGGATTATCCTCGGGTCCGTCACCCATAAGGTATGGAAGACCGGAATTAAGGTGAAAAGCAGCCAGGCCGCAGGAACCTTGGAATTGGAGCTGTACGGCGGTGCCGCAGGCGAGATGACCCGCGACTTCCAGCCGCATGGATATGTTAAGGGTACGTGTGTAGAATCGCCGCTGGTCTGGCTCGGCTTCTATGAGGATTACAGAGAGGGACTGGAAGCTTTCGGAGAGGCCAACACCCGGATCGAAGCTCCGCTGCCCTGGACAGGCGGAGTGCCGGTCGGCTGGAACAGCTGGTCTGCCGCGATGAGCAACCTGGATTATGATCTGTACACTTCAACCAGTAATTTCCTGAAACAAGAAGTGCAGCCGCTCGGATTCCATAACGAGGATACGCTGTACATCAACTTCGATGCTTTCTGGGACCAGCTGACACCAGATGAAATGGCGGATGCGCTGAATGTGGTGCGGAACAACGGCCATAAGCCCGGCACCTACTGGACGCCTTTTGCCTTCTGGGGCAGCCCCGCCCAGTTCGGCAAAGCAGTTGAAGGTACAGACGGCAAATACACGTACGCGGATATCCTTCTGCGGGACAGCGAAGGCGAGGTTCTGCCGGATGTGGACGGCGGTCTGGCTATTGATCCGACACATCCGGGCAGCATCCTGAGAATCGACTGGTTCACGGACAAATTCATCGCTGAGGGCTTTGAGTATATCAAGCTGGACTTCCTCGCGCATGGTGCATTGGAGGGTCAGCATTACAATCCGGAGATCACCACCGGGATTGCGGCTTATCATTACGGGATGTCGTACCTGCAGCGCAAGCTCTCGCCGGATGCGATTGGCCGGCCGTTCTTCATCAACCTGTCTATCGCTCCGCTGTTCCCGTACGCATTCGCGCACAGCCGCCGCGTATCCTGCGACGTCTTCGGCACGCTTAAGGATACAGAGTACCTGCTTAACTCACTGACACATGGCTGGTGGATGAATAACACGCTGTACCGCTATAACGATCCTGACCATTCGGTATTGTACAAGAGCTTCAACCAGGAGCCGACCGGCTGGCATGAGGGAAGAAGCCGGCTGACCGCTTCGGTCATTGCAGGCACGGTTCTGCTGCTTGGTGATGATTTCCGCAAGGAGGAGGCAGCCGCCCGGGCCAAGGCATGGCTTGGCAACAAGGAGATCATGGATGTCGCCCGTCTCGGGAAGACCTTCCGCCCGGTTGAAGGTGATTTGGGCGAGCGGGCTTCCGATGTCTTCGTGCTTGAAGCAGCTGAAGAGGGAGCCTGCTATCTGGCTGTCTTCAACTTCGATGATGCACAGCCTGCGCATAAATCCGTCCCGCTTGCGCGTGCCGGACTGAATGCCAAGGCGGCTTACATTATTCAGGATCTGTGGGAAGGCACGCATGGGGAAGTGCCGGATGGTGTGCTGTCAGTAACACTGGAACCGGCAGAGTCGAAGATCTATAAGCTGATTGTAAAGACAGGACAGACAGGAGAATGAGGGATGAACGACTATAGATTGTGGTATTCGGCCCCCGCAGCGGGCTGGGCCCAGGGACTGCCTCTGGGCAACGGCAGATTAGGGGCTGTCGTGATGGCTGCCCCGCACCGTGAAGTGTGGAGCATGAGCGAGGTTACCTACTGGTCGGGGCAGACCGACCCGGTGCCAGCTTCCGCAGGGGGCAAGGCTGCGCTGGAAGAGATGCGCCAGCATTTCTTCAGCGGGGATTACGAAGGAGGCGACCGTCTTGCCAAGCAGCATCTGCAGCCTAAGAAGCAGAATTTCGGTACGAACCTCGGATTATGCGAGGTGGTGATTGAATTTGCGGAGCAGAAGCAAGAGCGGGAGCCAGAGGACGCAGGGCTCTTCCGGCGGGAGCTGGATCTGGAGAATGCGGTAGCCGGAGCCGTGTATCAGGGCAAGAGCGCAGCGCTGCACCGTGAGGTCTTCGCCTCGCATGCCGGCAATCTGCTGGCTTCGAGAATCTGGAGCGGCCATCCGGGCGGAGTGTCTTTTACGCTGAGTCTGGTGAATGGAACGGAGTCGTTCACAGCGGTAGCCGTTGACGGTGGAACGCTGGAATTCAAGAGTCAGGCGACAGAAAATATACACAGCAACGGTGCCTGCGGGGTCCATGCCAAGGGTTTGGTCAAGGTGGAGGTATCCGGTGGTACGATTCACAGCGGGAACGGCCGGGTGACAGTCACCGGAGCCGATGAGGCGCGGATTTACTTCGCCGTCAGCACCGATTACCGCCGTACAGATACGGACTGGGAATCCGAAAGCCGCTTCACACTGGAGCAGGCATTGGACAAGGGCTACGACCTGCTGAGAGAGGAGCACATTGCCGATTACCGCCGGGAGTATGACAAGGTAAGTATTCAGCTGGGCCGCTCGGACATGGCGGATCTCCCGACCGATCAGCGTATTCAATCCCTGGGCCGGGGCGGCGGGGAGGATCCGCAGCTGTTCGCGTTGTTCCTGCAGTACGGACGTTATCTGACAATCGCCGGCTCACGGGCGGATTCACCGCTGCCGCTGCATCTGCAGGGCATCTGGAATGACGGTGAAGCCTGCCGGATGGGCTGGAGCTGCGATTATCACCTGGACGTTAACACCCAGATGAATTATTATCCGGCCGAGGTTACGAATCTGGGAGACAGCCATCTTCCGCTGATGCGCTATATTGAAGAACTGGCACGGGCGGGAAGATCGACCGCAAGCCATCTGTATGGCAGCGGGGGCTGGGTCGCGCATGTCTTCTCTAATGTCTGGGGCTTCACACTTCCGGGCTGGGAGACTTCATGGGGACTTAATGTAACCGGCGGACTATGGCTCGCTACCCATCTGATCCGGCATTATGAATACACCCTTGACCATGAATTCCTGGAGCAACAGGCCTATCCTGTACTCAAGGAGGCAGCGGCCTTCTACCTGGATTACATGTGTGTCCATCCCAAATACGGCTGGCTGGTTACCGGCCCGGCCAACTCGCCGGAGAACAGCTTCTACCCCGGTGATCCCGGTGAGGGGGCGCAGCAGCTGTCCATGGGACCGACTATGGATCAGATTCTTGTCAGGGAGCTGTTCGAATTCTGCCTGATGTCGGCGGAACTGCTGGACAGGGACGAAGCGTTCCAGCGGATGCTGCGGACAGCCATATCCAAGCTTCCGCCGCTTCAGATCGGCAAGAAAGGGCAGCTCCAGGAATGGCTGGAGGACTATGAGGAAGCCCAGCCGGAGCATAGGCACCTGTCTCATATGTTCGCGCTGTATCCCGGCAATGGAATCACTCCCGGCCGGACGCCGGAGCTCAGCCGTGCAGCCAGAGTGACGCTGGAGAACCGGATGCTCCAGAATGAACTGGAGGATGTGGAGTTCACAGCGGCTTTGTTCGGGCTTGGCTTTGCCAGGCTGCATGACGGGGAGAAGGCCTATAAGCATATCTCCCACCTTATCGGCGGCCTGTGCTTCGATAATCTGTTCACCTATTCCAAATCGGGTATAGCCGGGGCAGAGAGCAATATCTTTGTCATCGACGGGAATTTCGGCGGTACGGCTGTCATTGCAGAGATGCTGCTGCAAAGCCATGCGGATGAGATCCACCTGCTGCCTGCGCTTCCTGCGGCATGGAGTACAGGAACGGTATCCGGACTCCGGGCCCAGGGAAATGCCGAAGTGGACGCTGCCTGGGATAACGGCCGGCTGACAGCAGCCGAGATCCGCACATTCTCGCCGGGGATGGTGACAGTACGCTGGGGAGATCAAACCACTTCCTTCCTGGCAGAAGCAGGCGGAAGCTACAAATTGAACAGCCGGCTGGAGCTGTTATCATGATGCAGGCGGGGGCGAAGGTTGCCCCCGTTTTTTTCAAAATATAAGAATTTATATGTTTCTCACTAGAACTTATCCTTATATTTCTCGTTGAAACGGATGCCGTCCTCTTAAGGGCGGCATCCGTTTCTGCTTGTATGGGTCAAGATGGAAGTTCAGATAATGCTTACCATCGACGATTTTAGAGCATCAGCGGTATACTCCTAAATAACGAACTATGCCTGAAAACGACTTTCATTGACTGGAACGATCGTTATATGACCGGAAAAGAATATAATTGGAAGAGAAGCAGGCAACATAGAGGGGGGACTCCGGTGTACAGTATTTTTCTGGTAGATGATGAAGCACTTGAACTTGAGACGATGAGAGATTATATATGCTGGGAAGAGATGGGGATCTATGTCGTTGGCACAGCCGGCAATGGCAGGGAAGCGCTGGAGAAGATAGAGGCGACGCGGCCGGACATTGTGCTTACGGATGTACAGATGCCCATTATGAACGGTATCGACCTGGCCCGTACCCTTAACGAACGTTATGACTGGATTCAGGTCATGTTCTTAACCGGGCATGATGAATTCCAGTATGTCAAATCCGCCCTCCATGCAGGAGCTGTCGGTTATTTGCTGAAGCCCCTTGATCTGATTGAAATTGAGAGCGTTATCACAAAAGTGAAGCAGCTCTGCGAGGAGTCGCGGATGAAGCTTCGTTCCATAGAGGCTGCCAAAGCTAAGATCCTCAAGGAGCTTTCCTGTGAAAAAAATACGGAACTTGCCGCCGGACTGGCGAACAGCTTCAGCCTGCTGGCGCGCCTGCCGGAGACGACCCGTTATGCGCTGGCATTATTCAGCGTGGATCCCAAGGAAGCAGAAGGGGAGCAGCAGAGTCTGGAGGAGTGGATGAGCCGGCTGGAGGCTTATCTGGGCCATTTTTTCAAGATGAAGAATGTGGATGCGGTCTTTGTGCCCTTTAAGGAAGGGGAAATAGGGGTCTATATGGACGCAGCGAAGCAGCCGGGCCACTATGCCTGGGAGGACCTCGCCGAGGCGATGCGCCGGGCGCTGGACTTCACCGTAACCGCTGCAGTAGGCGGACAGGAATCGGCTCTTCCCCAGATCCATGAGCTGTATGAGCAGACGCGTGTGATCCTGAACGAGCGCTTCTACGAGGGGGCGGGCAAAATCATTCATGGCGCGTCTGTCTGCGGCCGGTTCTACAGCGAGCATCTGCCGCCATTTGAGCGCAAGGAATGGTTCGATACGATCAATCAGCTGGATTTCGGGCAGGCTGCACAGCAGCTCCACCGGTATTTCGGGGGATTGGCAACGCTGCGGGTCAAACAAAAAAACATCTGCGACTGGGCCATTGTTCTGACGGACGAACTGCTGGAGCTGCATGAGCCGGCCCCTGAAGGCTTCAAGCGTGCGGAGCTGTATCATTCCATCTATAATGCGCTGACGCTGCATGAGATTGAGGATCTGATTCTGGGTACGGCGGAGACTGCCGTAAGCATGCTGGGTGAGCGTTTCATGGACAAAAATGCGAAGCTCGTCCACAAGGTCCGTACCGTAATTGACCAGCAGTATGATATGCCCATTACGATCAACAGCCTGTCAGAGCAGGTGTATTTGTCGCCGAACTATTTACGGTCCATTTTCAAGGATAAGACCGGTATGACGATTCATGATTATCTGACACGCATCCGGCTAGATAAGGCGAAGGAGCTGCTGGCAGACGGCTCACTTAAGGTTCATGATATTGCACAGCGTGTCGGCTATGAGAGCACATCTTATTTTATAGCCTTGTTTGTGAAGAACCAGGGGGTTACTCCGAACGAGTTCCGGAAAAGTATGTGAGCGTAAGCAAGAAAGATGATTTCCCTTATGAATTGTAAGATTGCGATATGGAACATTCCCCTCCCGGTTTTTACAATTAGCTTGGAAAGCGATTACAAGAGCTATGGAGACAACCAAACGGAGGGATGTTATGCTTGGACAGTTTATGAAAAAAGGTTTTCTGTTTCTTATCATCATCTGCCTGGTGGGAGCCGGCGGCAGCCAGTTCATCAGGCCGGTATACGCAGATGATGTGAACGCCTATGAGGCTGAAGCTGGCGGGAATATTTTGAGCGGGAACGCTTCGATTTCGGACAGTCCCGTGGCTTCCGGCGGCAAAAAGGTCGGGGGGATGTATCAGGGCAGCTCCCTGCAGTTTACGAATGTCAATGTCAGCGAAGCCGGAGATTATAAAATCACCGTTTACTATATCTCCGGCGATTCGCGCCCCTTCAATATCAGTGCCAACGGCGGGGCCAGACAGTTCGAGGAACCGCCCAAGACAGCAGACTGGGATACGGTGGGCACTTATGATGTGACGCTGTCCTTGAACGCCGGGGCCAACACCATTCTGATCGATGACAACAACTGGTACTCACCGGACATCGACAAGATTGTGATCGGCGGATTGGCCACTGTTGATCCGGGTACCGGCGAAGGCGACTGGCACCAGAATCTGCACGGAGCCGTGATTGAGGCTGAAGCGGCCGGGAATATCGTGACAGGGAATGCCAAGGTGGCAGACAGCAGTATCAGCTCCGGCGGCCAAAAGGTAACGGATTTGTTCCAGAACAGCTCCCTGAAGTTTACGGATGTCACTGTTCCGGCAGCCGGAACCTATCTGATTCGGATATCTTATATTTCCGGCGATCCGCGGCCTGTATATATGCAGGTGAACAATGGTCCGGACGAGATGATTGATCTGCCGAAGACGTCCAGCTGGAACACGATAGGAACTTATGATGCGGAGGCGGTACTGCAGGCGGGCCTGAACACGATCACTTTCTCGGACCATAACTGGTACTCCCCGGATATGGACAAGATCGAAGTGATTCCGTTCACGGTCAGCTATGAAGCAGAAGCTCCAGGTAACGGGTTGACCGGCGAGGCCCGGGTTTCGGACAGCCCTAACGCTTCCGGCGGCCAAAAGGTAGGCTATCTGAATGGCGGCAGTTCCCTGACCTTCAACAAGATAACCGCCCCGATGACAGGGGATTACCGGGTCACGGTAGCCTATATTTCCGGCGACCCGCGGAGCTTCTATGTCCGGGCCAATGGCGGCACCGAGCAGTATTATGAACTGCCAAAGACTCCGGACTGGGATACTGTAGGCACGTATGAGCTTACACTGCCGCTGAACGAAGGAGAGAATACTATTACTTTTGCTGACGGCAACTGGTATGCGCCGGATATTGACCGGATTATCGTCGAGCCGGCGGTGAACACCGGGCCGGAGAATCCGGGTGAAGAGGCTGACAATCTCGGGACTGCAGGAGAATCGCACAGCTACGGGGCGATCACGGTTACCGATTATACCTACGGCCTGCTGGTATCGGGCGGCCCTTATGAGGTCTCCTTGAATACTAAGACCGGGTACACCGGTTACAGCTGGGCTGACGGACAGAAGCTGAAGGGAATCTACAGCAGCATCAAGCTCGGAGGCACTCTTATCGAGAGCAAAGGCTATGAGAGTCATGCCAGCGCCGGTGCACCCGTGGAGATTCAGGACGGATTCGGCAAAGGGATCGAGCTGACTTTTGTCCATACCTCGGCAGGTCAGCCCACGCTGAAGCAGGTCTACAAGTTCTATGAGGACCGCTCGTATTTCCTGACCCGCCTCGATGCAGCCAGCGATACGGCGATCCAGACTAATTATATGTCGCCTATTACTGTGAAACGTACGAATGGGGTGGATATCGGTACCAGCGCAGATAACCGGGTGCTGACGGTGCCGTTTGACAACGATGCCTGGATCCGCTATAAATCCCAGACCATGAACCGGGCGGATACCAGCTATGAGATGACTGCTGTGTTCAATAACTCGACCCGCAGCGGACTTGTGCTCGGTTCCGTGACTCATGACACCTGGAAGACCGGTATTGACTGGAAAGGCTCCGCAAACCAGCTCAATGAGCTGGCGGTCTATGGCGGTGCAGCCAGCGATGTGACCCGAGATAGCCAGCCTCACGGCAGCCTGACGGGCACGGAAGTGTCCTCGCCGCTGATTATGGTGGGAGGATTCAGCGATTACCGCACCGGTCTCGAGGAATACGGCAAGGCTAATGCCATTATCACACCTCCGCTGGAGCTGAGCCCTGAGCTGCCGCAAGGCGTACCGGTCGGCTGGAACAGCTGGGGCGCTTATGAAAGCTCGCTGTCGTATCAGGACGTGGTGGATGTCTCCAATTATTTCAAGGAGCATCTGCAGAAGTTCAACAATAACGGCAATGTGTTCATCAACATGGACTCTTACTGGGATAATCTGAATGATCAGCAGCTTGCAGATGCCGTATCCGTCATTAAAGGCAATAGCCAGCATGCGGGGATCTACTGGGCACCGTTTGTATACTGGGGCAATAATATGAGCCAGCCGGTAGAAGGCACCAATAACCAGTATACGTATGGCGATATTGTCCTCAAAGATGCTGCAGGCCAGCCGCTGCCGACACTGGACGGGGCCTATCCGCTGGATCTGACGCATCCGGGAGCGCAAATGCGGATGAATTATTTCCTCGACAAGTTTAAGAGCCTTGGCTTCACTTATATCAAATTGGATTTCCTGACTCATGGCTCTCTGGAGGGTAAGCATTATGACCCGAACGTAACGACAGGAATTCAGGCTTATAATGAAGGAATGAAATATGTCAAAGACCGGCTGGACGGCAAAATGTTCATTAGTGAATCGATCGCTCCGATCTTCCCGAGCCAATATGCACACAGCCGGCGCATCTCCTGCGACACTTACGGCAAGATCAACGAAACGGAATATATGCTGAATTCATTGACCTACGGTTTCTGGCAAAATGGAACAATCTATCCGTATACAGACCCCGATCATCTTGCACTCAGCCGTGCTTCCAGCCTGACCGAAGCGCGCAGCCGGGTGAACTCGGGCGTCATTGCCGGAACAGTACTGCTGGATTCGGATAATGTGAACGATGCTAAGGCCCAGGAATACATGACGGCCTTGTATAACAACACGGACGTTCTCCAGGTGGCACTGAAGGGGCAGGCCTTCAAGCCGCTGGAAGGAAATACGAATGCCAATGCCGCCGATACCTTTGTTCTGAAGGACGGAAGCGATTATTACCTGGCTGTATTCAACTACAGCGCCAATGCTTCGGCAGACAAAACGGTTGATCTCGGCCGCGCCGGACTGGATGCTGTGGAATCCTACACGATGCAAGACCTGTGGACGGGAGAAACGGCTACCATCACCGGTTCTTTGGCGGTATCCCTGCAGCCCGCGGAATCGAAACTGGTGAAATTGACGGTGAGTCCGAAGCCGGTAACAGGTGTCACCCTGGATAAGGCGGCGCTTACACTTACCGCAGGTACAACCGGCAAGCTGACGGCTGTCGTAAGTCCGGAAACGGCCAGCAATACAGCGGTAATCTGGACTTCAAGCGATGCGGCAGTAGCCACTGTAGCGGATGGAACGGTAACCGCTGTAAAAGCTGGCAAGGCCACGATTACGGTGAAGACAGTGGACGGAGGATTCACAGCCACGGCAGAAGTTACGGTTACAGCTGCCGCTTCTGAAGGTCCGGGTAAACCTGAAGACCCGGGCATTCCTGAGAACCCCGGAAAC
>RCUU01000380.1_pt1 | contig 25396 bp, 28 predicted proteins | sample 2166211 | NCBI WGS metagenome assembly RCUU01 (sample SAMN09932620, study PRJNA488358) | compost metagenome | feature: garden; material: soil; isolation source: compost soil in phenylacetic acid-enriched culture | place: Germany: Experimental Botanical Garden Goettingen | collected 2016-01-27
TTTAAGATGGAGGTTATTCCCTCTCTTTGATCGCCATGACGCGAAGTCGACTGGTATCCAGCATCCACTGACCTTCCTTATATAAAGCGGGTTTTGCGAGGGAGACTATGGCATCGTACAGGGGAGCTCTCTCAGAAGATGGGATTCCGGTGAAAAAATAGTCAGCAAAGCTGTCGAGCCACTTTCTTACGGCCTCTTCCCCTTTCAGTGGTGTGGGAAGGTCGAGATGCCGGGCGAACGTAACGCGGAAGCCGACTCGTTCCAGCAGGCTAGCGTACTCCCCGATGCTGGGGTGATACCAAGGATTTCGCCCCTCCCAAGGATATCCATGTGTTTTCATCACCTGCTCGATAGCTCGGGTCAACGCGGCGACATTGCCTTTTCCCGCGAATTCGACCGCCAACCGGCCGCCTTTCCGCAGGGCGAGGCGGATCGTTTCGGTAACGGCAGGCGCATCCTGGATCCAATGCAAAGCGGCATGGGAAAATACGGCGTCATAGTGTCTGTCGCTCCGGTAATGCCGAGCATCTCCGACTTGAAGGTCCAGCTCGGGATACCTCTGTTTCGCGCGATGGATCATTTCTTCGGATGCATCAATTCCGGTAGGGATGGCTCCGGCGGCAGCAATAGCTGCCGTGAGATCCCCATTCCCGCAGCCAAGGTCGAGAATACGTTCGCCCGGCAGCGGATGCAGCCAGGTTAACAGCTCGACGCCCGGTCTGGAGGTTGCATGCCGATGATCGTGAGAATTGGGTTTGCTTGTTGAGCGGTTAGGGGGTTCGTTCATCCGTTCCTCCTCCATGCCTCCAGATTCAGTTCATTATTCAGTGCCGCGGCGGCCATTGCTCCAGAGGAGGCTGCCGCGATGGCCTGGTGTCGCATCGTTACGGCGTCTCCGGCGCTAAATACTCCCGGTACGGTCGTTCTCCCCAATTCGTCAACGATGATCGTTCCCGTTTCGGTGACCTGGCAACCCAAGGATTGGGGGAGGTTAGAGCCGATCGCCAGGTCGGGACGGAAGAAGATTCCCCTGCACGATATCGCTGTGCCATCCTCGAGTACAACTTGCCGCACAATCCCGTCTTCTGATTCGATGGAACGAATCTTTGCGTCGTGGAGAGGGACGCCGTGCTGCCGTAAATCCTCGCGATCCGCGTCCGTCAGCCCGTCAGGGCCGTTCGTGCATAACGTGAAGCGGTCCGTCCAACCGGAGATCAACGGGATGAAGTGCATGGCGTCTGCCCCTCTCGAAATGATAACCAGTGGCTCATCGCGTAATTCCCAACCGTCACAGTAGGGGCAAACGAAGGCGCTCCGACCATAAACCTCAGTGAGACCCGGGATATTCAGCGGTTGATCCTTCATGCCAACGGTGAACAGCAGCTTCTTGCTGCGGAGGGTGATTCCCTTGGCGGTTGTGATCTGGAAATGACCGTCCGCCCCGGCGGCGGATTGAACAGCTTCTTCAATAAATGTGATGCCGGGATAGCGGACGATTTGCTCCTTTGCAAGCCGTCGCAACTCACCCGGGGGAATTCCGTCGCGAGTAAGAAATCCGTGAGCCTCTCGCGTCACGCGGTTGCGGGGTTTTCCTTCATCAATCACTACCGCTTTCTTACGGGCTCTGCCCAACATGAGGGCGGCGTTTAAACCGGCGGGCCCACCTCCAATAATGACGGCATCATACAGAGTTTTATCCATCTTTACTGCACCTCCATAGATCTTTAATATCTATAATTAAACGACAAGAAGTGTCGGATCACTTCTTGTCCGCAAGGGATCTCCGAGCCGTAACGGCTGCATCAACCACCGATTGGATCGTATGCTCTTGCAAATACCGATTCAGTTGTTGCTCAGCGCCATCCATGACCTGCTTTACCAGGCATACGCATCGTGCTGGATCATGATCGGCTTGGCAACGGTCGTCGCGTTCTTCGTCAGCCAGCAAACGATGCTGATTCGATTCCATATTCGAACATTCGAATAGATGCTGCCGACCTTCGATGACTTGGATTACCTCAAGAAAGGTGATCTGATCTGCAGGCCGGGCTAACTCGTAACCGCCGTTCACCCCTGGTACCGCGCGGACGATGCCGTCCTGCCGCAGTTTGGACATGATTTTGGAGAGATAACTTTCCGACACGCCAAGCATTTCAGACAATGACTTGATACCGACGTTCTGGCGCCGTTCCGCATTCGCTAAGTGAATGAGGGCGTGCAGCGCATAATCGGTGCTTTTGGAATATTGCATGGACGGTCCCTTCCTTTGAATGATTATGGACTTGGTTTATCCATAATATCGGATTGGTATCCTGACTGTCAAGGGCTCACGGATGACTGGGGCTGATTGCAAGTGGGTTGCTTCATATATAAGCGGTTTCTTTTTGACGGCTTTGCAACATGTTGTAGCGAGGGTGAAAATGCCAACTTGGAGTGATATAATAGACAAGATTTGTGGAGCGTTCGAAGAATGGGAACGAGATGGCAAGTAAAGACTTAGCTATAAAAGCGGAGGGACGAACGAAATATGCGAAAATTGGTGGTATGCGATCACCCCTTGATTCAACACAAACTGACTTTTATCCGTGACATGCGGACTAACACGAAGGATTTTCGTGAACTGGTGGATGAAGTAGCTACCTTGATGGCGTACGAAATTACGCGGGAGATCCCGCTGGAGTCGATTAAAGTGCAAACGCCGGTGGCTGAGGCGGAGTCGAAGGTCATTTCCGGACGGATGCTGGGGCTCATTCCGATTCTCCGGGCTGGACTGGGTATGCTGGACGGGGTATTGAAATTGCTCCCTGCGGCAAAAGTCGGTCATGTCGGGTTGTTCCGCGATCCGGAAACGCTGCAACCGGTGGAATACTACATCAAGCTGCCTACGGACGTACAGGAGCGTGAACTGATCGTGATCGATCCGATGCTGGCTACCGGGGGATCCGCCATTGCGGCAATTACCGCTTTGAAGAATCGCGGCTGTACCCAAATCAAGATGATGAACCTGATCGCTGCGCCGGAAGGTGTTAAGGCGGTCCATGATGTGCACCCTGACGTAGATATCTACGTGGCGGCTTTGGACAGCCACCTCAACGAACATGGCTACATCATTCCGGGCTTAGGCGATGCCGGCGACCGGTTGTACGGCACGAAGTAAACTAGTTTGGGTTGGAGACCGCTCTAACGGAACCCAAAGCCCTTATTTCGACCATTTCTCGTGTTTTATGATGCTAACGGAACCCAGGGCCCTTATTTGTCCTTTGGGCAACAATTTCGGGTCGTTTTCAGGTAAATAAGGTCTCCTAGTTCCGTTAGAATCGAAAACCTAGTGTTTTAGGTCAAATAAGGTCATCTGGTTCCGTAACAACGGAGCGACCAGCTGAATTCAAGATTCGACGTCGAGCTCGCACCTCTGAATCGGCATCGTGATGGGAGGCCTGGTTTTAAATTACCATTTCAATCAAGATTTAAAAGTTGGGTTTTCAGCGTCGAGAAGGTTGGATGAAGCTAGGGAGGGAGTAGCGGAGCGTAGCTGGAGGCTACGTGAGCAACGGAGCGACCGGCTGAATTCAAGATTCGACGTCGAATCAACCTCAGTGAGTATGCATCGCGATGGAAAGCCTAGTTTTAAATTACCTCTATAAGGAAGGAATTGAGTAGGGTGGGCAAGATTAAAGTAATGACCATCTTCGGCGTCAGACCCGAAGCGATTAAGATGGCGCCGTTGATTCTCGAGCTCCAGAAGCATCCTGAGCAGATCGAATCGATCGTTTGCGTGACGGCCCAGCATCGGGAAATGCTCGACCAGGTATTGGACGTTTTCAAGATCGTCCCGGATTATGATCTGGATGTCATGAAGCCGAATCAAACGTTGAACGAAATTACGATTCGCGTGCTTCAAGGGTTGGAAGGCGTCCTCAAAGAGGCCAAGCCGGATATCGTGCTGGTGCACGGGGATACATTGACCACATTCCTGGCGAGTTATGCCGCCTTCCTGCAGCAAATTAAGGTGGGGCATGTCGAAGCCGGCCTGCGTACTTGGAACAAGTTGTCGCCTTATCCGGAAGAAATGAACCGTCAGTTGACCGGCGTTTTGGCCGATCTGCACTTTGCTCCGACGGATTGGTCGGCAAGTAATTTGCGCAAGGAAAATAAGCCGGAGTCAGCTATATATGTCACAGGCAACACGGTTACGGATGTGTTTCAATATACAGTACAGCCGAATTACACGAACTCTGTGCTGGACTGGGCCGCCGGAAAGCGGCTTATTTTGATGACGGCGCACCGTCGCGAATCGCAAGGCGAACCGCACCTGAACATTTTCCGTGCCGTGAAGCGAATTGCCGATGAGTTCGAGGATGTAGCCATCGTGTATCCGGTCCACCCAAGCCCTGCGGTGAGGGAGCCGGCTTACGAAACTTTGGGGAATCACCCTCGTATTAAACTTATCGATCCTTTGGATGTAGTGGATTTGCACAACTTCTATCCTCATACGCATTTGATACTTACGGATTCGGGCGGTTTGCAGGAAGAAGCGCCTTCTTTTGGCGTTCCGGTGCTTGTGCTTCGCGATACGACGGAACGTCCCGAAGGGATCGAAGCGGGAACGCTGGAATTGGTCGGCACAAATGAGGAGATGGTTTATGAGCGGACAAAGGCGTTGCTCAGCGATCAGAACTTGTATGAATCGATGAGCCGGGCAGCAAATCCGTACGGCGATGGAAAGGCATCGCAAAGAATTGTCAATGCGATATGTCACCATTTCGGATTTTCGGATCAGCGTCCGGAGGAATTTCACAGAAAGTTCACAAACTAACGAAAATTTGTTTTGATCGCGAGCCTAAAAAAGTATACAGTATTACTGTACGCTGTATGCGTTTTATTCAGGATGGCAAGGGCAAATTTAGCATTTCAAGGCTTTAAATCACTAAAAAACCTCAATTGACAAGATCTCTTCACAATTAGTAAAATAAATTGGGATTATTAGGGTGATTGAAATGGAAGACCCGACAAAACCTGGTAAAAACAACAACAGCGTTGGAAAGGCTGTCGCTGTGGTAACCGCTTTAGGAATGAACTTTGCCGTATGCGCTGTAGGAGGTTACTTCCTTGGCACCTGGATGGATAAGCTGTGGTTCAAGAACGGCCTGGGCATTGGTTTGGGCGTTTTGATCGGTATTGCAGCGGGCATCCTTGGCATCGTCGCTCTGATTAAGTCGGTTGTGGGGGGAAATAATGGATGAGCTGTCGAAATACAGCCGTGCTTTGACAGCCGGAACCCTAGGTTTCTTGGCCCTGTGTTTTCTCGGAGGCGCTTTATTGCCGAAAGTTCAGAGCATTATGCTTGGCATTGCGCTCGGCTCAGCAGTAAGCTGGATTAATGCGGTTTACCTCAGCCGTAAGGTCCGGCAGGTACTGGATGCCGCGGTAAACGGCGGTTCGAAGCGGTTGAACATGGGGTTTCTGACCCGTACGGCACTGGCGGTTCTGGCGGTATTTGCCGCTATGAAATTTCCGCAGCATCTCAATGTGTATGCGGTTGCCGGCAGTCTGGTTTTTGCGCAATTTTTGCTTCTTTTTATAGGCATTCGTTTTTCTCGTAAGCCTGAGGCTTGAAACATTCAACTTGGAATGGGGGTGAGAAAACATGCATGAAGCTCCGGTCATAGAATTGGGCGGCCTACATATAGACCTGTCCGTTATTTTGATGCTGGTAGTGACTTGCACGATCGTGTTTGTTGTTGCCCGCCTGGCGACGCGGAACTTATCCGTAGAGAATCCTGGAAAGTTGCAAAATTTCTTGGAATGGGCGGTCGAATTCGTTCAGAACATGATTTCCAGCACCATGGATCTAAAGAAAGGGAAACCATTCCTCTCCTTGGCCATGACGATGATTATGTTTATTTTTGTCGCAAATATGCTCGGACTACCGTTTGGTGTCGTCACGGAGTATGATAATCCGGCAAAAGCAACCATCTTCGGTCAAGAAATTACCTCGGTGACCACAGTGCTTGCGGAAGAACACGCGAAGCATCCGGGTGAGGAAGCACATGCCGAGGTAGCCTGGTGGAAATCTCCTACGGCCGATCTCAGCGTGACGATGGCGCTTGCGTTGCTGGTATTCGTCATATCTCACGGTCTTGGGATGATCAAGAATACCAAAAATTATTTCAAGCATTACGTACAGCCGTATCCGTTTTTCCTACCGATTAACATCATTGAGCAGTTGTCGAAGCTGCTGACGCATGGCGTTCGTCTATACGCGAACATCTTTGCGGGCGAGGTGCTGATCTCCACGATCATGACTTTGGCCAAAGCAAGCGTGATCGGCGCAATCTTCTCCGTTCCGTTGCTGATGGTTTGGGACGGATTCAGTATTTTCGTCGGTGCGATTCAAGCTTTTGTCTTTGTCATCTTGATGATGGTGTACATCTCGCAAAACCTCGAAAGCCACGAGGAAGAGCATTAATCGGGGAGTTTGGATTCCCGCGCTTCAAAGATAAGCTAAGTTTCAAGTTACGGATTGGAGAACGACTTCAACCTGACTGAACTATAAAAATTTGATTTTACTTTTAAGGAGGATATACAAAATGGGAGCAATGGCATTATTGGCAGCAGCTATCGTAGCAGGTTTGGGCGCGTTTGGCGCAGCGCTGGGTAACGGTATGGTTATCAGCAAAACGGTGGAAGGGATCGCGCGTCAACCTGAAGCGAAATCCACTCTGCAAACGACGATGTTTATCGGCGTTGGTTTGATCGAGGTACTTCCGATCATCGGCGTGGTCCTGGCGTTCATGTTCTTTGGTCAGGCTTAATCGAATTTTCAAAAAGAAATGGCGGGGAAGGCCACAGCCGTCCACGCCTTCTTTTTAGCCCGGGCAGGGCGATACGCGAATGCGGATAGGCTTCGGAAAGGAGTGACTTAAGTTTGGAAATCGTATGGGAAAACACCGTCATCGCGTTGATCGCGATCGGGATTTTATACTTCTTATTGAACAAATACGCTTTCGGTCCGTTGTTGTCCGTGATGGAGAAACGTCGCGAACTCGTGCAACAACAGCTAAGCGAAGCGGCGCAAACTCGCGAGCAGGCAACTGCCTTTGTGGAGGAGCAAAAAGCGGCCCTTCAGCAAGCGCGCAAAGAGGCGTATGACATTATCGAGCAATCCAAGCAAACGAGCAGCAAGCAAGCCGCTCAAATGCTGGATCAAGCTAAGGACGAAGCAACCCGCTTGAAAGAAGAAGCGGTACGCGACATTCAGAACGAGAAGAACCGTGCTGTGGAACAGCTTCGCAGCGAAGTCGGCGCCGTGTCGGTGAAGATCGCATCCAAGTTGATCGAGAAAGAGGTCAGCGAAGAAGGCGTTCAAGGCGAACTGGTCGACAAGTACCTTAAAGAGGTCGGTGGCCGCTCATGAGCCGCGAGACCGTAGCCGCAAAACGGTATGCCAAAGCGTTATATGAAATCGCCGCGGCGGAAGGCCGGACGCTAGAGGTCGAAGAAGAATTGAAGGCGCTGGCGGCTGCTTTTCAGGCTGGGGATGACATCGAGCATTTCATCGCCTCGCCGAAAATTACGGAAACCGCCAAATGGGAAGCCATTTCCCGCGCGATTGAAGGCAAACTGTCCAAACCCGTAGTTTCTACGGTGAAGCTTCTGGTGGAACGCGGAAGAATCGGACTCCTGCCAGAGCTGGTGGACGCTTACGTGAGCATTTCCGGCGAAGCGCTGGGGCTTGCTAACGCAGTGGTTACGACCACGTACCCGTTAAACGAGGACGAGAAGCAGCAAGTTGCTGCGGAGTTCGGGGCACTCGTGAAGAAGAAGATTCGGGTCGAGAATGTGATCGATCCATCGCTGCTTGGCGGGATGAAAGTGCGAATCGGCGATACGTTGTACGATGGAAGCTTGGCCGGGAAACTGGAACGGCTCGAAAAGTCTTTTCGAAGACAAGCACTGTAGATAGGGGTGAAACACTTGAGTATCAGACCTGAAGAGATCAGTACTCTGATTAAAAGTCAGATCGAACAATATAAATCGGAAATCGAAGTGGCCGAAGTCGGCACCGTTATTCAAGTTGGTGACGGTATCGCCCGTGTCCACGGACTAGAGAACGCCATGGCGAACGAGCTGCTCGAGTTTGAGAACGGCGTTTTTGGTCTTGCCCTTAACCTGGAAGAAAGCAATGTCGGTGTCGTTATCCTCGGCCCTTACAGCGAAATCCGTGAAGGCGACCAAGTGAAACGGACCGGACAAATCATGCAGGTTCCGGTAGGCGAGGCGATGTTAGGCCGCGTCGTGAACCCGCTCGGTCAGCCGATTGACGGCAAAGGACCGATCGAAACAACAGAATTCCGTCCTGTTGAGAATAACGCTCCAGGCGTTATCGACCGGAAATCGGTTCATGAACCGATGCAAACCGGGATCAAAGCGATTGACTCAATGGTTCCAATCGGTCGCGGACAACGGGAACTGATCATCGGTGACCGTCAAACCGGTAAAACGGCGATCGCCATCGATACGATCATCAACCAAAAAGGGAACGGCGTGAAATGTATTTATGTCGCCATCGGCCAGAAGCAATCCACCGTCGTTAACGTAGTGGAAACCCTTCGTCGCCACGGCGCGTTGGATTACACGATCGTCGTGTCGGCTTCCGCTTCGGAACCGTCACCACTCCTCTACATCGCTCCTTATGCCGGTGTAGCCATGGCCGAGTACTTCATGTACAAAGGCGAGCATGTCCTGATCATCTATGACGACTTGTCGAAGCAAGCTGCGGCTTACCGCGAATTGTCCTTGCTGCTTCGCCGTCCACCGGGCCGCGAGGCGTTCCCGGGTGACGTCTTCTACTTGCACTCCCGTTTGCTGGAACGTGCAGCTAAACTGAGCGACGAGCTTGGCGGCGGGTCGATCACGGCGCTTCCGTTTATCGAAACGCAAGCTTCCGACGTATCGGCGTACATTCCGACGAACGTCATTTCGATTACCGACGGCCAAATCTTCCTGGAGTCCGACCTGTTCTACTCCGGTCAACGTCCGGCGGTTAACGTTGGTATCTCCGTATCCCGGGTAGGCGGCTCCGCGCAAATTAAGGCAATGAAGAAGGTTGCCGGTACCCTGCGTCTGGACCTTGCCCAATATCGCGAGCTTCAAGCATTCTCCCAGTTCGGTTCCGATCTGGACAAATCAACGCAAGCCCGGTTGACCCGTGGTTCGCGGATGATGGAAATCCTGAAGCAAGGCGTAAACCAACCGCTGGCTGTCGAATTCCAAGTTGTCAGCTTGTACACAGCGGTTAAAGGTTTCCTGGACGATATTCCATTGGCCGACGTTCGCCGGTTCGAATCGGAATTCCTGTCCTTTGTCCAAAATCAGCATGGCGACGTGTTGCAATCGATCCGCGATACGAAGGATCTGACGGCAGACAACGAAACGAAGCTGAAAGAAGTTATCGAGCAATTCAAACGCGGTTTCGCGACTACGGCATAAATGTTCTTGCGGCACAAACCGGCCTTGGCTAAGCGCAACGCCGGTTTACGCCTGTGTGTAAAAAATACTTTGGGGATGCCAATTGCTAGTGTGAAACCTAATGGGTCTTTCGGCAAGGGGATGTAAATGATTCTGGAGAAGCGAAGCGTTCGCCTTTGTGAGCGGATTTCTACTATATTTGAATTGATCAATTCAAGAAATCCGCGAACAACAGCGATCGTAAGAACATTTCATTCTCGCCGCCCCAATAGACCCAAAAAGGTTTGCACCCAAGCTTGGCCACGCCAAAGTTTAAGGTGGTGAAATCATGGCAAAAGGGATGCGCGAAATCAAGCGTCAGATCAAAAGCGTTCAGAACACCCGGCAAATCACCAAAGCGATGGAAATGGTAGCTTCGGCGAAGCTGCGCAAAGCGCAGGAGAGAGCACAAGCCTCCCGTCCTTATGCGGAGAAGCTGAAAGAGGTCGTTTCCAGCATTGCTGCCGCCTCCCAAGGCGTCAGCCATCCGATGCTCGTGACGCGTCCGGTGAAGCGGACCGCTTACATCGTGATTACGTCCGACGGCGGTTTGGTCGGCGGATATAACGCGAATATTTTGCGGAAAGTGACGGATATGGTTCGTACCCGCCACGCTTCATCCTCGGAATACGAACTTTTCGTGATCGGCCGTAAAGGCAGAGATTATTTGAAGCGCCGTAACTATCCGGTGTCCCACGAAGTAACCGAACTCTCGGATACGCCGAGATTCGCCGACATCAAGTCTTTGACTTATGCGGCGGTGCAGGGCTTCGAAACCGAGCAATTCGACGAAATCTACGTTTGCTATAACCGATTCGTTAATGCGATTACCCAACTGCCGACCGTGGAGCGTTTGCTTCCGTTTGACTCTGTTGAGCATGAGGGTCTGGCCAGCAGCTATGAGTATGAACCTTCGCCTGAAGGGGTATTGGAAGTGCTGCTTCCGAAATATGCCGAAACATTGATCTTTGGTGCGCTTCTTGACGGTAAGGCGAGTGAGCTTGGCGCGAAGATGACTGCCATGGGCAGTGCGACCAAAAACGCGTCGAAGATGATCAATGAACTAACCCTGACGTACAACCGCGCTCGCCAAGCGGCGATTACGCAAGAAATCACGGAGATCGTTGCCGGAGCAAACGCAGCCCAAGGCTAATCGATCCGGAAGCAATTTTAGGAGGGAAACGAAGATGAACAAAGGACGCGTTGTCAGCGTAATGGGTCCGGTTGTTGACATCGAATTTCAGCGCGGTCAACTGCCGGAAATCTTCAACGCTATAAAAATTGAGAAGCAGGACAGCCAGTCTGCGCTGGTTCTGGAAGCTTCCAATCATCTGGGCGACAACCTCGTTCGTTGTATCGCCATGGCCTCGACGGACGGCCTTGTGCGCGGTACGGAAGCGATCGACTTGGGAGCGCCGATTTCGGTTCCGGTCGGAGAAGCAACGCTCAGCCGCGTGTTTAACGTGCTCGGCGAACCGATCGACAAGAAAGGCGCAGCCGCTACCGAACTGAAATATCCGATTCACCGCGAACCGCCGAAGTTCGATGAACTGTCGACGCAAGCGGAAATGCTGGAAACCGGGATCAAGGTCATCGACCTGCTGGCTCCTTATGCGAAGGGCGGTAAAATCGGCCTGTTCGGCGGCGCCGGCGTAGGTAAGACCGTAACGATCCAGGAATTGATCCGTAACATCGCGCACGAACACGGCGGGATTTCCGTATTTGCCGGCGTAGGGGAACGTACCCGTGAGGGGAACGACCTTTACATGGAAATGACGGAATCCGGCGTTATCGAGAAAACCGCGATGGTATTCGGACAAATGAACGAGCCGCCGGGTGCGCGTTTGCGCGTAGCCTTGACGGGCCTCACGATGGCTGAATATTTCCGCGACCAAGAAGGCCGCGACGTATTGCTCTTCATCGACAACATCTTCCGGTTTACGCAAGCGGGTTCCGAGGTATCGGCCTTGCTTGGACGGATGCCTTCCGCGGTAGGTTACCAACCGACGCTGGCAACCGAAATGGGCCAACTGCAAGAACGGATCACTTCCACCAAGAAAGGTTCCGTTACTTCGATCCAAGCGATTTACGTCCCTGCGGATGACTATACTGACCCGGCTCCGGCTACGACGTTTGCTCACTTGGACGCAACGACGAACTTGGAACGGAAAATTTCCGAAAAAGGGATTTTCCCGGCCGTGGACCCGCTGGCTTCCAGCTCGCGGATTTTGACGCCGGAAATCGTGGGCGAAGAGCACTATGCCGTAGCCCAAGGCGTGAAACAACTTTTGGCTCGTTATAAAGAATTGCAGGATATCATCGCGATCCTGGGTATGGATGAATTGTCCGACGACGATAAAACATTGGTGGCACGTGCCCGGAAGATCGAACGTTTCCTGTCGCAGCCATTTAACGTGGCTGAGCAGTTTACGGGGATCGCCGGTAAGTACGTGCCGATCGCGGAAACCGTACGCAGCTTCAAGGAGATTCTGGACGGCAAGCACGACGACCTTCCGGAAGCGGCGTTCCTGTTCGTAGGAACGATCGAAGAAGCCGTCGAAAAGGCGAAAACGCTGTAAATCCAAGCCGAATCCGGATGCTTCAGAAATGAACTGTCCCACGAACAGGAGGGATAAACTTGAGCAGCTTTTTATTGGAAATCGTTACGCCGGAGCATGTGGTGTACTCGAAAGAGGTGGACAGCCTGACGGTCCGCGGACTCGAAGGGGAGCTTGGCATCTTGCGAGGCCATATTCCACTCGTCACACCGCTGCAAGTTGCTCCAGTGGTTGCGAAAACCGGCAAGGAAACGACAACGATCGCGGTACACGGTGGTTTCATCGAAGTGCAAAGCGATAAAGTCATCGTGCTTGCCGAGAGTGCGGAGCTGCCGGAAGAAATCGACCTGGAGCGGGCCATTGCGGCCCGGGAGCGTGCGGAACGCCGATTGGCGGCTCGCAGCAACCAGGACCGAGTCGATCATCGCCGCGCAGAGCTGGCGCTGCAACGGGCGGTTACGCGGATCAACGTATCCAGCGACAACCGTCATAAGCAATAAATCTGCGGAATAACGGGCACCTTTGGGTGCCTGTTTTTTCTTGCAGAATGACATGACGATGACATTTAGGTGATAGATGAATTTGGAAACCTTTGCAAGGTGAAGAAAAGCTGGATTATTGCTGCGATGGCAAGTATGATATATAAGGTCTATATTTTTACAAGTTCATAACCGATATATATTACAAGGTTGTGAATCTTGGAGCAATGCGTTACAGATCAGGATTAACCGTTTAGGTACTTGCAGCATAAATATAAATGTGATGGGGGATTTAGTCATGAATCCAATCGACCAGGTAACGGCTTCGGTCGGTGTGGGCGGCTTGACAGCCATCCTCGTCTCCTTGGCATGCATTGCGTTGTCATGGTGGGCGCTGCAAAACTTGAAGCTGGATCTATTCATTCGTCACCCTAAGGGACCGCAAGGAAAGCTGCTGCAGCTGTTGCTCGCGGTGGTATTGGGGCGTTTTGTAGCCGCTTTTGTGATGGAGTATTGGGGATATACCCAAATGTTGAAGTACATGTTTTGATCAAAGCAATTTGTCGAATAACATCATTTCATTGTGTCAACAATGGTGAGTAAGGACTACGACTCGAGAGCATGTCCATAAACGGGGCAAGAGGCGATTTCTGCGCCAAAACACGCTTTTTCGACAGGATTAGAGCCTTGTGTGCCTTAAATGACCGGTGATATGATGAAATTTAGGGAATGAACAGGTTAATCTTTTTCCAAATCGGGAAAAAAGTGAAAATGAACGCGCGGAGGGAACCATGATGAGCAAATTTATCGTCCGCGGTGGCAATGTTTTGGCCGGGAACGTAAAAGTCAGCGGTGCTAAAAATTCAGTGCTACCGATCATTGCAGCGTCTTTATTGGGTGAAGAAGGGGTTAGCGTTATTCGAGATGCACCACCTCTAGACGATGTGATGACCATTAATAAAGTGTTAGAGTCGCTGGGAGCGGCCGTTACCTATGATCGGGAAGTCATTACGGTCGATGCGCGGCAAATCGCTTCATGCGAAGCGCCTTATGAGTGGGTGCGAAAGATGCGGGCGTCTTTTCTTGTCATGGGTCCGTTGTTGACACGGATGGGTTTCACCCGGATTTCCCTGCCGGGAGGCTGCGCGATCGGGACTAGACCGATTGACCAGCATTTGAAAGGCTTCGAAGCGATGGGCGCAGAGATCACCCTCGGTCACGGATTTATCGAAGCCAAAGCGAACGGCCGCCTCCGCGGCGCTAAAATTTATTTGGACGTTGCCAGCGTAGGTGCGACGGAGAATATCATGATGGCAGCAACCTTGGCAGAAGGCACGACCATCATTGAAAATGCGGCGAAGGAACCGGAAATCGTCGATTTGGCCAATTACCTGAACAGCATGGGCGCCGTTGTCCGTGGAGCGGGAACCGGCATGATCCGGATTGAAGGCGTCGAACGGTTGCACGGATGCGAACATACGGTGATTCCGGATCGGATCGAAGCCGGAACTTTTATGGTCGCTGCAGCGATTACCGGCGGGAATATTTTTGTTGAAGGGGCTATTGCGGATCACCTTGGACCGGTCATTTCCAAGCTCGAGGAGATGGGCGTAACGGTAGAAGCGCAAGAGAACGGAGTGCGAGTTATCGCCGACAAGCCGCTGAAAGCCGTTGACGTCAAGACGTTACCGTATCCTGGCTTCCCAACCGATATGCAGTCGCAAATGATGGCCTTGCTGTTGGTGTCCGAAGGAGCAAGCGTCATTACCGAGACGGTCTTCGAAAACCGCTTCATGCACGTGGATCAGTTCCGTTTAATGAGTGCCGACATTAAGGTGGAAGGACGCAGCGCGATCGTCTCCGGGGGCAGCAAGCTCAGCGGGGCCAAGGTTTGCGCCACCGACCTTCGTGCCGGAGCAGCTCTGATCCTGGCAGGATTGACGGCGGAAGGCACGACGGAAGTCAGCGGGACGCATCACATCGACCGCGGATACGTGGATCTGGCTGAGAAATTGTCCGGCTTAGGCGCTGACATTTGGCGCATTTCTGTCGAGGAGCCGGCTCCGGAAACCGAGAAGGTTTCGGCCAGTGTGAAAGAAGAAATTCCGGTATTGAAAATCCAGCCTTCTTGGGCCTGATGGATAAAGGAATAGGAGTACGGAGAAAACCATGCCGGGGGCGTGGTTTTTTTCATTTCTATAGCTGACTTGTGCACTCCCTCTAGTCGAACTATAATTGTTTGTATACGCAATAATGTAATGTAGATATCATTTGTATACTAACTGTGGAGGGATGCGGAAATGCGCGATCGTAAAAGCGGCTATGGCGTATGCCCCAATGACGAAGGATGTCCTGTCGAGTTCACGCTGGACGTGATCGGCGGTAAATGGAAAGGCGTCCTGTTGTATCATTTGATTAATGGACCGATCCGATTCAACGAGTTCCGCCGGATCTGCCCGACGATCACTCAACGAATGCTGACGCTACAGTTGCGCGAACTGGAGGAGGACGGCATCGTGCATCGCGAAGTGTACCATCAGGTACCGCCGAAGGTAGAGTACTCCTTAACGGAGTTTGGGCAGACCTTGATTCCGATTATTCAAAAGATGAAGGAATGGGGCGAGACCTACAAGAAGACGGCGCCGTTTCTGAATAAAACGAAAGTGCAAGGATAAGCGATTAGCGAAGGACCTGGGAAACCGGGTCTTTTTTTGTTGGGGAGGAACGGGTCTAAACGATCTTGGTCGGGCCAAGTCTAGCTAAATGTCGCCTTTAGAACGACAATCTAGCTGCTCGAGGCGTAAGAAAGCCTAAAATGCTGCAACTCATACAACAATATTGAAAGGCAGAGGTTAATTAATCCTCGAGATGTTGATAGTAATCCAACAATCGAATGCGAAGGAAGTAAAAGTAAGAGCTACCCGAGAGCGCCGTCAGGCGTTTTTTTAGTTTCAACGTAATAGGGGAGAAAACGGGTTCTAGCATTTTGCCAAAACTCATATCTATAAGTATAGCGGGTAAACGATATAAGGAGAGAAAAGCTAGGTTGCTAGCTCGCAGGCGTGATTAGCGTACAGCAGCACGAATAGAGGTGGAGGTAAACGAATCGATGCAGGAACGGTCCCAGGTAGTAAAAATAAATGTGGCGCCTCGCCGAGAGGAAAAGAACGGTAAGGAAGAGAGCAAGAAGTCCATAAACTTAGGAGGCGTGAGATCCGTAACGGAGAGGACTGCAGGACCTGTAAGCATAGTAGGCAGCAGGCCTGTAACGGAGAGGACGGAGAGATCCGTAAATCCAGGACTTGAGGGAACCGTGGCGGGCAGGACCGAAAGGCCTGTAAACGTTGGAAACGGGAGATCCGTAACGGAGAAGACTGAAGGGGCTTTAAATCTAGGAGGCGGGAAAAACGTTGCGGGCAGAACGGAGAGATCCGTAAATACGGGTCTCGGGAGAACGGCAGCAGGAGGCTTGGGTGAGGCGCGGGCCCGGGTGGTCCCACCGGGCCCAGCCCCACTGGCGGCACCTGGGTCGGTGCCGCCGGAGGGCCGCGTGCGCGTGAGCGTCCGCACGCGGCCAGGCCGCCCCATCTCCCGCAAGAGCAGCGGGAGATGGGGCGGCGGCGCAGGCGCCGCCCCCGTGGTGGCGGCGCTGATCGCGCTGGCGCTGCTGCTGCCAGCGCTCATCGCGTGGCGCGCGGCGCAGGCGCCAGCCGCGCGCCACGTGCCGGCGGCCACGGCGCAGACGCCAGCGTCTGCCGCCTTGCCGCCGGCGACGGAGCAGCGCCCGCAGGACGCGGCTCGCGCCGAGGCGCCGCCCGCGCAGCCGGAGGCCGCGGGCGGGACGCCGGTGCGCGTCTACCTTACGCGGACCGGCGCGGTCGAGACCGTGCCGCTCGAGCAGTACGTCACCGGCGTCCTTGCCGCCGAGATGCCTGCTGACTTCGAGCTCGCGGCACTGAAAGCGCAGGCCATCGCGGCGCGCACGTTCATCGTCCGGCGGCTGGCGGCCGGAGATACCGCAGGCACCGCGGGCGGCAAAGCCGACGTGAATGACACGGTGGAGCATCAAGTCTACCTCTCCCGCGCAGATCTGGAAGAGTGGCCTAGCCGAGGCAAAGCCGCACAGTTTGAGAAGCTGCGGCAGGCCGTCCGGCAAACGGAAGGGATCGTCATGACCTTTCGCGGACAGCCGATCACCGCTTCCTTCTTCTCTTCCAGCGGCGGCTATACAGAGAACTCCGAAGAGTATTGGTCGCTGAAAATCCCATACCTGCGGAGCGTGCCTAGCCCATGGGACGCGGCGATCAATCCCAAAAACCGCGAGACCGTCGAGATGCCGCTAGCCCAGCTATACGGCAAGCTGGGGCAGAAGGTGCCAGAACCGGTGCAGACGGCATTGGCTGCCCTGAACGAAGGGGATAATCATGCAAAGAAGACAGCCGGGGCGGTGAAAGCGAAGGCGGCAGCGGAGCTAAACGCAGCCAAGTTATTCAAGACACTTTCTTGGACCTCAGGACGCCGGGTCAAAGAGATTCGCATCGGCGATCAGGTCTACACCGGCCGCGAAGTCCGGGAGAAGTTGGACCTTCGTTCCAGTCAATTTACACTGGCGGTAAACGGAGATTCCGTGAAGATCACGACCTACGGCTATGGACACGGAGTTGGGATGAGTCAGTGGGGAGCCAACGGCATGGCGAAGGAAGGATATACGGCGACCCAAATTCTCAAACACTACTATACGGGGATCTCGTTTCAGCAGGCCTCTCATTTTATCAAGTAAACGCATGTAAAACGGCCATTCTCTTTTTCTGAAAAAAAAGTATAGAGCCGAAGTATAAAAGAGTTCGCCCCGGTAACACTGGTTACTGAGGTGATGAGCAAATGAATGAAAACCAGAAAAAAACAGGACACGAGGAATCTCCTAAAATTGGATTGGGAGAGCCGGTCAAACCGGTATCCGCGTGGAAGAGACTATTGTCGAAGAGATGGGTTTACCCGGCAGCGTATGTGGCGGCAGCGGCAATTATACTAACCTTAGTGTGGGTCTACCAGGATGCGAGCAACAAGCCTTTGGACTCGACCCCCGCCAGCGTGACCGACACTGTAAACTTGTCCGGCGAAGAGGAAGCCGCAACCGAGGAGGGAACGAAAGGGGAAGAAGCGACCGAAGTTATCGCCTCCTCCGAAGATCTCACTTGGCCGGTGGCGAATGTCGCCGATGTGGCCGTCGTGAAGCCGTTCTATGAGAAAGAGGGTTCAGCCGAGGAACATCAGGCCGCCCTGGTACAGTACAACGACACGTTTACGCCGAACACCGGAATCGACTTGGCTCGTGAGGACCGCAAGCCATTCGAGGTAACGGCCGCCATGAGCGGGAAAGTGACGCGGGTTGAAGAAGTGCCGCTGCTCGGGTATGTCGTGGAAATTACCCACGCCAACAACCTGAAGACCGTGTACGAAAGCTTGGGCGAAGTGAAAGTGAAGAAGGATGCCGAAGTGAAGCAAGGCGACACGATCGGCAGCGCCGGCCGTAACGAAATGGAGAAGGACCTCGACAACCATGTCCATTTCACGATTTACGAAAACGGCGAGCTGGTCAACCCGGCAACCGTACTTCCGAAAAACTAACGGTAACCCATCCATCCAACTTATGGGACTGCAAGCCGATCCGGACATCCGGATAGCTGCAGCAGACAAGCGGAGAGCGAAGAGCTCTCCGTTTTTTTTGCTGGTGGGGTAATAGCGTTATTAAATCATCTTATTTCGCGGAAACTCAAGATGAACATGGGAATAGGGTGACTTTTTAACGTTATTCCTCAAAATTATGCTCATATCTACACTAACGAGCGAAATAAGGTGATCGAATAACGTTATTTCACGAAAGTAGCTCAAAAGCGGCGTAATAAGGTGAATAAATAACTCTATTTCACCATTTTGCGAACTTGTCCAATCTACAACGGACTACCCGGACATGCCTCATGTGAATCCGCCACTCCCTCCCGAGTTCCCGTCCAACCTCCGTCGTTCACGTAACAGATTCGAGCTTGTCCCGCCCTGCTGCACCTTCCCTCGAGGTGACCAAAGGTAAAATAAATGGCCTCGCCCAGGCTTGTCAGGCTTGGAAACAAAGAATATCTAGGCCCGCCCCTCATATAATGTACCAAACTATCTCGAGTTGAGGGAGGCGGGAGCGTGCACGATTACATCAAGGAACGGACGATAAAGATTGGGCGGTGCATCGTGGAGACACGGCACACCGTTCGAACCATCGCCAAGGAATTCGGCGTTTCCAAAAGCACGGTGCACAAGGATTTAACGGAACGTCTGCCGGAGATCAATCCGGATTTGGCGGATCAGGTTAAGCACATTCTCGAATATCACAAATCGATCAGACACCTGCGCGGCGGGGAAGCGACAAAGATCAAGTATAAGAAAAAAGGTCAATCCAAACGCGAGGTGATTAGCTCGGTCAATTAATGGGTAATTATTTAGTTCACCCATCGAACGATTATCATTGAATCATTCCCCTAAAGTATGGTATTTTTAAATATGGTATAAGATGATGTGGATTTTCATCCATTTATCCCGAAATTTTTCGATATTCATCGACATTTGTCGATTCACAACATCTTAGTTAGCGGGACACTTCTGCCATTATCACATGGGGGAAGGCCGCTACGTCCTTTCCGTGATTAAAAAATACGCTTTGGGGGATCGAATGATGGGCAAGGATATTGGGATTGATTTAGGCACGGCCAATGTGCTGATTCATGTAAAAGGAAAGGGAGTCGTTCTTGACGAACCTTCCGTTGTCGCGATTGACAGCGACGGAAGACGGGTGCTGGCCGTCGGTGAAGAAGCAAGACGGATGGTGGGCCGGACGCCCGGAAATATCACTGCAATTCGTCCCCTGAAGGACGGAGTCATTGCCGATTTTGAAATTACGGAAACGATGTTGAAATACTTCATTGATCGGGTGGGCGGCAGAAGCTGGTACAGCCACCCGAGAATTCTGATCTGCGCGCCGACGAACATTACCTCGGTGGAGCAGAAATCGATTCGCGAAGCCGCCGAACACAGCGGCGCCAAAGAAGTGTATCTGGAAGAAGAACCGAAAGCGGCTGCAATCGGAGCCGGCATGGATATTTTCGAACCGAGCGGCAACATGGTTGTCGACATCGGCGGCGGAACGACGGATGTGGCGGTGCTCTCCATGGGGGACATCGTCACGGCTTCGTCGCTTAAAGTCGCGGGGGACAAGTTTGATGCTGCCATTATTAAATACATTAAAACGAAGTACAAGCTATTGATTGGCGAACGGACCGCGGAAGATATCAAGATCGGGATCGGAACGGTGTACCCGAACGGACGGATAGCCGAGATGGATATCCGGGGCCGGGATATGGTGTCCGGGCTGCCACTGACCGTGACGATTACGGCAAACGAAATTCAAGAGGCCTTGGCCGATCCGGTATCCTCCATCGTCGCCACCGCCAAATCGGTGCTGGAGCGCACTCCGCCGGAATTGTCCGCCGACATTATCGATCGCGGCGTGATTTTGACCGGGGGAGGCGCTCTGCTGAACGGACTGGACGAGCTTCTCGCCGAAGAGCTTCGCGTACCGGTGCTGATCGCGGAAGATCCGATGCACTGCGTGGTGAAGGGAACGGGCATCATGCTCGACAATTTGGACAAGGTGCTAAGAAGAAAGTTCTAATCGTCCGATATAATAAGAAGGAATGTGTTGCCCGGTGAGTTAGGGCGTTGAATATATAGCGTTTGGAGGTAAGGCCATGCTAAGAGGTCTCTATACCGCGGCGTCCGGCATGATCGCCGAGCAACGGCGGCATGATACGGTCACGCAGAATATCGCCAATCTCAATACACCGGGCTACAAATCGGTGAATACGGTGGCGCACTCTTTTCCTGAAATGTTAATTTCCCTGATGGGGGACAAGCAGTCGGGAGCCACTTCGCGTATCGGGAAGTTGGTAACTGGGGTGTTTGCAGAAGAGAGTATGCCGGCGTTTACGCAAGGGGATTTGAAGGAAACCGGGAATGGGACCGATTTTGCCTTGATCTCGCAGCTGAGCCTAACCGACCCGGCAACGGGCCAACCATATGCTTTTGATGCTTCAGGTAAATTCGTCACGGAGGACGGCGAGGTGATTTATCAGCCTCAGGCTTTCTTTGCCGTAGAGGATAACGAAGGCAATGTGCGTTATACCCGGGACGGCAGCTTCTCCGTGAATACGGCGGGGGAACTCCGAACATCCAGCGGTTATCGGGTACTGGATAATACGGGCAATCCGATCATCCTCAACCCCGGGTTATCCGTGGATACGCTGACCAGCGATGAAGCCGGGAATTTGACGGCGCTCGACAATACCGGTGCCCCGGTGAATCTGGGTGCTCTGGGACTTACGGTGGTCGAACAACCTTATCAACTGGTTCGGGAAGGCAACGGAGTCTACCGCGTCGCTGACGAAGAGGCGGCGGGCGTGCGCGAACTGGTTCAGGGTACGGATGTGGCAGGGGTACGCCAAGGCTACCTGGAGGTATCCAATGTGGATACTGCTCAATCGATGGTGGATTTGATGGCAGCCCAGCGGGCTTATGAATCCAATCAAAAAATGATCCAATATTACGATCGCAGTTTAGATAAAGCGGTGAACGAAGTCGGCCGCGTGTAAGGTAAGCGAATGGCTATAACAGGAGGTGCGGCATGAATAATACCATCATCAGCGCGATGGTTTCGATGAGCGGGATTCAGCAACGTCTGGACTTGCTTGCCGACAACATCGCGAATGTGGATACGGCAGGGTACAAACAGAAGCAAGCTAACTTCGAAGATACGTTGACCCGAGTACAACAGCAGACTTCCGATCTGAATTTGCCCGGCCGCGCCACGCCGTCCGGCTTCACTCTCGGCTTTGGTTCGAGAATGTCGCAGGTGACGGTGAATTATACTCAAGGCTCCATTAAGGAGACCGGAAATCCGACGGATTTGGCGATTGAAGGGAACGCGATGTTCAGCGTATTGACGCCGGATGGCGTTGTGGCTTATACCCGGGGCGGGGATTTTCACGTTCAGCCGGATCCGGCCGATGCCGGCGCCGCTTTTTTGGTGAATAAGCAAGGTTATGTTGTTTTGAACGCCGATGGGGATCCGATCACGTTCCCGTCCGATGCAAAGATTAGTGTGGATGCGGAGGGAAATCTCCTTGCCACGAACGGGGAAGGAACGACCGAAGTAGGACGAATCGCTTTGCTGACGGCTGAACGGCCGGATGTGTTGGTCCAGAAGGACGGCAACTTGTTTGTCCTGGCAGCCGGTGTTGATCCGGCTCAGGCTATGGTCGATACGATGAGCCTACCGCAGGATCAGCGGGCAAGCCTTCGCCAAGGGGCGCTCGAGGCTTCCAACGTGGATTTGACCGATGCGATGGCGGAAATGCTCCAAGTGCAGCGCGCTTATCAATTGACGGCTCGAGCGCTGACTTCCGGCGAAACGATGATGGGCTTGGCCAACAACTTGCGCGGATAGGTGGGAAGCTTCATGACTGAAGACAATCAACCGGTTGCCAAACGGCCCGCCTGGATCGTAATCCTGCGTATTGTGCTCGTGTTGCTCGTTCTCGTTGTAGCTCTGGCGGCAGGTACCGTCGTAGGTTACGTCGTTTTCGGCAAGCAGGATGCTTCGGATATCTGGAGCTGGTCGACGTGGCAGCATGTTTTCGATTTGGTGTTTGCTTCGTAAATGACGCATATATAATAGAAGAAACAGAACGAATTTAACAGAAATGTCCACAAACTCTCGGCTGACGGGAGTTTTCTTTTTGTATGCGAAAAATGTATAATGATGGGGGACTCTACGGCAATAGCAAGTCAAAAGGGCTTTATCCGTAAGCGACCGAGAGGTCATTTGCGGATAAGCCCCTTATCTTAACCTTCGCTTCTGCAGAGGCGAAGGATAACTACAGTGTGACCGGAAGCCTGCGCTTTTATTCAGCTTGAAGTGAACCGTGCAGGATCGGAACCTATGCGCTAAATCGAAAGGAGATTACATATGTTAAACACGAATGAAATCCAGGAGATTCTTCCACACCGTCCTCCGTTCTTGCTGGTGGACCGCATTATCGAGCTCGAGGAAGGCAAACGGGCTGTCGGCATCAAGAACGTGACGATCAATGAGCCTTTCTTTACCGGACATTTTCCCGGATATCCCGTCATGCCTGGCGTACTGATTACTGAAGCGTTGGCGCAGGTTGGGGCTGTGGCGATGTTACATGTGGAGGCAAATCGCGGCAAAATCGGCTTCTTGGCGGGGTTGGATGAATTCCGCTTCCGCGGCCAAGTGGTTCCAGGGGATACGCTGCGTCTGGAGGTCGAAATTACCCGCATGAAGGGTTCGATCGGCAAAGGCCATGCCATCGCCAAGGTGGACGATAAGATTGTCGCTGAGGGAGATATCATGTTCGCCTTGTCCTAAATGGGCTAAAGAGAATACTGAGGAGGAGAAACAACCAATGACTGAAATCAGCATGGCTGTACGAGAGAAGCTGGAAGGTTGGCTGCAAGACCCATCGATTGATGAAGCGACCAAACAAGAGTTACGCGATTTGGAAAATAACCCGGCCGAACTCGAAGACCGATTCTATCGGGATTTGGAGTTCGGTACGGGCGGTTTGCGTGGCGTGATCGGCGCCGGGAGCAACCGCATGAACCTTTATACGGTAGGCCGTGCTTCGCAGGGCTTTGCCGAATATATTCTGGAAGCGCATGCCGGCCAATCGGGGGCGCCTTCGGTCGTAATTGCGCATGATTGCCGTCACTTCTCGCCGGAGTTTGCGCTTGAGGCGGCTTTGGTGCTGGCCGGCAACGGGATTGTCGCAAAGCTGTTCCCTTCGCTTCGCCCAACGCCACAGTTGTCGTACTCCGTGCGTTCGCAGAAGGCTACCGGGGGCATCGTCGTTACGGCGAGTCACAATCCGCCGGAGTACAACGGCTACAAAGTATATAACTCGACGGGTGGACAGCTGGTACCGCATGAAGCGGAACAGGTCATTGCCCGGATTCAAGATATCGCCTCTTTTGCACAGGTCAAGCGGTTAAGCCGCGAGGAAGCGGAAGCGAAGGGGCTGCTCGTATGGCTGGGGGCCGCCGAAGATGAGGCGTTTGCGGAGACGGTGGCGAACACCAGCGTTAACCGCGAACTGATGGCATCCGGTGCGGCTAAGGACCTCGTGGTCGTCTTCACTCCGCTGCACGGAACAGGAAATCTTCCCGTTCGCAGCGCATTGGCGAAGATCGGGTTTACGCAAGTACACATCGTGAAGGAGCAGGAATTGCCGGATGGCGATTTTCCAACGGTGAAGTCTCCGAACCCGGAAGAACGGGAAGCCTTTACGATGGCAATCGAGCTGGGCAAGCAAGTGGGCGCTGATTTGTTGATCGGCACGGACCCCGATGCAGACCGGATGGGTGCGGTCGTGCGGACGCGAGATGGTGAATATGAAATCCTTACGGGTAACCAATCGGGCTCCTTACTCGTCCATTATGTATTAAGCCAATTGAAGGAGAAAGGAGCGCTACCGACCAACGGCGCGGTCGTCAAGACGATCGTAACCAGTGAATTCGGCGCCGCCATTGCCCGCCATTACGGAGCTACGGTGTTTAACACGCTGACCGGCTTCAAATATATCGGCGAGAAGATGAATGAGTTTGAAGCCTCCGGCAAATTTACTTATTTGTTCGGTTATGAGGAAAGCTACGGATATCTGGCGGGTAACTATGCGCGAGACAAGGATGCCGTCGTGGCTTCCACGCTGATCTGTGAAGCGGCTGCTTATTATAAACGCCAAGGCAAGACGTTGATCGACGTATTGGAAGAGCTGTACGGGCAATTCGGCTACTACCGCGAAGCGTTGGCATCCCGGACATTAAAAGGGAAAGATGGTTTGGCTCAAATCGGCGCGCTGATGGAAGCGTTCCGCAGCAATTCGCCGCAAGAAGTCGGAGGCGTACGTGTATCCGAAGTGCTTGACTACTCGCTTGGACTTGACGGTTTGCCGAAGGAAAACGTTCTGAAGTTCTTGCTGGAGGATGGTTCGTGGTTCTGTCTGCGTCCATCGGGTACGGAGCCCAAGATCAAATTTTACTTTGGCGTGTGCGGGACTTCTACGGAAGACGCCAAGTCTCGATTGAATCGGATTCAGGACGATGTGCTGGCTCGCGTCGATAAGTAAACGGTTTTTTTAAGTTTGGGGAAACAAATAACAGATGTGGATTGATGCATTTTTGAGGAGGTACCTTAGTGATTCGAAGTTGGCAGCGGTGGAATAACGCTTCCCGCAAATGGTTGTGGGTTTTGGTAATTGTCGGAATCCTGGCATCCGTGCCGGTGATCGCACAGCGGGTTCAAACGGAATCGTCCGCGAATAAGGTGGAGTTCGTCTTTAATTATCGAGGTTTGGTGGATATCGCTTCGTATCAGGCGGATCCGCAGGCGTATCTGGACGAACAGCTGGACCGGTTGAAGGAAGCCGGCGTAGGCACGATGGCGATGTTTGAAAGCACGCTCGACGAATTGTCGAAGACGCGTCGAATTATGGTGTTTAGTTCCGTGGAGGCTGCGAAGCTGAACGGGGCCGTCATTACGGAGAACGGGAATTACACGTACCTGGCTTTTACCAATGCGGAGAACGAAGCGCAGTTGAAGCCGATGATCGAAGCGGCGTTCCGCAAACTGGACGTGCCGGTGGCGAACTGGCAGTATCAGGATCAAGGAGGTCTCGTGATCGGCATGGGGATGGAGGAAGCGGTCATGAAGCCGTTGCCGCTGGATCC
>RCUU01000382.1_pt1 | contig 25343 bp, 22 predicted proteins | sample 2166211 | NCBI WGS metagenome assembly RCUU01 (sample SAMN09932620, study PRJNA488358) | compost metagenome | feature: garden; material: soil; isolation source: compost soil in phenylacetic acid-enriched culture | place: Germany: Experimental Botanical Garden Goettingen | collected 2016-01-27
TAGTGAAGAGAAGAGAAGTGAAGTAAAAGATAAAAGATAAAAGATAAAAGATAAAAGATAAAAGATAAAAGATAAAAGATAAAAGATAAAAGATAAAAGATAAAAGATTATGTTTCTCGCCATAGCTGTTTCTTAGATAGCTTAAGTGTAGAAGTTAAGTCAGGGTCAGAAAAAGGAAGCCGACGCCGTCAGGCGTTTTTCTTGTTTGTCATGCTATAATAGAAAATGCGAGCTCAAAGAATGTGACTAATAACGACTTTGATAAGAAAAATAATATAACGGGGTGTTGGCAGCATGGCATTACACATTGTACTGGTAGAGCCGGAAATTCCGGCTAATACAGGAAATATAGCAAGAACCTGTGCCGCAACAGGGATTCATTTACATCTGGTACGTCCGCTTGGATTTCGTACGGATGATGCAACCTTAAAACGCGCGGGGCTTGATTACTGGTACGCAGTTCATATTGAATATCATGATTCTTTTCAAGAGGTGAAAGAGAAATATAGTGAGGGCCGTTTCTTTTTTGCCACAACAAAAGCGAAAAAACGGTATACAGATTTTGAATATCAGGACGGGGATTTCTTCGTGTTTGGTAAAGAAACGAAAGGACTTTCGACTGAAATATTGCAGGCTCATCCTGAAACAGTCATGCGGATGCCAATGACAGATAAGGTCAGATCGCTAAATTTGTCGAATTCTGCCGCAATTATAGTTTATGAAGCACTTCGCCAGCTTGATTTTCCTGGATTAGAGTAGCTTTCAAAAAATTAAATTTGATGAAATAATTAAATTTGTCGAATGATAGAAGGAATCCTGAACAATATGGCGAATAAAACAACTTAGGGAATAGGTATTTCGCTCTATATTTACATATTATTTTTCAGGAGAGGTGTACGTCATTATGAAACCAGCTGGTGTAGTCCGTAAAGTTGATCAATTGGGAAGAATTGTTTTACCCAAATCACTTCGGAAACGATATCAAATGAATGAAGGGGATCCTGTTGAAATTTTGGTTCAAGGAGACCATATCATTTTGGAAAGATATCGTCCAAAATGTGTATTCTGTGGTTCTATGGAGCAAGTCAGCGATTTCAAGGAGCGTTCCATTTGTAACCAATGTCTGGCTGAAATGAACCGTCTGGTTTAAATTAAACTAGTATATGAAATAAGTGAATAATAAATAAGCTTCCCGTGAGGGAAGCTTATTTATTATTACAGGCCTTTAGTTTTATCATCATTGTAGGAAGAAGTAAGGATGCCGCACAAGAACATGGCCAGCACCAAAGTGATAATCCAAAATGTTAGTGAAAATGACAAAGGTGAACACCTCCAGCCTTCACGATTGAATGATTGCTCTTATTATACCCGCCTATTGAATAAAAATAAATCAAATTTATGACATTTTTCATAGATATATATTCTGAGCAAAATTCAGGTATCGTGATATCCGGGTATGAAGGCGATCGCTTGGTCGCTTTATTTGAAAAATAAAAAATGAGTCGGTACCGGGCGAAGCTCCCCATCTGAAGGAGAATTGAACACTTTTCCGTTTACGATAAGGGATGAAGAGCCCCCTCCGTCTAAATTATAGGCATCCTGTACGCCCATATTAAAAAGCTTGTTCTGAAGCTCTTCCAGCGTTGCGCCAGAGCCACCTTTCTCATCGTAGCCATCAATCACGAGAATGATCAATTGATCATCCTTGTAATTTCCTATGACAGTTCGTGGAGCGCGCAGGGGCGATACCTGCCATTTTAACGGAAGCGAAGTTCTTACACCGTTCTGCAGCAGAACTGGAACAAAGGAAGCACCGAATGATGGGTCAAGCTTGTCCAAGGCGGCTTGAGTCTGGAATTGTCCCCCGATTAACTGTCCCTTCTTGTTCATTCCAACAAAAAACAGATCCTTATAAGTGGGTTCGAACCCGGTTAAATATTTTCCGCCTAACATCGTCGTACTGAGAGGATACCGCTTTCCTTTGGAATCGGCAAAGCCTCCGGCATTAATTCCAGCGACTGCACCGTGACGCTTTACCGCCTGAAGTGTAGTTTCTGAGCCGCCCAGCTTATCTTTACCTAAGGTCATTTTCATAGCATCCGGTGATTTAAGCTTAACCTTCATAGCGTATCCCTTATAAGTTCCGGGATTTACTTTATACAGCTCAATACGAATTTTGTCGCTCTGAATCGTCTCAATCGGAGAACCCAGCTTGCTAGTGATTCTTTTGTTATAAATGCTCTCCGGCTGAGCGGCTGCTGCCTGGGCAGTTTTGAGAATAGAGGACATCGTTGATGTCGTCTTGTGATACAGCTCTGTCGTATGCTGTATGGACGATGCTGTTGTTTCAGCATTCACCTGGGCATGATCCAGGCTGGCGGCTACCTTTGAGGTAGTCATTGTAATTTCAGGGTTAGGAGCCAACAGATCAGGCTCATCCTGCCAGTGTATTGCCGGCCCGCTAATTAATAAGGCTATCAAAAGTCCAAACAGAGGACCCGTTGCAAGAAGAAAGAATCGGTTGATCGATTTAATAGGAGTCATCATCATTTTAACAGATCCATTTGCTTTTGAAGTTGAGCCAGCTGCTTTTTAACCTCGCTTAGCTGAGAGTAGAGCTTGTTGCTGTTATCGCTTTTATCAGTACTGTTGTCCTTGGTAAATTCGAGCAGCTCATTGAAGGATTCTACCTTGCTCTGAAGCTCCTTCACCTCTGCCGATAGATTCGACAATTGTGAAGTATAGTCAGCCTGCATGGTGTCCACACGTGTTTGCCACGCTGCATCCAGCTGTTCAAGCATCGATTGTTTCAGGTAATTACTATATAAGTAAGCAGAAGTTATACCGATAGCAATCAGCAGAAACCATGTAAGGAGTACTATTTTGACTGAAGGACGTTTCTTCCGCCGGTTTGGCACAGATTCTGCATTAGCATCGGTAAAAGAGTGACTTTGATAAGACAATGAGATCACCTCGTAAGCTGTAAAATTTCCAGTCTACATTCTATCATGGGGTTTAAAATATGGCAAAAATCGATAGATTTTGTAGGCAGGATATAGCTGATTTCTAAATTGCGTCACAGGATTGTCCTGGGATACAATCGCGGTATCGTGAGATACAGCATGGGAGGTGAAAAGATGAAGCCGTGGGACAGACGATTTGAGCATAGATTTGAGTATATTGGTGAATCTATATCTTTTGCAGGAAATTGCGGCGATGGAGGGAGCGAGGCGGACCGTGCAAAGGTAAGCCAGCTGATGGATGAGCTTGCCGTGCGGCTTTCGCCGCCGGAGCATCCCGGGCGGGAGAGTGAAGCCCGGGGTGCCGGAGGCGCAGCGGAAGGGTATCTGCCGCTGCGGAAATGGCTCTCCGAAGCCTATGAGGCATTCGGAGAGCCAGGGATCGGCCCGGAACACCTGCTGCTCACGGGCAGCGCCACTGAGGCGCTGGGCGTGGTGCTGCGGGCCGTTGTGAAGCCGGGCGACGAGGTGCTGGTGGAGACACCGGCGTCGCCAGAGGCGCTAGCGCTGCTGCGCGAGCACGGCGCCGTAGCGGTTCCGGTAGCATGCGATCGGGACGGCATGCTGCCGGATCATCTGCGGCGGATTATCAGCTCGGCGAAGCCGGGGCTGGTGTATGTGACGCCGCAGTACAGCAACCCCTCCGGCACAGTATGGAGCCGGAGCGCAAAATTAGCCCTGCTGGATATTTGTGATCGATATGGTATACCCATTATCGAGGACAATTCTGCAGGGATTGTGCCTTTTGCCCGCGTCATGGACTTGAACGACGCAAAATCAGCTCCAGAGACGAAGTCTCTGTATGCATTACAGCAACAGCAGCAGTTGACCGGAGCGCAGGTGATTGGTATCGCTTCCTTTGAAAGTACGCTATGCTCCTCAAGACCAGTGTCATGGATTTCAGCCGATATCTCGTTAATCACCAGGCTAATTGAACTTAGAAGGATTGAGAAAGGGACATCTCAAACAAGCCCGCCACTTGATCAGAATGATCTTAATCAACGAGCATTATATTCGCTGCTTAGCGGAAGGCGAGCAGAATTACAGACATGTGAAGTAACTATGGCAGACACAGCTCAAGCTGATATAGTTGAGGGTGCTAATGAAGTTAAATATGACAAAGCAGACAAAGCAGACAAAGCAGACAAAGCAGATAAAGCAGATAAAGCAGATAAAGTTGGTATTGCCAGTAATGATGAGGGTTCGACCAACCGTTATTTGTCCTGGCGAGATTATGTTATGACAGTAGAGGAATCCTATGCAGCCAGAAGAACGCTTATGCTGCAACTGCTGCAATGCAACGAATGGAGGGGGTGCCGGGTAGAAAATCCAGGCGGGGGATTATTTCTCTGGGTGACATTGCCCTCAGGCCTAAGCTCAGAGGCGCTGCTTCGTGCAGCACGGATCAAAGGCGTTACGTTTGTACCGGGTACTTTCTGTTATGCTCCATCAACAGGTATTGCCTATTTCAAGGATATGCTGCTTGAAGAATCGATCCGCTTGAATTTTGCGGCTCAAAGCGAGGACCAGATCTCCCTGGGCATCGCTCTGATCGGTGAGGCGATATCCGAGTTTACTGCCAGAAGTTAAGGCGAGAGGATTAATTCGGGAGACCCTCCAGTTTATGTCCATTTATCGTCCCGGTTTCTTGAGTGAGCTCTCTTCTTTTTCAACGGCGGGAGCAATCAGATGCCAGCCTTCAATTACACTGCTGTATTGTGAGAGCCCTTCAGCACCTTCAGAATTCAGAATATACCGTCCACGGGAGACACGCTTGAACCAGCCGTAATAATCCTTTTGAAGAATGGATGCTGCATGTCCAATCCCGCTCTTGTCCCTGATTTCTCGGGGTGACATTTCCCCACCCTGCTGCAATGCCAGAGCTACCCGCAGTGCTTTTTCTCTATAAGCGGTTACGAGCTTGGTACCATGACTGCCGCCTATGTTATAATCCCCGCTGCGCTCATTAAATTCATATAGCAGCTTGGATGTCCGCGCTTTAATGGCTCTGGGAGATGGAGCGATCACATGGCTGCCTGGGGAGCACAAAATTTCTACGACAGGTGATTTTGTCTTGTATTGGGTTACCGTAATAAGGCCAAGGCCGAGTCGGCGGCACAAATTTGTAATATCACTCCAGCGTTGATTATGCGCTCCTCTTTTATTCCGGTTCCGTTCAACAGCAAGATATACCTCGGGGCTAAGCTTTTGTCGCTCAATTCCTTGCAGCAAAAGCGGCAGGTTAAACGTTTTTTTGATTTCCACGATAAGCGGCTCATCGCGATCACTTCGTATGCCAACGATGTCACAGTGCCGAACCTCACTTTTAATAACGTACCCGCGTTCCTCAAAAAAATTTTTAAGTGGTGCATATAGTTCTGTTTCGTGCTGAACCGCCATGACGCTCTCCCTTTAACAAAATAGTCTATTTAGAAAATTATAGCATACTCTTTATATTCAATACGCTGAAAAAGTACAAATCATATTATTCGGGTAGGAATATTTTAAATTGAAAAATGGTCAACTTATCGCCCTTTTGCGCATAGGTATGTAATACACTTTTTCTTGAGTAAATTCATTCAGAACAACCTCTATCAAGAAGCGCTCCATTCAGTTCAACAAGGATCAAAGTATGGGGAATACATACCCCAAGCGGAGTACAGGAGGTACCGAACATGGACATTTTTCAACGAATTGCTGCTTATCAGGCGGAGAGTGATTCACTGGCTTGGAACGGAACTTTTAGAGATTATATTGAATTGCTTGCTAAAGATCCTTCGCCGGCTATGACAGCGCATGCCCGAGTGTATGAAATGATCGAGTCTTACGGCGTGGAGGAAGTAAACGGCCGGAAGAGGTATAAATTTTTTGAGCAGGAGATTTTCGGACTGGATCGAGCGGTGGAAAAGCTTGTTGAGGAGTATTTTCATTCGGCTGCTCGCAGACTTGACGTTCGCAAAAGAATACTGCTGCTCATGGGTCCGGTCAGCGGTGGCAAATCCACGCTTGTCACGATGCTTAAACGGGGCCTTGAGAAGTTTTCGCGCACGGAAAAGGGAGCGGTCTACGCGATTTCAGGGTGCCCGATGCATGAGGATCCGCTTCATCTTGTTCCCCATGAGCTTCGTCCTGAGGTTGAGAGTGCTCTTAACGTTCGAATTGAGGGGAATTTATGCCCTGTATGTCAGATGAAGCTTAAAACTCAGTACGGTGGTGACATTGAAAAGGTAGCTGTAGAAAGAGTGCTTTTGTCAGAGGAGGGACGGATCGGGATCGGGACGTTCAGTCCTTCTGACCCTAAATCGCAGGATATTGCCGATCTGACGGGAAGTATTGATTTCTCAACGATTACAGAGTATGGTTCAGAATCAGATCCGCGAGCTTATCGTTTTGATGGAGAGCTGAACAAGGCTAATCGCGGATTAATGGAATTCCAGGAGATGCTGAAATGCGATGAGAAGTTTCTGTGGAACCTGCTGTCGCTTACTCAGGAGGGGAATTTCAAGGCGGGCAGATTTGCGCTTATTAGTGCCGATGAATTGATTATTGCTCATACGAATGAATCCGAGTATAAGGCATTTATTGCTAACAAGAAAAACGAGGCGCTTCAATCGCGGATGATCGTGATGCCGATTCCTTATAATCTCAAGGTGTCACAGGAGGAAAAAATTTATGCTAAGCTGATCGACCAGAGTGATATGAGTCATGTGCATATTGCTCCGCATGCTTTGCGTTCGGCAGCGATTTTCTCCATCCTTACCAGATTGAAGGAAACCAAAAAGCAGGGCGTTGATCTGGTTAAGAAGATGCGTCTGTACGACGGGGAAGAGGTTGAAGGCTACAAGGATGCTGATCTGAAAGAGCTGCAAAATGAATACCTGGATGAAGGTATGTCCGGTGTAGATCCGCGGTATGTTATCAACCGGATATCCAGTGCGCTGATTAAACAGGATTTGCATTGCATGGGGGCTCTCGATATTTTGCGCGCAATTAAGGATGGTCTGGATCAGCACGCTTCTATAACTAAAGAGGAACGGGAGCGGTATCTTAATTTTATTAGTATTGCCCGCAAGGAGTATGATGAGCTGGCCAAAAAAGAGGTTCAAAAGGCGTTTGTATATTCCTTTGAAGAATCGGCCCGGACGCTGTTTGAGAACTATTTGGATAACATTGAGGCCTTCTGCAACTGGACTAAAATCCGTGATCCGCTGACTGATGAGGAGATGGACCCGGATGAACGGCTAATGCGCTCGATTGAAGAGCAAATCGGAATTTCTGAAAATGCGAAAAAAGCGTTCCGTGAAGAAATACTGATCCGAATTTCCGCATACTCCCGCAAGGGCCGCAAATTCGAGTACAATCATCATGATCGGCTGCGTGAAGCGATAGAGAAGAAGCTGTTCGCTGACTTGAAGGATATCGTCAAAATTACGACCTCAACCAAAACACCGGATGAAAATCAGCTTAAACGGATTAATGAGGTTAGCAAAAGATTGATTGATGAGCACGGGTATTGCCCGGTATGTGCGAATGAGCTGCTGCGCTATGTGGGCAGTCTTTTGAATCGGTAGCAGCAGTAGTTAGGCAGTAACGATATGTGGGGTAACTTATGTAGAGGTAACTTATGTATAATGTTACTGCAATAAATCAGCCAAGACGCTGGAGCGATTTAGCTCCAACGCTTGGCTGTTTTTTTAGGGATATAGCAAGAAGAGCTGTTCACTAGAGTAAGCCTGGGATATTGTAATAGAACATTTTCGTATACTTTAGATGCACATTAATTAAACACACGGTTTTGACACTCTTTATGGCACATCTACACCGCGAGAGCTGATGTAAAGGGTATACCATTCTTCACGCGTGAGACGAAGGGTTGCAGCGTCCCTGCATGCCTGAATTCGAGACGGATTGATTGTGCCAATTACCGGCTGAATGCCTGCAGGATGAGTCATTAGCCATGCAAGAACGATGGATTCCGGAGTGGTGCCTTTCTCATCTGCCATTTTCTGAACAAGCTTGGCGGTTTGGACCACACTTTCGCTTTGACCATCGAGAGATGCTCCGGAAAAAAGCCCACGTGCGAGCGGTCCCCACGATTGCAGCTGAATATTCTCAAGGCGGCAATATTCCAAAGTTCCCTCAGGGAATATGTTGTTCTTCGCTGCATCCTGATTAACGTGAATGCCGGTTTCGATGAAGCCAATCTTTAGGAGGCTCATTTCCAGCTGGTTCACGATAAAAGGTTCACCTGAATACGCTTGAAGAAGCTTGATCTGTCCGTGATTCATATTGGAAACGCCAAAATGATTCACTTTACCCGATGCTTTAAGCTTCTGAATAGCGCGGGCTACTTCTTCCGGATCCATCAGAGCATCAGGGCGATGCAGCAGCAAAATATCAAGATACTCGATGCCAAGGCGCTCTAAAATGCCATCCACACTTTGGAGGATGTGACTCTCTGAAAAATCGAACAGATGCGGATTATTTCCCTCCGCAAAACGGATGCCGCACTTGGATTGGATAATGATCTTCTCGCGCAAATCGGGATTATGTTTTAACACGTGACCAAAAGCAGTCTCAGCCTTGCCGGCGGTATAAATATCGGCATGGTCAAACATATTAATTCCGATTTCTAATGCAGCTTCTACAGCAGCTTGTCCTTCCTGATAATGCTCATCTGTAATAGGGCTGCTTTTATCCCAGTCTCCGCCCATTCTCATACAACCGAGAACAAGCTGACTAGCTTGGATACCGTGCTTTTGTAGTGGAATCGCTTTCAATCTCGTGGCCTCCTCATAATCATGATGACTAGAAACGTTTCAATTCATTATATCAAGACTCAATGATCAAAAAAAGAATTAACCGTGTTCTATGATAAAAACGGGTCCTAGGGCTGCATTTGTTCAAATGTGCTATGTACAAATGTGGAACCAGCAAATCTCCTGACGAAAGTAACTGTTCATATGGCAGCAAGGAACTCCGACGGCTATATGTACAACAGAGGGACTAGCAAATCTCCGGACAACAGTAACTGTTCATATGGCAGCAAGGAACTCCGACGGCTATATGTACAATAGAGGCACTAGCAAATCTCCTGATGAAAGTAACTGCTCTTGTGATTACAGCTTACTCCCCTAAGCTACCCGATCCTGTGACATCAATGCGCTTTTATTGCTACTAAAAAATATATTAGGAGAACTTATATCAGGAAAAACTGCAAATGTGCATCTTTTTGTCTCTGTAGTGGTCTGCTCCTGAGAAAACCTGCAAAAATGCAGTTTTTTGGAGCCAAATATCTCGTTTTTCGGATGAAAGGGCAAAAAGCCTGCATTTTTGCAGGCTTTTTGTGTGGATCGTGGATCTTGAGTAGAAAAAACTGCACTTTTGCAGGCTTTAGCGAGGTGGATCACTCAGATGGATCATTCAGGTGGATCACTCAAGTAGATCACTCATGAGATGAATTGTCTCGCGATCAGGGTCACCCAACAATCTTTCGGTAATGCTTCTGACCGTCGTAAGTGAAAATGGCTGCTTTTTCTTCTACGACGGTTTCGATGTGTACGGTTTTGCCCCAGAGCTGGTACACATAAGGGAGCGTGCGCTCCAAATACTTCAGGTCCAGCTCAATGCCTTCATACTGGTGCTTAAGCATAAGCTCGCCGGTCCGCTGGTAATCCGCATTAAGAACTACGATGTATGGCGAACCGCCGTTGACGCGGGAGGCGACTAATTGATCGCGAATGTTCTCCCATGCTTTATCTGTAATGAGCCACTCCGAGCCCTGCTTCTCAAATACATAGAGATCGAGATCGCGTACAAGCTCCTTCGTCAAATAACTGCGAATGAATGAGGTGTCCGAGTCCAGCTCGCGCACTTCAAAAATTTTCTCCCTGCCTTGACCCGGTATGTGGCCGTAGCGATTACGCTCCTCTTCAGTAGGTTTATCCCAGCGACGTTCGATATCCTCGAATATTTTGAGTCCCAGATAATACGGATTAAGGCTTTGTCTGGAAGGCTGGACGACCGAGGCGTTCAATTTGGCGAACTCGATTGTCTCATCGCTCGTCAAATCCAGCTCGCGGATAATTCGCTGATGCCAATACGAGGCCCAGCCCTCGTTCATGATCTTGGTCTCCATTTGAGGCCAGAAGTAGAGCATTTCTTCACGCAGCATGGTCATAATATCACGCTGCCAGTCTTCAAGCGATTCGGAGTATTCCTGGATGAACCAGACAATGTCCTTTTCAGGCTCCGGCGGGAAGACAGTTGGAGTGTCGTTGAGCCTGGAGGCAGGATTGTTCTCCACATCGAGGGACCATAGATCCTCGTAATGGCTCTGACGAACGGGTTTCCTGCCGCGCTCCTTAGCCAGTCGCAGCTTCTCCTCGGTTTGTCTGCGTTTATCATATCGGTGCGGCCTGATCAGCTGAGGGTCGACATGCTCCTGGACAGCGAGCACCGCATCGATAAATGCCTCCACGGTGCTCGCTCCGTACAGCAGCTCGTAACGGCTGATTCTTTCTGCGGTTGCGGACATGCTCTCCACCATATCGCGGTTTGTATTGCTGAAGCGCACGTTATTTTTGAAGAAATCGCAGTGAGCGAGCACATGCGCAACGATCAGCTTGTTCTGGATAAGAGAATTTCCCTCAAGGAGAAATGCATAACACGGATTGGAGTTAATGACGAGCTCGTATATTTTGCTCAATCCAAAGTCGTATTGCATTTTCATTTTATTGAACATTTTTCCGAAGCTCCAGTGAGAGAAGCGGGTGGGCATGCCGTAAGCCCCAAAGGTGTAAATGATGTCGGCAGGGCAAATTTCATAACGCATAGGATAGTAATCAAGGCCGAAGCCGTCGGCAATTTCCATGATTTCCGCAATGGCGTATTCAAGCTGGGATAATTCGCTGCTCAAGAAGCGTCACCTCCGTCCCGCTTGTGGAAAAATCGTTTCAGCGCATGGTACACCTCGCCTTTTTCTTTTATGACATAATACATGAAGCGCTCCTGCTTCAGATTGCGATAGGCTGACATAAGGGTGCTGCCGCGATTGTACTGATTGACTTCGCCATAACCAAACAGGTTGCAGCGCTTCAACAGCTCTCCGATCAGTCGAATGCACCGCTCATTGTCGGAGGTCAGGTTATCTCCGTCGGAGAAATGAAACGGATAAATATTGTAGCTGGAAGGAGGATATCGTTCATCTATAATATCCAGCGCCTTCTGATATACGGAGGAGCATATCGTCCCGCCGCTTTCTCCCCGGGTGAAGAAATCCTGCTCAGTAACCTCCTTGGCTTCTGTATGATGGGCCAGAAAAATGATATCGACCTTTTCATACTGTTTTCTAAGAAAACGAGTCATCCAGAAAAAGAAGCTGCGAGCACAATATTTCTCGAAATTTCCCATCGATCCCGAAGTATCCATCATGGCAATAATGACGGCGTTCGATTTAGGGACCTTAATATCCTCCCAGGTCTTGTAGCGCAGATCGTCCGGTGAAATGCTGTGAATGCCGGGAGTGCCTGCCGTGGCATTGCGGCGAAGATTCTCCAGTATCGTTCGTTTTTTATCAATGTTGGACATAAGACCTTTTTTACGAATGTCATTAAAACGGAATGAGACGGATTCCATTTCCTCTTTATCTTTTTCTTGAATGTAGGGCAGCTCCATTTCATCGAACAGCAGGTCTTCCAAATCTTCTATGCTGATCTCGGCTTCAATATAGTCCTGCCCCGGCTGATCTCCCGCTTTTCCACCCTTGCCGGGTCCTTTTGGAGGGTCTTGTGCCAGCACATCTCCCACTTCACTGTCACCGTCACCTTGACCGACGTGCTTCTGCTTATTGAAATTATGAATAAAGCGGTATTCCTCCAGATTGCGAAGTGGAACCTTTATGATCTGCTTACCGTCAGACATGATAATGTTTTCCTCGGTAACGAGATCCGGAAGATTTTGCTTGATTACATCTCGGACTTTTTCCTGGTGCCGCTGCTGATCCTGGTATCCTTTGCGGTGCAGCGACCAATCCTCTTTTGAGACAACAAAACTGTATTTGTGCGGATCAAATGATGACAATAGTAGGCACCTCCCTATGTGTTAGATAACGACACTCTTAATGAATGGTTGTAACTAAGTATATTCACAAGGACTTACGATATGTGAGGGATGAAGGTGGTTTCCTGTTGAACACGAAGAGAAACTTTTATATTGTCGAAACGTCTAATGATAAGCTAGGCATAGCGACTCTTTTCCAAACAGACATCATCGGTTACAATATTTTGTGATAAATATCATAACTTCTACAAATTGCCAACAGCATACAAAGGGGTTTTTGCTGTGTTGAACGATAACGATAAGAGATCTTATCTTAAGGAAATGATTGAGGAAGATAGTACATATAGATTAATTTATGATAATCACCCGGATACAATTTGTATCCTTGATATGGACGGGCATTATGTACGTGTTAATGCGGCTGTTGAAAAATTGACCGGCTACACGCCAGAGCAATTTTTACTAGTTGCACCTGAACAGTTGTTTGAAGAGCTGGAGCTCAAGAAGAGAAACGCCTTGTATTTCAAAGCGATATCCGGTGAGCAGGAAAGCTTTGAGGTTTCATTCAAACGGAAGGATGGAGAAATCAGAGTAGCTCATACGACGTATGCACCAATTATTTATGAGGGTAATGTAGTCGGAGTGAACTCATTTGTAAGGGATATTACGGATCTGAAAATATCGCAAGAGAAGAACCTGACCGAGAAAAATCTCATGAAGGAAGCTTTACGGGAGAGCGAAGGACAATACCGGTTAATTTCCGAATATTCCATGGATTTGATTTCCCGCCTGACCGCGAATGAGGACAGCACGTATCTTTATGTGTCCCCGTCCTCGTTGGCTCTGTTAGGCTATACGCCGGAGGAAATGATCGGCACCAGCGCTTTTGATTATTACCACCCGGACGATGCTCAAATTCTCAAGAAAAATATTGAGCCGCAATTTAGAGACGGCAGCGTAAACACGATGACGTATCGAATGCGCCATAAGGATGGTAGATACATTTGGTTTGAAAGCTCAGGGAGTTATACTTTTTTGGACAATTCTGATGAACCAAGAGAGATTATTGCGATATCACGTGATGTTAACGAACGTATTGAGAGTGAACGCCGTTTGCAGGAAAGTCAGCAGCGCTACCGCTCATTGTTCGAATTTAATCCGTCCAGTGTCTATTCCGTAGATCTTGAGGGCAAATACACTTCTCTGAATTCTAACCTTGAGTCTTTGCTGGGATATTCCAGACATGAGCTTTTGGGCAGAAAGCATCATGAAATGATAGATCCGGAAGATTTGCATCTAATGATGGAACATTTTGAAATGGCAAAGCGGGGCAAGCCGCAAAATTATGAGACAACCGTCATTTGCAAGGATGGAAGCAGCCTGGAAATGACGGTGACCAACGTTCCGATCGTTGTGAATGGACAGGTTGTCGGGGTATATGGGATAGTCAGTGACATTACAGAACGAAAGCGTTATGTAGAACAAATTGAAAAGCTCAGCTATATTCATTCGTTAATTCTTGGTTCGGTATCCGAAGGAATCTATGGGCTTGATAGTCATGGTCGGACAGTATTTTGCAATCAGGCTGCCGCAAGTATGCTGGGCTATGAAATTTCTGACTTGATCGGGGAATCCAACCATTATTTAATACACCATACCAAGATCGATGGGGCCTCATATCCGTTGGAGGAATGCCCGATTATTCAGACGGTTAAGGATGGGATACCACGTGGGGTTCAGGAGGATGTATTTTGGAGACGCGACGGCTCCAGCTTTCTTGTGGAGTATCGAGTGAACCCGATGATTGAGAAAAATGAGCTGATCGGAGCCGTAGTTGTCTTTAACGATATAACCGGCGAACGTGAGATTATGCAGGCCAAGGAATCAGCTGAACGGGCCGATCAGGCAAAATCTGAGTTTCTGGCGATGATGAGCCATGAAATCCGCACGCCTATGAACGGGGTGATCGGCATGATCGACCTGCTGCTGGATACTGAGCTGGATGAGAATCAGCGGTATTATGCCGAGGTTATTTCCAGCAGCAGCAATGCATTGCTATCCATATTGAATGAGGTTCTTGATTTTAGCAAAATAGAAGCCGGAAAAATGGCGCTTGAGTTCGAAAATTTCAATCTGGAATCCTGTCTGACAGGGGCAGTCGATCTATTTTTGCCTGAAGCGGCCAAGAAAAACCTGAATCTGGATTATCATATCGCAGATGACGTTCCTCCATTTATTACTAGCGATCCATACAGGCTGCGGCAAATTCTCGTTAATTTGATCGGAAATGCCCTGAAGTTTACGGACGAGGGCAGCATCCATATACAGGTTAAGGGGCTGACCTCTATTGAAGAGGAGTCCGGATTAATTGAAATTAGCGTTACGGATACAGGAATAGGTATTCCGGCAGACAAGCTGCATCAGCTGTTCCAATCCTTCTCCCAGATTCACCCGATTATGAACCGGAAATATGGGGGAACCGGACTGGGATTATCCATATGCAAAAAGATCGTGGAAATGATGGGTGGATTTATAGCTGTGGAGAGCACAGAGGGTATCGGATCTACATTTAGATTCACATTACTAAGCGATGTCAGAGGATTTGCATCTGCTGAGGAGGATAACGGGGGCTCAGGCATAAACGTTAACGGGAGCTTGGGCATAAGCTTTACTGAAGCTTATGCTAGCAATGAGGCTTTAAGCCGTGTGGAGGTTGAAACGCTCTCTTCTGCTGCTGAGGTGTCTCAGGATAGCAAGGACACGTTATCTCTTCTGATTGCGGAGGATCATCCGGTTGATTGCCAGATGTTCGTTCAGTTATTAGAGAAATTGGGCTATCAGCCTGACCTGGCTCATAACGGGATTGAAGTCGTAGAAGCGCTGTCGAACAAAAAATATGATCTGGTCTTTATGGATTTGAATATGCCTATAATGGATGGCATTAAATCTGCAAGATTAATCCGTCAATTAATGCCTGCCGATAAAATGCCTGCAATTATCGGTGTCAGCTCAAACACGAGTAAAGAGGAGCAGGAAAGATGCATTGCAAGCGGCATGGAGATGGTGATCAGCAAGCCGCTGAAGCCGTGGGAAATCCATCAATTGCTTGAAGACTGGAAATCACGGAGATCATATTACTACGAGCTGTAATGAAAAAATTGATGTGCTGCAAGGCATTATAGGGACTGCACCGGTAGATTGTATTCGACTTGGGAGCAGTCTTTTTTTGCATTATTCACTTCGATGAACTGGTATGGTGCCAAAAGATAGAATTGGTTATTTTACGCAGAAAAATATGGGCTACAATGGCTTTATTGCAGTTGGCGGAATCATACATCTTGCAGTTGATTGCAGAAGGAGGATTATTTTGATCACTAACCATCCGTCCATATTACAGCCATTCAAGAGAGGGTGTATGGATTCGCTTCCTATTGTTGCCGGCTACATACCTGCTTGTCTGACCTTTGGGTTAATCGGCAAGGGGCTGAACATGGGAGACCTGGAGGTTTTGTTGCTATCTATGCTGGTGTATGCCGGAGCGAGTCAATTTATAGGGGTAAAGCTATTGGCAGCTGGAGCAGCAGCTCCTGTCGTATTGCTGCTCACTTTAATTATCAATTTACGTTATTTGTTTATTAGCTTGTCTTTTTCACGAAAGCTCAAGAGCAGTTTCAGTATTTTTCAAAAAGGGATTGTAGGCTTCGGGCTGACGGAGGAGGTATTTGCGGTAAGCACGATGTCGCATAGGAATGAGCAGGGCAAGTCTCTGACATTGTCTTATATGCTGGGGCTGGAGCTGCTTCCGTATACCGCGTCATTGCTAGCAACAGGATCGGGAATATGGCTGGCTGAATATATTCCAGGTAACTTACTGCCTGCGCTGAACACATCTCTATATTCGCTGCTGATCGTGCTGATCGTTCCGCTGCTTTTTGACAGCAGGTCCAATTTGGCTGTTTTCATAGCTGCGGCAGTCTCGTCATGGCTGCTTCAGCCCTATTTGGGAACTGCGGCCGTGTTAGTGGCTATGCTCGCAGGGGGATGGGCAGGCGGAATAATTCAGCCGAAAGAAAATAAAAAGATAAGGAGAGACGTGCTGTGATCACTCTCATTATAGTTGGTATGGGCATCATCACAATGCTGCTGCGTATTTTGCCGCTTGTTCTGATTAATAGAGGAGGTAAAGGTGAAGGTGTTCAGCTTCATCCTTATATGGAGAGACTTCCTCTGGCAGTTCTTAGCGCGATTACAGTTCCCGGGGCGTTTCAGGTAGATGAGAATAATCCCTTAGTCGGTATAACGGCTAGTGTTGTAGCAGTGCTGCTCGTGCTTATCAAAAAGGTGCCTCTGTTTGGGGTTGTCGTGATATCTGTAGCCGCAGCTGTTCTCGTAAAATTATTATAGGAAGACAGAGGATATTTGGTTACAATCGTGCTAGGAAAGCTGGAGGTGAAGCAAAATCACACACGAGCTGCTAATTGAGGTCAACAAGAAATTACAAACTCCGTTAAACAGGCAAATATATGAACAGATACGAAAATCTATTTTTTCGGGACAGCTGCAGCAAGGGGATGCGATTCCGTCCACACGTTGGCTGGCAGAACAGCTGCAAGTGTCTAGGAGCGTGGTTTTGCAGGCGTATGAGCTTCTGCATGCTGAAGGATACTTGGTTATGAAAAAGGGAGCAGGTACGTTTATCGCCACAAATGCAGCTGCTCATTCTCCGGTTGGCTTGAGGGAAGAAAAAATAGAGCCGGCTCTATATGATTTTCGTCATGGTGTTCCATCCTGGGATGCATTCCCTATGGATCGCTGGCAGAAGGCTTTTCAGGATGCTTGCCGGATGGCAACTCCTGAAATACTTGGTTATGGCCCTGCGGAGGGCTCAGAAGCCTTGCGTCAGGAAATTGCAAGACTTCTTCGATCTACACGGTCTATTCCGGCGGTGCCGGAACGGATTATCATCACCGCTGGAGCGACACAAGCTATTGATATAATTTCCAGACTGTTCCTGCAGCGAGGCCATCAGGTTATCGTGGAGGACCCTTCCCATACTGTGCTGCGTGGAATTTTCAGCTTCTCCGGTGGCGAGGTCATATCTGTACCTGTTGATGAAGAAGGACTATGCGTTCAGGATATTGAGAACAGTATTGCAGAGCAGAGCGGTGGGAAGGCTGCTGTTAAACTCATCTATGTTACACCTTCGCATCAGTTTCCGGCGGGGATGACGATGTCGCAGCAGAGAAGAGCAGAGCTGCTGGATTATGCGAGACAGAAGGAAGCATATATTATAGAGGACGATTACGACAGTGAATACCGATATATTGGGCAGAAGACCACCGCGCTTGCAGGCCTTGATTCCAGTGACAGGGTGATCTATGTTGGGAGCTTCAGCAAGTCGCTGTTCCCTGCACTTCGAATTGGTTACGTCGTTCTCCCGGCTTCATTAATTGAATCTTTCCTGGCTATAAAGTGTATTACCAGTCGAATGACACCGGCTCTTGAACAGGAGGCGCTTGCCCGGTTTATTAGATCGGGGCAATACGCAAGGCATGTTAATCAAATGAGCAAGCTGTACAGTGGACGTAGAAGCTGTCTCGTTCAATCACTGGCACAATGTTTTCAGGATAGAGCTCGAACGTACGGTGATGAGGCTGGGCTGCATTTGCTGATTCAGTTAAAAACGCCTGTGAAGGAAGAAGCGATAGCAGATAAAGCTATTCAATCCGGGCTGAAGATATATCCTGCTCGCGATTATTTTGTAGCATCAAAACCGGAATCTGCTTCCTTTCTGCTGGGGTATGCGAATTTGACAGAGCATCAGATTAGAACGGGAATAGAGCTATTTGCTGAAGCGGAGGAGTGCTGCAGACGAGAAAAAGGACTGCTGTGAAAAAAAGGCGGAGATGCATGCATCTTCGCCTTTACCTATTTGAAAGTTATGATAATGATTTCGTATATAAGATACCAATGGTCTTGGCACCGCAATGGCTGGATATAACGCAGCCCGCATTTGAGGTTGCTACTTCTCTGGCACCCGTCTTTTCCTTTAGCTCATTTTGAAGATAAATTGCATCCTCGTCCGCCAGGGAATGAGTTATGAAAATAAGGTCATTGTCCATTTCGTGCTTCAGATTCAGAGCGTTGTTCAGCAGCTGATCAAGAGCTTTCTCTCTGCTGCCCCTGATTTTGTAGGCAGGGGTCATCTTTCCGTCAATTACCTTAATGACGGGGCGAATTTTCAAAAGGCTCCCGACCAGATTTTGCATCCCTGAGCATCTGCCGCCTTTGTACAAATAGTCCAGAGAATCGATCACGAATTCTGTCTCTACCTGCGGACGGAGCTTGGTTAGTAATTCAACAATGTCAGCTACGCTTTGTCCCTGCTCAGCAGCTCTTACCGCCTTCATAACCTGCAACCCGATTCCTGATGACAGGTTAAGCGAATCAAACACCGTAACTGCTCCATCATTAAACTCGTCAGCCGCAATTTTGGCATTCTGATAAGTGGAGGACAGCTCCGAGGAGAGGCTGATATATAGGATCTGCTGTCCTTTCTCTACAAAAGGAGTAAAGGCTTCTATGAAGTCCGCCGGAGAAGGCGCTGCTGTTTTTGGAAGCTTGCCAAGCTCTTTTACTTTTTGATACAGCTGAGGTGTATGTAAATCGACACCATCCTTGTATGTTGAATCATTGAATGTTACATAGAGAGGAACGATTCCAATATCGTATTCCTCGATCCATGATGATGGCAGGTCACAGGTACTATCCGCGAATACTTTAATGGTTCCCATATCGTGAGCCTCCTTCTACATCTGGTTTCAGAAGTGATTAAGCCTTCTTAGTATACATGATCGCTACGGTATGAGGGCCGCAATGGCTTGATATTACGCAGCCCGCTTCAGCGATCGCCACTTCGCGCGCGCCGGTCTGTTCCTTCAGTATTGCTGCCAGACGCTGAGCTTCTTCTTCGGCAAGAGTATGGGCGACGATAATCAGGTCGTTGTCCATGTTTTCTTTATTGGAAAGCGCGTTATCCAGCATTTGCTGCACAGCCTTTTCCTTTTTGCCTCGTACTTTGTATGCAGGGATGATGCTGCCATTGACCAATTTCAAAACAGGACGGATTTGGAGCAGGCTTCCGATGAAATTTTGCATCCCTGAGCATCTGCCGCCTTTATACAGGTATTCTAGAGTATCAATGACAAATTCCGTTTCAACCCTCGTTCTGCAGCTCTCAAGGAGCGTCATGATTTGCTCTGCACTTTGCCCCTGCTCAGCAGCTCTTACTGCCTTCATAACGAGCAAGCCGATTCCGCTGCACAGGTTCCAGGAATCGAACACCTTAACTCTGCCCTCAGGGAATTCATCAGCCGCAATCAGCGCATTCTGATAGGTCGAGGATAGATCCGAAGAAATACTAATGTAGACGATATCTTCTCCCCGCTCAATGTGTGGCGCAAAGGCATCCATAAAATCTTTAGGTGAAGGAGCTGTCGTCTTAGGCAGGCTTCCATGCTCAGCCACTCTGCGATAAATATCATTCGGTGTAATATCAAGGCCGTCTCTAAAAGTTTCGTCGTTAAAAACAACATAAAGCGGTATAATTCCGATTTGATGCTCTGTAAGCCATGAAGCAGGTAAATCTGAGGTGCTATCCGCGAAAATTTTGACTTTTGTCATGATTCTCTCCTTAACAAGTTCAAGTTACTGTAATTCATATTTTATCAAAAAGAGAAGGCTATTAAAATCTTTAGGCTGAAAGGGCTCACATTAAGCTATAAAACTTCCGAGAAACATTAAAATAACAGCAAATAAAGCGATGCCAGAAAATACCGTTCCGAGGATGGCAAACACTTTTTTTCTATTTTTGATAGCGAGCCCGATAATTCCGAGAATCAATGCAATTAAATTAAGGACTGAGGCAAGAATAAACATGAGTCCGCCAGCAATGATACCGCTGTGCTGCTCCAGGCTCTCAATGATCGCATCCGTGGATTGATCCACCACATTATACACAAGCGAAATGATAATTCCTAAAGCTACAATGTAACCAAAAATGGCTGCAAGTACAACAATGAATGAAGCTATTCCGGGCCCGGAATGCTTGAGTTTTGTCGTAACCGGATACTCTGCTTGATTAAATTGCTGATACTCCATAAAAATGAAATCTCCTTTTAAGATATTATTATTGCTCATGATTAATTGTTCACATATCTACAAAAAAATCAATAACTATGGACAAATCAGCCATTTTTGATAGGTGCTGCTATACTGCTGTGGAAAGAATAATCAACGTGAGTTAAGATTGAGGATAGGATTTAAATGAAGCGTTATTCGAAAAATACGGGGGTGGAATCATGCAGCGAAAATATGTCGCCATCGGCGCGATTCTAATGCTGCTGTCTGTTGGCCTGGGTGCCTTTGGAGCTCATATACTTGAGCCTATTATCGGTGAGAAAGCTACCGGCACATATGAGACTGGAGTACATTATCATATGATTCACGGTATCGGCATTATTCTTGCGTCCTTTGCAGCCGGGCTAGGCGCGGATGCCCGCAAGCTGCTATGGGCAAATCGTTTGTTCTTGCTTGGAATCATTTTATTCTCCGGTAGTCTGTACTTGCTGGCAACTACAGGCTGGAGGTGGCTGGGACCGATTACGCCGCTCGGCGGAATATCTTTTATGATCGGCTGGTTCATGTTTGCGCTGGCTGTTAAGGGAAGAAATAAGTAAGAGATAAGAAACGGCCGACCTTTCATAGTCGAAAGGGTCAGCCGTTTTGCAGTTACTTGTCAGTTATTTATCGATAAAGTCAACGATCTCACTTAACTTAAAAGTATAAACCTGCTTTTCATCCACGTGATACACTGTAAGGTTGTAGCTCTCCGGAAGAAAATTCAAAATTCGGCAAGGAATGCTGATTCTTTCCCCGCCTCGTTTTATTACGATACGAACTAATTGATTGCCGGAAATATATTTTTGAATCCAGTCCTGAAAGTCTTTGCTTTCAGCAATTTGTTTAAAGGAATTAGCATCGGAATTGGACTGGGATGCTGATTTCTTATTCGATTGAGATGCCGAAGCCGCTGCTGCTGCAGACTGGGCAGCTTTATTTGTCTTGTCATCAGAAGAATTCTTGGTTTCATCATTAGGCTTTAAACGCTTGTAGGATTTAGTTATAAGGGACTGTTTTTTGGCCTTCAGCAACGATTCAATAATTTCTCCAAGCTCGATTCCGGAATTAACGCGGTAATCAATAATGTTGCTGGCGTTGTTGAGCAATTGCAGCATGGATTGCAGCGCCTTCGCATTCGTTTCGTCCTTGACCAAAATTTCTACGTTGAATAAAAAACCTAATTCCCCATCGTTATTGTTGTTTTGACTATTCATAGTTCCCCCAAAAATTACTTCTCATATAGATAATCCTAGATAATCATAGCACCGCTCGTGATACAATAATAGCCCCTTGGTCTTAGAAAATTATAAAACTTTTAAGGGAAAGTGATTCTATTCTACCAGTTTTCTGTATACATGCAATCTTAGGGGAAAGCGACTATTCAAACAATTTGTCTAAATGATTTTGAAATGGAGGTCGAACAATACCTTTTTCTGTAATGATTGCTGTAACCAGATGATTTGGAGTAACATCAAACGATGGATTGAACACTTTAACCCCTATTGGCGCTGTTCTTGTTCCGAAGGCTTCAGTTACTTCCGCAGCAGGGCGTTCCTCAATCGGGATTTGCTCTCCGCTTGGGGTCTTCAAATCTATCGTTGATAGTGGGGAGGCGACATAGAACGGAATTCCATGAGCTCTGGCAAGCACTGCCAGTCCATAGGTTCCAATTTTGTTGGCTACGTCGCCATTTGCAGCGACCCGATCCGTTCCTACTATTACTGCATCGATCCAGCCCTTGGACATGACCATCGCAGCCATGTTGTCGCACAGAAGGGTAACATCGATCCCTGCCTGCTGCAATTCAAATGCGGTTAACCGTGCTCCTTGCAATACCGGTCTCGTCTCATCGGCAAATACCTTCAGGGAAATGCCTTGCTCCTTAGCAAGATAAAATGGAGCCAGAGCTGTTCCGTATTTAGCTGTTGCAAGTCCTCCGGCATTACAATGTGTAAGTACCCCCATTCCGTCTGAAAAGAGAGGAAGCGCGTGCTCTCCGATTTGCCGGCACACCTCTTCATCCTCCTGATGAATGAGCACAGCTTCGGCTAACAGTCCTTCAAAATGGGATTCATTGTTGCCAGGACCTTCTGCAAGCTTATGAGCGCGGTTTTTCATACGGTCGAGTGCCCAGAACAGATTCACGGCAGTTGGCCGGGAGGTTGCAAGATAGTCCGCTGTTGAAATGACATGAGAAAGCCAGCCATTACGGTCTCCGGTATAGGCTTTGGCTCCGAGAGCGACTCCGTAGGCTGCGGCTATGCCGATCGCTGGAGCTCCCCGAACCTTCATTGCATGAATAGCATCCCATACTTCCTCTGGTGCAGCTAGATCCAGATAAACAATGGACTCGGGAAGTAGACGCTGATCAAGCAGAGAAAGCTTATTTTCTTCCCATTTAAGACTTAACAAGGTCATATGGCGACACCTTCTTTTTCTGCGGCTGTCTTGGCGGCTAGGATAACCTCTTCAATAGACTGGGCCGATCTTCCACCCTTTATTAATGCCGTGCCTATTTGAAGGGCAGTGATTTTTGCTTGATGCCTAAGGGACTCATCTGCAATGGCGTCGATATCGGCGACATGGGAGAGTCCTACTATTCGGCGAATCACTTTACAGCCAGCAAATCCGATGCTGTCCTGAAGCAATTTTCGAATATAGAAATCCTGATAACCCGTTGAATTGAAGACAGGGTCCTGGCATTCATCGTTCCACAGCGTGCGAAAGCGATACTCGAATTGCTCCCAGACGCTGCGTATAGCCGACAGCAGCCAATCGCGACGTGCTTCAAGGGTTTTCATATCGCTGCTCCAGCCAGGTTGAGAAGCATAATTCAAGAGCAGGTTGGCGATAACCGCACCAAGGTCAAATCCCATCGGACCGTAAAAGGCAAATTCAGGGTCAATCACCTTGGTGGATTCTTCTCTTATAAAAATACTACCCGTATGCAGGTCGCCGTGAATCAAGGCTTCCCCGTGTGTCAGAAATTTCTCACGCAGGAGAGCAACCTCGAAATGAAGCTCCGGATCATTCCACAGCCTTTCTGTTTCATTCCGAATATCTTCGGTGAAATTATTATTATCGGAATTCCGGTAGGGATCAGAGAAGATTAGGTCCTCGGTAATTTTGCATAGATCAGGATTCGAAAAAGACGCTGCCTGTGTTTTTTTATGCTGCTGATTCATGCCAAGGTCTGAGGTGAAGAACAAGGTCGTAGCGATAAAGCGTCCGATATGCTCAGCAAACCCAGGATATACATTTCCCTCGATGAGCCCTTTGCGCATAATCGTATATTGTGATAAATCCTCCATTACAGTAATTGCAAGCTCTGAATCTCCGCCGAGTACGGCGGGTACGAGATCCGGGCAGTGGCTGTGCTGTATGATTAGGGCTTCACGTTCAATCCGGGCACGATCAAGGCTGAGCGGCCAGGATTCACCCACTACTTTGGCGTAAGGAAGCGCTTGTTTGATAATAAGGCTTTTGCCGCTTATGGAATCTTTTATTCTAAAAACGAGATTCAGGTTGCCATCGCCAATCTCTTCGCAAATCAAATCAGCATCTTGGGCAAAAAAATCAGGTATCGTTCTCGCATAGGTTACTGCGTCATCAACAGACAGCGCTTTGTACTGAGATTGTGTCAAACCAAGCACCTCCAAGTAATCAGATCGGAAATAAAGAATTTTAAATTAGTATATCGAAAAAGATGGGGTATTTGTATCTATTTTTTTAAAGATTAAAAATTAAAATATTATTAATGATTTTTTTTCATAAATTTTCATGATTACTCTTCGCCTTTTTCGTCAGCTTTGTTACAATAGGTATGAAAGGTTCTGGTTTCGCACAAACTTGGCAGGAGTCAGGCAGCATTCAGACAAGCTGTATGGTGCTAAAATTGTAGAAAGTGAGGGATTTTTTATGGCTAAAGCAGATTCAAAATCCACAAAAACAAATAAGACGAGTCTGGAGCAAGTACTTAATGAGCAGGTAGCTAACCTGAATGTGTTGTATGTAAAGCTTCACAATTATCATTGGTATGTAAAAGGCAGCAATTTCTACTCGCTTCATGCTAAATTTGAGGAGCTATATAATGAAGTTACAGCAGCGATGGATGCGGTGGCAGAGCGCTTGCTAACCATTAAAGGCAATCCATCCGCAACGTTGAAGGAATATCTGGAGATTGCAACGATCCAGGAAGCAACAGGCAAAGAGGATGCAAGCACGATGGTTCAGAACCTGGTTGAGGATTTTGCAACCTTGTCGGAATCGTTCCAGGAAGGCGTAGATTTTGCTGAGAAGAGTGAGGATGCGGTTACCGCAGACCTGCTTACCGGCTATAAAGGCGATTTTGAAAAACATATGTGGATGCTTCGTTCATTCCTTGGATAATTAGCCATGAAGACAGCATGATTAATGGGCTTGGCCATAATAATGGTCAAGCCCGTTATCTTTTATTGCTTGTCCGCTTACGTTGATTATGTGTACAAAGTAGGTTAAAATATGTATTGAGAATCACTGAGAATCATTAACAGCCAATTGTTAATTAGAATTACTCTAAATTAATAATTATTATGTTATACTGGTAATTAAATTACCAAAGATTTTGAATAATGAAGGGAGCAGTACTAATGGCTACGCACTTTGCTGTTGAAGGATTGAAAGCAACAATTGAAGGAAAAGAGATTCTAAAAGGAATCGACATTGAAATAAAAGGCGGAGAAATTCATGCTATCATGGGACCGAACGGTACAGGTAAAAGTACGCTTGCTTCCGCTCTCATGGGTCATCCCAAATATGAGGTAACAGACGGAAAGGTAACCTTGGACGGAGAAGATGTGCTCGAAATGGCAGTGGATGAGCGCGCTCGCGCGGGTCTGTTCCTTGCTATGCAGTATCCAAGTGAAATTGCAGGCGTTACGAATTCCGACTTCCTGCGCAGTGCCATCAATGCCCGCCGCGGTGAAGGGAATGAAGTATCGCTCATTAAATTCATCCGCCAAATGGAAGGGAAAATGAAGGAGCTGGAGATGAATCCTGAATTTGCCCATCGTTATTTGAATGAAGGCTTCTCCGGCGGTGAGA
>RCUU01000386.1_pt1 | contig 25025 bp, 20 predicted proteins | sample 2166211 | NCBI WGS metagenome assembly RCUU01 (sample SAMN09932620, study PRJNA488358) | compost metagenome | feature: garden; material: soil; isolation source: compost soil in phenylacetic acid-enriched culture | place: Germany: Experimental Botanical Garden Goettingen | collected 2016-01-27
ACGGCATCCAGGACCCGGGCGGGGTGATCAACGTGGTCAGCAAGCGCCCGCAACTCGAGCAGTACAACGCCCTGAACGTGCGCGGGTCCACCTACGGCAGCGGCAAGAACGGCAGCGGTGGCGGCTTCGACAGTACCGGCGCGCTGGGCGACAGCAACTTTGCCTATCGCCTGATCGTCGACCACGAAGATGAGGACTACTGGCGCAACTACGGCGTGCACCGTGAGTCGCTGGTGGCGCCGTCGCTGGCCTGGCTGGGCGAAGACACCCAGGTGGTACTGGCCTACGAGCACCGCGAGTTTCTCTACCCCTTCGACCGTGGCACGGCGTTCGGCAGCAACGGCCACCCGCTGGATATCCCAGCCACGCGACGCCTGGACGAGCCCTTCAACGACATGGAGGGGCGTTCCGACCTGTACCGTCTGGAAGTCGACCACCAGCTGGCCGATGACTGGAAGCTGCACTTCGGCTACAGCTTCAACCGCGAAACCTATGATGCCAGCCAGGTGCGGGTGACCGGCGTGAATGAAAAAAGCGGCACGCTGTCGCGCAGCATCGACGGCACCCACAACGCCATGAGCCGTGACCAGTTCGCCACCCTGAGTCTGGCCGGCAATGTGGAACTGGCCGGGATGCAGAACGACCTGCTGTTCGGTGTCGATCATGAAGACCGCAAGGTCTTTCGTGGGGACCTGATCCGGCAGACGCCCCGATCCACCTTCAGCTATGTGAGCCCCATCTATGGCCAGGAAGTGGAAGGTACCAACGTAAAGGCCAGCGACAGTGACCAGACCGACAAGCTGCGCACCGACTCGCTGTTCTTCCAGGATGCCCTGCATCTGGACGACCACTGGATCCTGGTGGCTGGCGCACGCTTCCAGCAATACGACCAGTGGGCCGGGCGCGGCCGGCCGTTCCTGGTCAATACCGACACCAGCGGCCAGAGCTGGGTACCGCATGCCGGTGTGGTCTACAAGGTCGACGAACAGCTGTCGCTCTATGCCAGCTACAGCGAATCGTTCAAGCCCAACTCGACGATTGCACCATTGAGCATTGGCGGTGGCCTTACCCAGACCCTCGACGGCAGCTTTGCCCCGGAGGAAGGCAAGTCGTGGGAGCTGGGCGCCAAGCTCGACATGCCAGGCGCGTTGACCGGCACCCTGGCACTGTTCGACATCGACAAGCGCAACGTGCTGGTGGCCGACGGCGATAGCCAACCTGGGACAATCATCTACCGCAACGCCGGCGCGGTGCGTTCACGCGGCGTCGAGCTGGACCTGACCGGCCAGTTGAGTGAGCGCTGGAGCCTGATCGGCAGCTACGCCTTCACCGATGCGCAAGTGACCAAGGACCCGGACCTCAAGGGCAACCGCCTGCAGAACGTGGCCCGGCACAGTGGTTCGCTGTCGGCGGTGTATGACTATGGCAGCCTGTTCGGCGGCGATCGCCTGCGCATTGGCGCGGGGGCGCGGTACGTGGGCGAGCGCGCTGGCAACCCGACCAACACCTTCGACCTGCCGTCCTATACCGTGGCCGATGCCTTTGCCAGCTACGAGACCAGGCTCGACGAGCACAAGGTGCTGTTGCAGCTGAACGTGAAGAACCTGTTCGACAAGGTTTACTACAGCTCGGCGGTGAACCAGTACTTTGTGGCTATTGGCGATGCGCGGCAGGTGAGCTTGTCCAGTACCTTCGAGTTCTAGGCATTTGGGGCTGCTTTGCAGCCCTTCGCGGGCACGCCCGCTCCCACAAGTATGGGCAGCGCCGCGGTCACTGTGGGAGCGGGCGTGCCCGCGAAGGGCCGCAAAGCGGCCCCAATATCACGAACAGAAAGCACTACGGTACTCGCCCGGTGTTGCACCGACCGCCTGGCGGAACCGGTTGCTGAAATGGCTGGCACTGGCAAACCCGCACAACAGGGCAATCTCCCCCAAAGGCATCAACCCCAGCCGCAACAGCTGGCAGGCCCGGTGCAGCCGCCGGGCCAGCAGGTACTGGTGCGGCGGCAGCCCGAAACTGGCGCGGAACATGCGCGCAAAGTGGTATTCGGACAGGTTGCAGCGCAAGGCCAGTTCACCCAGGGTGATGGGCTGGTCGAGATGCGCTTCGATGTAGTCGACCATTTGCCGGCGCAGGCTCGGTGCCAGCCCGCCTTTCAGCCGCAGGCCCTGGCGCAGCCCGACCTGGTTGAGTAGCGCGTGGTCGACGATCTTGTGCGCCAGGCTGCTGGCCAGCAAGCGCTCGCCAGGTTCATCCCAGTCCAGGGTTATCAGCTGGCGAAAGCGCTTGGCCTGCTGCGGGTCATCGAGAAAGGTCGCTTCCTGCAGTTGCAGCTCACGCGGTTCACGGTCGAGCAGGCGCACGCAGCCCAGGGCGAATTGCGCCTCGCTGACATACAGGTGCGCCAGGCGGATCGCGCCATTGACCACCCAGTTCGATTCCTGCCCGGCCGGCATCACGCACAGCTTGTCGGGCGCGCCTTTGTCGCCGGGGCGCTGGCGGCGAAAGGTGCCGGTGCCGTCGGCGATGTAGCACGACAGGGTGTGATGGCTCGGTGCCTGGTAATCGCGGGCATCGTCGCGGTTGCTCCACAACGCCGCCGCCAGCCCGTCGCCCAGGTGCGCGCTCAGCTCCAGCCGGGCGTGGGGCGAGGCATGCATGGCGTTGAACACTTGCAGCTGGGTGAGTGGCGTCATGGGCGGTTCCTCTTGCCAGCCATCCTACTGCGCCTTGGGCAGGCTTACAGCTACCAGCGGGACAAATGCGCAAGTTTGTGCAAGCCGGGGAGGGGCACCCGGAAGAAACTGGAGGCCTCGGCGAGGGCTGCGCCCTCGATCGCAGGCAAGCCAGCTCCTACAGCAACCGCGCCAGCCTCGAGCTTGGCGCTGTACTTGTGGGAGCTGGCTTGCCGGCGATGGGCCGCATCGCGGCCCCGGGATGCATGGTCGATCGCCTGAGGAGCCCGCCGATGAACCTGTCACTCTACCTGCTCACCGTCCTGATCTGGGGCACCACCTGGATCGCCCTGAAACTCCAGCTGGGCGTGGTCGCCATTCCGGTCTCGATCGTCTACCGCTTCGCCCTGGCCGGGCTGATCCTGTTCGCCTTCCTGCTGCTCACCAGCCGCCTGCAGCCGATGAACCGGCGTGGCCACCAGATCTGCCTGGCCCAGGGCCTGTGCCTGTTCTGCGTCAACTTCATCTGCTTCCTCAGCGCCAGCCAGTGGATTGCCAGCGGCCTGATCGCCGTGGTGTTCTCCACCGCCACCCTGTGGAATGCACTCAACGCGCGGATCTTCTTCGGCCAGAAGATCGCCAGCAACGTGCTCGGCGGCGGCGCCCTGGGGCTCCTTGGCCTGGGGCTGCTGTTCTGGCCCGAGCTGTCCCACCACGCGGCCAGCCGCGAAACCCTGTACGGCCTCGGCCTGGCCCTGCTCGGCACGCTGTGCTTCTCGGCCGGCAACATGCTGTCGAGCATGCAGCAGAAGGCCGGGCTCAAGCCCATGACCACCAATGCCTGGGGCATGGTCTACGGTGCAGCGATGCTGGCAGTGTTCTGCGTGGTCAGCGGCGTGCCATTCAGCATGGAGTGGAACGTGCGGTACATCGGCTCGTTGTTGTACCTGGTGGTGCCGGGCTCGGTGATCGCCTTTACCGCCTACCTGACCCTGGTCGGGCGCATGGGGCCGGAGCGGGCAGCGTACTGCACGGTGCTGTTCCCGTTGGTGGCGCTGAATGTGTCGGCGGTGGCCGAGGGGTATCAGTGGACAGCGCCGGCCTTGTTGGGGCTGGTGGCGGTGATGGCGGGGAATGTGCTGGTGTTTCGCAAGCCCAAGGCCAGGGTGGCTGAGGGTGTTGTGGTGGCCAAATAGGTAATGGGTTGCCTGCACCGGCCCTATCGCCGGCAAGCCAGCTCCCACAGGTACTGCACAAGGCTCAGGCCTGTGGGTTACCTGTGGGAGCTGGCTTGCCGGCGATAGGGCCGGTGCAGGCAGTAGAGGCCTATCAGCCCTTCCACACCTGTGGATTCACCAGATCCCGCGGCCGCTCGCCCAGCAGTGCCGCGCGCAGGTTGTCGATTGCCCGGTTGGCCATGGCCTCGCGGGTTTCGGCAGTGGCCGAGCCAACGTGCGGCAAGGTCAGGGCATTGGGCAGCTTGAACAGCGGCGAATCGCTCAGCGGCTCTTTCTCGTACACATCCAGGCCCGCACCGCGAATGGTGCCGGTCTGCAGTGCCTCGATCAGCGCAGCCTCGTCCACCACCGGCCCGCGGGCGATGTTGATCAGGAACGCGCTCGGCTTCATCAGTTGCAACTCACGCGCACCGATCAGCTTGCGGGTGGCATCGGACAACGGCACCACGATGCAGACGAAATCGGCTTCGGCCAGCAGTTGCTCCAGGCTGCGGAACTGCGCGCCCAGCTCTTGCTCCAGCGCGCTCTTGCGGCTGTTGCCGGAATAGATGACCGGCATGTTGAAACCGAACCGGCCGCGACGGGCAATGGCGGCACCGATGTTGCCCATGCCGACGATGCCCAGGGTCTTGCCGTGCACATCGCTGCCGAAGTGGGCCGGGCCCACGGTGGCCTGCCAGTTGCCGGCCTTGGTCCAGGCATCCAGCTCGGCGGTGCGGCGGGCGCAGCCCATGATCAGCGAGAAGCCCAGGTCGGCGGTGCTTTCGGTCAGCACGTCGGGGGTGTTGGTCAGGGCGATGCCGCGTTCGTTGAAGTAGTCGAGGTCGTAGTTGTCATAGCCGACCGACACGCTGGACACCACCTCCAGCCTGGCCGCGCCTTCAAGCTGCGCCCGGCCGAGCTTGCGGCCAACGCCGATCAGGCCATGGGCTTCGGGCAGGGCTTCGTTGAACTGGGCGCTGATGTCGCCGAGCTTGGGGTTGGGCAGGATCACGTTGAAGTCTTGCTGCAGGCGCTCGGCCATGGCCGGGGTGATACGGCTGAAGGCCAGGACGGTCTTTTTCATCGGGCAACTTCTCTGCAAGGCGGTGGGGCGGTGGTGGTTTCTTCGCGGGTGAACCCGCTCCCACAGGTATTGCACAGGCCTGGAAGGCAGTGGTGTACCTGTGGGAGCGGGTTTACCCGCGAAGAGGCCGGCAATGGTTAGCAACCTACCATTGTCCGCCCCCGCAATGCAGCAGCTTTTTAGTTGGCGATCATCACCTGATGGGTTTTCAGGTCCGCCTCATGGGCTGCCAGAATCTCCGGCAGCGAGTTGCGCAGGTACTCGACCCAGGTCTTGATCTTGGCATCCAGGTACTGCCGCGACGGGTAGATGGCGTACAGGTTCAGTTCCTGCAGCCGGTACTCGGGCAGCACCCGTACCAGGCTGCCATCGCGCAGGCCGTCGATGGCCGAATAGATCGGCAGCACGCCCACGCCCATGCCGCTGCGGATGGCGGTCTTCATGGCATCGGCAGTATTGACCATGAACGGCGAGCTGGTGATGTTGACCATCTCCTGGCCTTCCGGCCCGTCGAACAGCCATTTCTCCAACGGGATCACCGGGCTGACCATGCGCAGGCAGGCGTGCTTGAGCAGGTCGGCAGGCTTGTGCGCCACGCCATGCTGGGCGATGTAGGCGGGCGAGGCGCAGACGATGCTGTAGGTGATGCCCAGGCGCTGCGACACGAAGCCCGAGTCCGGCAGCTCGGTGGCCAGCACAATGGATACGTCGTAGCCTTCGTCGAGCAGGTCCGGCACGCGGTTGGCCATGGTCAGGTCGAAGGTCACGTCCGGGTGCGATTCGCGGTAGCGGGCGATGGCATCGACCACGAAGTGCTGGCCGACCCCGGTCATCGAGTGCACCTTCAGTTGCCCGGCAGGGCGGGCATGGGCGTCGCTGGCCTCGGCCTCGGCTTCTTCGACATAGGTAAGAATCTGTTCGCAACGCATCAGGTAGCGCTTGCCGGCTTCGGTCAGCGCAATGCGGCGGGTGGTACGGTTGAGCAGCCTTGTTTGCAGATGGGCTTCCAGATTGGAGACCGCCCGCGACACGTTCGCGGTGGTCGTATCCAGTTGCGCCGCAGCGGCAGTGAAGCTGCCGAGTTGGGCTACGCAACTGAAAGCACGCATGTTTTGCAGGGTGTCCATGGGTCACTCTCGATGTAGAGGACAAAATTGTGTCACGAAGTAACGTAAAAGAGATGAAAAGTTGCCTTCGACCAAAGGCGGATTATCGCTGTTTTGGTAACAAAGATTCGCAGGAATCTGCGCTTATCGCCAGTGCGGCGGCCCCCTAGAATTGCTCGGCCCCTCCACCTCTTCCTCGGGAAATCGCAGCTGTGCCGCGTCGCATCATCAGAACGCTCAATGCGTTCAGTGCCTGTGCCCTTGCCCTCACCTTGAGCGGCTGTATCGGAACCTGGGGCATTGCCCCGCAAAGCAAGACGCTGCAAGCCAATACCTTGACCACCGACGCGGCCATACGCGAAGCCGCGACCGACGCCCACTGGCCCGACCAGCAGTGGTGGCACGCCTATGGCGACCCGCAGCTGGACCGCTGGATTGCCCTGGCCGTGGCCGGTAGCCCGAGCCTGGCCATGGCTGCGGCGCGGGTGCGCGAAGCCAAGGCCATGGCCGGTGTGGTCGAGTCGGCGGAAAAGCTCCAGGCCAACGGCCAGGCCACGCTCAAGCGCCACAACTGGCCTGAAGACCAGTTCTACGGCCCGGGCGCGCTGTCCGGTGCCAACACCTGGGACAACAACGCCGCCATTGGCTTCAGCTATGCACTCGACCTGTGGGGCCGCGAACGCAACGCCAGCGAGCAGGCCGTGGACCAGGCGCACATGAGCGTGGCCGAAGCCCGCCAGGCGCAGCTGGAGCTGCAGAACAACGTGGTGCGCGCCTACATCCAGCTGAGCCTGCACTTCGCCCAGCGCGATATCGTCAAGGCCGAGCTGGAACAGCAGGAGCAGATCCTGGCCCTGGCCAAGCGCCGCCTGGATGCCGGCATCGGCACTCACTTCGAAGTCAGCCAGGCCGAAGCGCCGTTGCCGGAAACCCACCGCCAGCTCGACAGCCTGGACGAAGAAATTGCCCTGGCCCGCAATCAGCTGGCCGCCCTGGCCGGCAAGGGCCCGGGGGAGGGCGCGCAGTTGCAGCGCCCGAGCCTGGCCCTGGCCGCGCCGCTGAAGCTGCCGTCGAACCTGCCGGCCGAACTGGTCGGCCAGCGCCCCGACGTGGTCGCCAGCCGTTGGCAGGTGGCCGCCCAGGCGCGGGGCATCGATGTCGCTCACGCCGGCTTCTTCCCCAACGTCGACCTGGTCGGCAGCCTTGGCTTCATGGCAACCGGTGGTGGCCCGCTGGAATTCCTCACCGGGCGCAAGTTCAACTACAACGTCGGCCCGGCCATCAGCCTGCCGATCTTCGACGGTGGCCGCCTGCGCTCGCAGCTGGGCGTGGCCTCGGCGGGCTATGACGTGGCCGTGGCGCGCTACAACCAGACCGTGGTCGGTGCGCTGAAGAACATCTCCGACCAGCTGATCCGCCGTGAGTCGATGAAGGAGCAGTCGCACTTCGCCGCCGAGTCGGTCGCGGCCGCGCAGAAAACCTACGACATCGCCATGGTCGCTTTCCAGCGTGGCCTTACCGACTACCTCAACGTGCTCAACGCCCAGACCTTGCTGTTCCGCCAGCAGCAGGTGCAACAGCAGGTGCAGGCTGCCCGCCTGATTGCCCATGCCGAGCTGGTCACCGCCCTGGGCGGCGGCTTGCAGGCTGGTCAGGACGTGCCGAAAGAGGAGCGCCAGGCCGCACCGAAAACCCCGGCCACCCTGGCCATTTTCGACAAGAAGCCGGATAACGCCGAATGAGCACTTCCAGTTTGCCCGTGCGCTGGCTGCAGAGCCTGGAATGGCGCCGGGGCTTCTTTGCCTGGGCGCGCACCGATGGGGTCACCTGGGGGTACATCTTCAAGGTGCTGGCCGCCGCGTTCATCACCCTGTGGCTGGCCATGCGCCTGGAACTGCCGCAACCGCGCACGGCGATGATCACCGTGTTCATCGTCATGCAGCCGCAAAGCGGGCATGTGTTCGCCAAGAGCTTCTACCGGGTGCTCGGCACCCTGGCCGGCTCGGCGATGATGGTGGCGCTGATCGCCATATTCCCGCAGAACACCGAGCTGTTCCTGCCCAGCCTGGCCCTGTGGGTAGGCCTGTGCTCGGCCGGTGCCATGCGCTACCGCACCTTCCGCGCCTATGGCTTCGTGCTGGCCGGCTACACCGCGGCGATGATCGGCCTGCCGGTGCTGGAGCACCCTGACCAGGCGTTCATGGCGGCGGTATGGCGGGTGCTGGAAATCGCCCTGGGCATTCTGGTGTCGACCTTCGTCAGCGCCGCGATCCTGCCGCAGTCGGCCAGTGCCGCCATGCGCAACGCCCTGTACCAGCGCTTTGGCGTGTTCGCCGGGGTGGTGGTTGAGGCCCTGCGCGGCGAAAGCCAGCGGGACCGCTTCGAGAGCAGCAACGTGCGCTTCGTCGCTGAAGCAGTGGGGCTCGAGAGCCTGCGCAACGTCACCGCCTTCGAAGACCCGCACATGCGCCGGCGCTCTGGTCGCCTGGTGCGCATGAACAGCGAGTTCATGGCCATCACCACGCGCTTCAATGCCCTGCACCGTTTGCTGGAGCGCCTGCGCGCCCGCGGCCCGCTGCAGATCGTCGGCGCCATCGAGCCGGGCCTGAACACCCTGGTGGAGCTGTTGCAGCCCTACGTGGGCCGGGCGCTGACCGACGCCGATGCGCTACGCCTGACCCTGGAGCTGGCCGCCTACAAGGAAGGCTTGCAGGCGCAGGTGCGCGGCCTGCGCGCCGAGTACCTGGCAACCGAGCCGAGCGAGTCCGACCTGCTCGACTTCCACACCGCCTTCGAGCTGCTCTACCGCTTCGTCGACGAGATGTACAGCTACGCCGAAACCCACGCCTCGCTGGCCGCGCACCGGCACGAACGCGAACAGTGGGATGAGCCCTACGTGGCGCAGACCAGCTGGCTGGTATCGTTGGCCGCCGGTGTGCGCGCCTCGGCGGTGTTGTTGCTGCTGGGCAGCTACTGGCTGTTCAGCGACTGGCCCAGCGGCGCCATGATGACCCTGATCGCCACCGTCACCGTGGGCCTGTCGGCGGCCTCGCCGAACCCCAAGCGCATGTCGTTCCAGATGGCCTGCGGCACGGCGATCGGTGCCTTCGTCGGCTTCTTCGAAACCTTCTTCGTGTTCCCCTGGATCGACGGTTTCCCGCTGCTGTGCATGGTGCTGGCGCCTGTGTTCGTGCTGGGCGCTTTTCTTTCGTCGCGCCCTGCCTACGCCGGTTATGGCATCGGCCTGCTGGTGTTCTTCGCGATTGGTTCGGTGCCGAACAACCTCACCGTGTATGACCCGTACACCTTCATCAACGACTACATCGGCATGGTCATCGGCATGTTCGTCTGTGCCGCTGCCGGGGCGATCATCCTGCCGCCCAACAGCCGCTGGCTGTGGAGCCGCCTGGAGCAGGCGTTGCGCGAGCAGGTGCTGTTCGCGATCAGCGGCCGCCTGCGCGGCCTGGGCTCGGCCTTCGAAAGCCGCACCCGCGACCTGCTGCACCAGGCCTATGGCCTGGCGGCCGGCAAGCCGCAGGTGCAGAGCCAGCTGATGGGCTGGATGTTCACCGTGCTGGAAATCGGCCACGCCATCATCGAGCTGCGCAAGGAACAGGCCCGTGCGCCGGTGCACCCGGCCTACGCCGAGTCGCAGCCCTGGCGCCAGGCGATCCGCGTGATGGGCCGTGCCCTGGCCCGGCTGTTCCTGCAGCCCAGCGCCAGCAACCACGAACGCGCGCTGGTGGCGGTGGACCACGCCATCGCCCGCGTGCAGGCCACCGACGAGCCCTTCGCCCGCCACTTCGACACTTCGGTGCTGCGCCGCGCACAAAGCTACCTGCACTTCATCCGTTCTTCCCTGCTCGACCCACAGTCGCCGTTGGCACCGGCGAAAGGACTGCACGATGCTCCGTGAAACCATGCCCCGTGAAATCGCCTTCCATGGCGTGTACATGCCCACCATGACCTTGATGTTCCTGTTCGCCCTGGGCCTGGCCTGGGGCCTGGACCGGTTCATCGCCAGCCATGATGGCTACCGCTTCTTCTGGCACCCGGCGCTGCTGCGCCTGAGCCTGTTCGTCTGCCTTTTCGGCGCCCTGGCGCTGTCTGTCTACTGGTGAGAAACCTTCGATGAAAAAGTTCTTCAGCCTGATCGCCACCTTGCTGGTGCTGGTCGCCGCCGTGGCGATCGGCCGCCAGTTGTGGTTGCACTACATGACCACGCCGTGGACCCGCGACGGCCGCGTGCGTGCCGACATCATCAACGTGGCCGCCGACGTGCCGGGCTATGTGGTCGATGTGCCGGTCAAGGACAACCAGCGGGTGAAGAAGGGCGACCTGCTGATCCAGATCGACCCTGAGCACTACCAGTTGGCCGTCGACCAGGCCAAGGCGCTGGTCGCCTCGCGCAAGGCCACCTGGGAAATGCGCAAGGTCAACGCCAAGCGCCGTGCCGACATGGACAACCTGGTGATCTCCAAGGAAAACCGCGACGACGCCAGCAACATCGCCAACTCGGCCCAGGCGGATTATCAACAGGCCCTGGCCGAGCTGGCGGCGGCCGAGCTGAACCTCAAGCGCACGCATATCGTGGCCACGGTGGACGGCTACGTGACCAACCTGAATATCCACAAGGGTGACTATGCGCGTACCGGCGAAGCGGTGATGGCGGTGGTCGACGAGAACTCGTTCTGGGTATACGGGTTCTTCGAGGAGACCAAGCTGCCGCACGTGAAGGTGGGTGACCAGGCCGAGCTGCAGATGATGAGCGGCGAGCGCATCAAGGGCCATGTGGAGAGCATCGCCCGCGGCATCTACGACCGCGACAACCCACAGAGCCGCGAATTGATCGCCGATGTGAACCCGACCTTCAACTGGGTGCGGCTGGCGCAGCGGGTGCCGGTGCGCATTCATATCGATGAAGTGCCGGACGGGTTTTTGCTGGCGGCGGGGACGACTTGTACGGTGGTGGTGAAGCCGAGCGAGGGATGATCCGGGGTGAGGTAGTGCAGCTACTGGCCTCTTCGCGGGCTTGCCCGCGAAGGCCGATAGCAATGAACACCTTTCGCAGCGCAGTTAGCTCGCTGCCCCTACCAACACTGGCACCTTCACTCGATCAATCACCTTCGCGCTGATCGACGGGTCCAGCATCCGCCCCAGCCGCGACAGGTGGCGGTGGCCCATGATGATCAGTTCACAGTTCAGTTCCTGTGCCTTGGCCACGATCGCCTCGACCGGCTGCCCGGCCACCATGCAACCCCGGCTGGCGAAGCCGGCTTGCTGCAACTCGCGAACCGCCTCGGCCACGGCCTGGTCGGCCTGGTGCTGCTCTTCGCAGGCGGCGGGGTATTCTTCCAGTTCTTCTGCGGTATAGGGCGCGGGTTGGTCGTGGACGGCGAAGGTAGAGTCGATGGCCAGCAGCACATGCAGTTCGTGCTCGCCGGGGCGGCAGTAGCGGCGGGCGAGGGTGAGCAGGGCAGTGGATGCAGGGGAGGCGTCGATGGCGATCAGGACGGGGCTGGGCATGTGGAATCCTTGTTTCAGGCTGGCTAAGGGGTTGTCTGTTCTGGCCTCTTCGCGGGTAAACCCGCTCCCACAGGTGCGCCACAATATTCAGAATCTGTGCAGTCTCTGTGGGAGCGGGTTCACCCGCGAAGAGGCCGAACCTGCCGTTCCTCATTCTTGGCTCAACCCACCCTCAGGATAAATGCCCCACCACGCACGAGCGCATTGCGTCTGGTGCAATCCAGCAACCTGCTACCATCGCCATTCCCCACAGCTGTAACGGAAAACGGCCATGCAACTCCCGGACATGAACCTGCTCGTCGCCCTCGATGCCCTGCTCGACGAGGGCAGCGTGGTGGGCGCGGCGCAGCGCATGAACCTGAGCCCGGCGGCCATGAGCCGGACCCTGGGGCGTATCCGCGATGCATTGGGTGACCCGATCCTGGTGCGCGCCGGTCGCGGCCTGGTGCCGACGCCGCGGGCGCTGGCCCTGCGCGAGCAGGTGGCGGCGTTGGTGGAGCAGGCCGGCGAGGTGTTCCGCAGTGGCGACGAGGTCGACCTGCCCAAGCTTGACCGGGCCTTCAACATCCGCACCAACGACCTGTTCATCGCCCTGTACGGCGCCCAGCTGCTGCACCGGATGCACGAGCAGGCGCCGCGCACGGTGCTGCGCTTCGTGCCGGAAAGCCCCGGCGGCGATGACGACAGCGTGCTGCGCGACGGGCGTACCGACCTGATCATCAGCTCGACCGTGGACCTGGGGCCGGAGATCAAGGTGCAGAGCCTGTTCCAGACCTACTACGTGGGCCTGGCGCGGCGCGACCACCCGATTTTCGAGCAGCCGATCACGGCGCACAGTTTTGCCAGTTATCCACAGATCAGCGTGTCCCGCCGTGGCCGTGCCAATGGGCCGATCGATGTGGAACTGGCCAACTTCAAGGTGCAGCGGCGGGTGGCGCTGATTACCCCGAGTTTTCACTCGGCGCTGTTCTCGCTGCCGGATTCCGACCTGATCCTGCCGATGCCGGCCAACATCCTCAACAGCGTGCACAAGCTCGGGCTGCCGCTGCGCTCGTTCGAGATCCCGGTGCCGCTGGAGCGAGTGACCGTGCTGCAGGCATGGCACCCGCGGTTTCACAATGACCCGGCACATCGGTGGTTGCGGCAGACTTTGAAGGCGTGTTGCAGTGTCGACCCTTGATTACCTGTGAGGGCCTCATCGCCGGCAAGCCAGCTCCCACAGAATTTGTGCACATTTCGAAACCTGCGCAGTACCTGTGGGAGCTGGCTTGCCGGCGATAGGGCCAGACCTGCAAAAGGTGGATTGCGTCCAGCGCAACATAAACCTACCGATAAGTCAGTTTTCGTCAGCATTCGACCTTCTTAGACTTGCTCCAGTCGCAAATTTGTTGCTGGAGATGTCTGCCCATGAGTTCCCTGTCCGCCCCGTCTGCCGCGATTGCCGCCGCCCCCGCGCCGGCCGCGCCTGCGCAGACTGCGTTCGGCCTGCAGGTAGTGGTCGGGCTGTTCGGTGTGCTGCTGGCCGTGTTGTGCGCGGGCCTCAACGAGTCGGTAACCAAGATCTCCCTGGCCGATATCCGTGGGGCCATGGGCATCGGTGCCGACGAAGGCGCCTGGCTGCTGGCGGTCTACAGCGCCGCCTCGGTTTCGGCCATGGCCTTCGCGCCATGGCTGGCCACCACGTTCTCGCTGCGGCGCTTCACCATGAGCGCCATCGGCCTGTTCGCCGTGCTCGGCCTGCTGCAACCGTTCGCCCCCAACCTGCACAGCCTGATGCTGCTGCGTGTGCTCCAGGGCTTTGCCTCTGGCGCCTTGCCGCCGATGTTGATGAGCGTGGCCCTGCGCTTCCTGCCACCGGGCATCAAGGTCTATGGCCTGGCCTGCTATGCCCTAACCGCCACCTTCGGCCCCAACCTCGGCACGCCGCTGGCAGGGCTGTGGACCGAATACGTCGGCTGGCAGTGGGCATTCTGGCAGATCATCCTGCCCTCGCTGCTGGCCATGTTCTGTGTCGGCTGGGGCCTGCCGCAGGACCCGCTGCGCCTGGAGCGCTTCAAGCAGTTCGACTGGCGCGGCGTGCTGCTCGGCCTGCCCGCCATCAGCTGCATCGTGCTGGGCCTGTCGCTGGGTGACCGCTGGGGCTGGTTCGATTCGCCGCTGATCTGCTGGCTGCTCGGCGGTGGCCTGCTGTTGCTGGTGCTGTTCATGTACAACGAATGGTCCGAGCCGCTGCCGTTCTTCCAGTTGCGCATGCTGTCACGGCGCAACCTGAGTTTCGCCCTGGTGACCCTGGCCGGTGTGCTGATCGTGCTCTCGGGAGTTGGCAGCATTCCGTCGGCCTACCTGGCGCAGATCCAGGGCTACCGCCCGGCGCAGACCAGCCCGCTGATGATGCTGGTGGCCATGCCGCAGCTGATCGCCCTGCCGCTGACGGCGGCGCTGTGCAACATCCGCGCGGTGGACTGCCGTTGGGTGCTGGGCATCGGCCTGGCGATGCTGGCGGTGTCCTGTGTCGGCAGCAGCCTGCTGACCAGCGAGTGGATCCGTGGCGACTTCTACCCGTTCTACCTGCTGCAGGTGTTCGGCCAGCCAATGGCAGTGCTGCCGCTGCTGATGCTGTCCACCAACGGCATGACCCCGCAGGAAGGCCCGTTCGCCTCCAGCTGGTTCAACACCGTCAAGGGCCTGGCCGCGGTTATCGCCGGTGGCCTGCTGGACGCCCTTGGCACCCTGCGCCGGCACTTCCATTCCAACCACCTGGTGGACAGCCTGGGCAACGCCCCGCTGGTCGACGGTAACGCTGCTGGCCTGGCCAAGCGCATTCACGACCAGGCTCAGGTATTGACCTCGGCTGACCTCTACCTGGTGTTGGCCTGTATCGCCGTGGCCCTGATCTGCCTGATTCCTTTCGTGCCTACCCGGGTCTATCCGCCGCGCGCGGTGGCCTGAACCCTGGATGAATTCGAGAACCACTGAAATGACCAACAACCGCAAAACCCTGTTCATCGGCTCGGTGATTGCCGTGGCCGTCCTGGCCGGCATCGCTGGCCCCTGGATGTTCGGCAGTGACCACCGCCAGAGCACCAATGACGCCTATGTGATCGCCGACTACACCGTGGTCGCGCCCAAGATCGCCGGCTTCATCAAGGAGGTGCTGGTGGAGGACAACCAGCAGGTCAAGGCCGGCCAGTTGCTGGCGACCATCGATGCCCGTGACTACCAGGCCGCGCTGGATGCCGCGCAGGCGCAGTTGCTGGTGGCCCAGGCGCAAAGCGCCGATGCACGTGCCACTCTCGAGCGCCAGGCGTCGCTGATTGCCCAGGCTGAGGCCGCAGTGAAAGCGGCCCAGGCCGAAGCTGCGTTCGCCGACCATGAGGTCAACCGCTACAGCCGCCTGGCCGAGCAGGGTGCCGGCACCGTGCAGAACGCCCAGCAGGCGCGCAGCGGTGTCGACCAGGCCCGCGCACGCCTGGCCAATGCCCAGGCGGCATTGGTAGCGGCGCGCAAGCAGGTGGATATCCTTACCGCCCAGGTGGCCAGTGCCGACGGCCAGCTGAAGCGGGCCGAGGCAGGGCTGGAAAAGGCCCAGCTCGATCTGTCCTACACCCGCATCACCGCGCCGGTGGACGGCATGGTCGGCGAGCGTGCCTTGCGTGTCGGTGCCTACGTCAACCCGGGCGCCCGCCTGCTGTCGGTGGTGCCGTTGCAGCAGGCCTACGTGGTCGGCAACTTCCAGGAAACCCAGCTGACCCACGTACAGCCTGGCCAGGCCGTGAGCATCAGCGTCGACACCTTTGCCGGTGAGAAGCTGCAAGGCCATGTGGAAAGCATCGCCCCGGCCACCGGCGTGACCTTCGCCGCGGTCAAGCCGGACAACGCCACCGGCAATTTCACCAAGGTGGTGCAGCGCATTCCGGTGAAGATCGTTTTCGATGACGGCCAGCCGCTGCTTGCCCGCCTGCGCGTGGGCATGTCGGTGGAAGCGACCATCGACACCCGTGGCGACAAGCTGGACGGCAAAGAGGTAAGCGCACGATGAAACCGGCATTACGCTTGAGCCCGTTGCTGCTGGCCGCGTTGCTGGCCGGCTGCACCATGGGCCCGGACTTCTTGCGCCCCGACAGCCAGGCACCGCAGCAGTGGGCGCCGCTGCAAGGCGAGGCGGCGGCCAGCCAGCCGCAGGCCGAACCGCTGGAACTGCGCTGGTGGGAGAGCTTCCACGATGCCCGCCTGAGTGCCTTGATCCAGCGCGTTGCCGAGCGCAACCTCGACCTGCAGATGGCCAGTGCCCGCCTGCTGCAAAGCCGCGCCCTGCGCAGCACCGTGGCTGCCGACGAAGTACCGTCGGTGGACGTGAACGCTGGCTACAGCCGCTCGCGCAACAGTGCCGAAGGCCTGAGTGACCCGTCCGGCAAGGCGGGCAAGGAAGCCTTCAACCTCTGGCAGGGCGACCTGGTGGCCGGTTGGGAACTGGACCTGTGGGGCCGTGTGCGGCGCCAGGTCGAGGCTGCCGATGCCACGGTCGAAGTGGCCGAGAACGACCGCCGCGGCGTGCTGCTGGCATTGCTTTCGGAAACCGCCGGCAACTACATCCAGCTGCGCGCCGTGCAGCACACCATCGATGTGACCCGCGACAACCTCGAGGTCGCCCAGCACAGCCTGAAATTGTCCGAAAACCGCCAGGCCGAAGGTGTCGCCACGCGCCTGGATGTGGCCCAGGCCAGTGCCCAGGTCGCCTCGATCGAGTCGCGCCTGCCAAGCCTGGAAGCGCGGCGCGATGACCTGATCAACGCCCTCAGCCTGCTCGCCGCCGAACCGCCGCGCAGCCTGCAGGCCGAGTTGCTGCAGGGCGGCGAACTGCCTGCGCCGCAGCAGAAGTTCGCCATTGGCCTGCCGTCCGAACTGGCCGAACGCCGCCCGGACATTCGCCAGGCCGAGGCCCGCCTGCATGCCGCCACTGCCAGCATTGGCGTGGCCAAGGCCGACTTCTACCCCAGCATCCGGCTGTCGGGCAGTGTCGGGTTCCAGGCCATGCAGCTGTCCGATTTCGGCGCCTGGGATTCACGCCGGTTCGCCTTCGGGCCGCAGCTGTCGCTGCCGATCTTCGAGGGTGGCCGGCTCAAGGGCACCCTGGAACTGCGCGAGGCGCAGCAGCAGGAAGCGGCGCTGAACTACCGCAAGGTGGTGCTGGGTGCCTGGCATGAAATCGACGATGTGCTACGCCTGTACAACGCCAGCCAGCTGCGCCGCGACCACCTGGCCGAGGCGGTGCGGCAGAACCGCATCGCCCTGGAGACTGCCCAGCGCCAGTATGTGGAAGGGGCGGTGGACTTTCTCAATGTGCTGACGGTGCAGGGTGCCTTGCTGGCCAGCGAGGAGCAGTGGATCGACAGTTCGGCGGCGGTGTCGCAGGCGTTGGTGGGGCTGTACAAGGCCCTGGGTGGTGGCTGGCAGGCGTTTGATGAGCAGCCTGTGAAGAAAGTGTGATTTTTGGGGGCCGCTTTGCGGCCCATCGCGACACAAGGCCGCTCCTACAGGAGATCGCGTCCGCATGTAGGAGCGGCCTTGTGTCGCGATGGGCTGCAAAGCCGCCCCGGCAATTGTCCTGATTACCGAGGAGGCACAGATGCACATTTCCCTGAACGGCAAGCGCGCCATCGTCAGCGGCTCCACCGCGGGCATCGGCCTGGCCATCGCCATCGGCCTGGCCGAGGCGGGGGCCGAAGTGGTCCTCAACGGTCGCACCCAGGCCCGGGTCGACGAAGCCCTCAAAGTTGTGCGCGAACGCCTGCCGCAGGCGCGCATCATCGGCATCGCTGCCGACCTGGGCACCCAGGCCGGTGCGCAGAAGTTGTTCAATCAGGTGCCGCACACCGACATCCTGGTCAACAACCTGGGCATCTTCGAGCCCAAGCCGTTCTTCGAGATCGAGGATGAGGACTGGCAGCGTTTCTTCGACGTCAATGTGCTCAGCGCCGTTCGCCTGTCGCGCCACTATGCCCAAGGCATGGCCGAGCGCAAATGGGGGCGGGTGGTGTTCCTGTCCAGTGAGTCGGCGCTGCAGATCCCGACCGAGATGATTCATTACGGCATGACCAAGACTGCGTTGCTGGCGGTGTCGCGCGGGCTGGCCGAGACCCTGGCCGGCACCGGGGTGACGGTGAATTCGGTGCTGCCGGGGCCTACGCGTTCGGAAGGTGTGGGCGACTTCTTTGCCAAGCTGGCCGGGGAGCAGGGGGTGTCGACTGAAGAGCTGGAAGCCAACTTCCTGGCCGAGCACCGGCCGACCTCGCTGATCAAGCGGCTGGCGACGGTGGAGGAGGTGGCGAACATGGTGGTGTACCTGGCGTCGATGCAGGCCAGTGCCACTACCGGGGCTGCCTTGCGGGTTGATGGCGGGGTGCTGCGTTCCATTGCCTGATCTGTATTGCCTGTGCTGGCCTCTTCGCGGGTAAACCCGCTCCCACAGGGATCGCACAGGACTCAAATTCTGTGGGGTACCTGTGGGAGCGGGTTTACCCGCGAAGAGGCCAGCACAGGCAACCAATCAATCAGAGCGGGCGCAGTAGGCCAAACCGCTTGCGCAACGCCCAATCCAGCACCCGCCGCGGCAGTAACCGGGCCATCAACGGCAACGCCGTACTGCCGTTCCCCAACCGCACCACCGCTGGCACCGGCGACTTCCCGACCGCTGCCAACACGCCCTGGGCAAACACCGCCGCCGAGGTCGGCTTGTCCTGCGAAGCCCGCGCCCGTGCCTGCACATGCTCGCGCAACGGCCACCACGCCGAATCCGTCGCCAGCACCTGCTCGGCCTGGCGCTGGGCATTGCTGGCGAACTGCGAGGCAATCGCTCCTGGCTGCACTTCCATTACCTGCACACCAAACGGCGCCAGTTCCAGGCGCAAGGCATCGCTCAGGGCATGCACGGCTGCTTTCGAGGCGCAGTAGGCGCCGGCGAACGGCGTGACCAGCACGCCTGATACGCTGCCGATGTTCACCACCAGGCCCCGTGAGCGGCGTAGCTGTGGGAACAATGCGCGGGTAACGCCGACCACGGCGAATACGTTGGTTTCGAACTGCTGGCGCAGGGCATCCACACCGCCATCGAGCAGCGGGCCCATGGCGCCGTAGCCGGCGTTGTTGATCAGGATATCGAGGTTTACCAGTTCCTCGGCCAGGCGGGCCAGCGCTTCGCCGTCGTTCACATCAAGTTGCCGGGCAGTGAAGCCGGCGGCGTTCAGTTGCTCGACATCCTCAGGTTTGCGGGCGGTGGCCCAGACGTGGTGGCCGGCATCGCGGAAGGCGTCGGCCAGGGCGCGGCCGATGCCGCTGGAACAACCGGTGATCAGGACGGTGGGCATGGTTGGGGCCTGTTGTCAGGGAGGATTGGTTTTTCCTGTGCCGGCCTCTTCGCGGGTAAACCCGCTCCCACAGGTACCCCACAGAATTTGAGACCTGTGTAGTCCCTGTGGGAGCGGGTTTACCCGCGAAGAGGCCAGTACAGGCGATAGATTAGTTGGCAAACGTACCTTGCAGATGCTCTGCACGAAACTCCAGGGTCTGCGGCCGGTACCCGGAGCGCAGTGGCGGCAGTGGCAGGCAGTCTTTCCACTCGGCCCCTGGCTGCAGCTCACCCGGCCCACGGTAGCGCGGGGCGTTGTAGGTGTTCTCTGCCAGGTTCACGGTATCGCCCGGCGCATACGCCGCCACCCGCCAGCGCAGTTCGGTCAGCGGCACGTCGTTGCCGTTCTTCATGCGCACCTGCAGGGCGCGATCGGCGGGGCAGTGTTCGGGGGCGTAGGTCAGGCGCAGGTCCAGGCGGGCCAGTTGCGAGGTTTCGCGGGTGTCCTGCCAGACGACGAACAGGGCCACCAGGCCCAGGCCACAAACGGCAGCCAGCGAGATCGGCAGGGCCTTGGCCGGGTAGCGCAACAGTAGCACCAGCCAGGTGAGGATGAGGAAGGCACCGATGATCATGAAAGCGGGCAGACCTTGGTTGCGCGGGGTCAGACCATCGTAGCCCAAAATAACAAAGCTTCAAAAACCTGATTCGTCTAGATCAATCAGCCAGCAGGAGAGTTTGATGGGTTATGACCCTGGGTAGGGATATTGATTCAGGTGTTACCTGGTATTTTTGATAGGTTACAACTTCTCGATTATTGATTAGTTTCAATCTGTATGTATCTATAATCGGAGTGGAAGAAATGGAAAATATTCGCGAAAACTGGACTGAGATTGAATTCGCTATTCCTGAGGGAGCTGTTGGGTACGGGGCGGCAAGGTTGTCAGATGGAAAATATTATGTGGCGGCATCATCGCAGTGGGAAATTTGTGTGCTGCGGTATGACGATCAAGGAAGTCTGGATATATCCTTCGGCGAGCAAGGGATAGTGAAATTCCCAAACCCTGATCGTTTTGGTACTAAATTTTCTTTCAGTCTGCAAGAAAATGTGGTCATGCTGTCCTGCCTGGCGGGTGAAGCTGGTAATTATAGTAATTTTCTGCTCTGCAAACTTGACGCCGATACCGGGGCGTTGGATCCGGGCTTCGGGGATAACGGTGTAAAAGTTGTGCCGATACCTCAGGCGGTCCAGACCGAAATTGTCGGCTCAAGTGTCAATCAATCCCCGCAGTTACCGGACGGTAAGCATCGACAACTTGTATCTCGTGGGATGGCTCAATTTGAGTTGACAGGTGAATTGGACCCAGCATTCAACGAGAATGGGGTGCTGAGAAGTTTTCCCAAGTCAAGTTACGAATATCAGACAATGAATATCATGCCTTACATGAGTGCCGGTAAGCATGAAGGTTTCTTGATGAGTGGTGTCTTCAACCTTGGAGGCTATGGCCGTGGATGGGTGGGAGCCATCGATAGCGAAGGTAAATTGTTGCGCGATTTCGGTGGCGATGGTGAAGTCCATTTCATGAAGCTCCCAGATCAAGAACTCACCAATCTGGTAATGGAGCCGATGTTGCAGGTCGACGATTATCTGTATGTGGCTGGCAGTGGAGGACGTGAGCTGTATCCAAAGTTCATCTATCGTCTGCATCAGGATGGCAGAATAGATGAAAGTTATAACGATGGTAAGCCAGTATTTTTGGAAGTTGGAGCGGCCAAGGTTTTTCACCTGGTTCAAGACGGCGACGGCATTCTCATCGGGGTATGGGGTGTTGAAGCGACGGGTGGGGTTATTCGATACGATGCCGCTGGTAAACGAGACCTGTCTTTCGGCCAGGGCGGTTGGTTGAGCATGCCCGTGAAATACATGGATCCCGTATCATTGACCATAAGGGAATATGAAGGCTCCAGGATTGTGGAAGTATTGGGTGGCCGTTATCTCTTGCGTCACCGGATCGAATAGATCACAGCTGAGCAGGGCTCGGGCAGCCCTGGCCTGGGTGGTTCCCAGCCATTGCCCGGTGCAATGGCTGGGATGCCACTTTTACTGCGCGATGGTCTTCACCGAAATACCACGCTCGATGGGTGTAGAGGTACGCCCGTACACATCCTCGAAGCGCTCGATATCATCCTCGCCCAGGTAGCTGCCGGACTGCACTTCGATGATCTCCAGCGGGATCTTGCCCGGGTTGCGCAGGCGGTGGATCGAGGCGATCGGGATGTAGGTGGACTGGTTCTCGGTCAGCAGGAACACGTTCTCGTCACAGGTCACCTCGGCGGTGCCGGACACCACGATCCAGTGCTCGGCGCGGTGGTGGTGCATCTGCAGCGACAGGCTGGCGCCCGGCTTGACGGTGATGTGCTTGACCTGGAAGCGGCCGCCCATGTCCACCGAGTCGTACGAGCCCCACGGGCGATACACTTCCAGGTGGTTCTGGGTTTCGCTGCGGCCCTGCTCGTCGAGGGTCTTGACCATCTGCTTGACGCCCTGGACCTTGTCCTTGTGGGCAATCATCATGGCGTCCTTGGTCTCGACCACCACGATGTTCTCCAGGCCGATCACCGACACCAGCTTGCCGTTGCCGTGGATCATGCAGTTGTGGCTGTCCTGCACCACCACGTCGCCCTTGGTGACGTTGCCGTTGTCGTCCTTCTCGTGCACTTCCCACAGCGACGACCAGCAGCCCACGTCGCTCCAGCCGGCCGACATCGGCACCACGCAGGCGCGCTGGGTCTTTTCCATCACCGCGTAGTCGATGGAGTTGTCCGGGCAGCAGGCGAAGGTGGCTTCGTCGATGCTCAGCACATCGCCGTCTTCCTCGCTGCGCTCCAGGGCCAGCACGCAGGTGTCGTAGATGTCGCCGTCGTGCTTTTTCAGCTCTTCGAGGAAGCGGCTGGCACGGAACAGGAACATGCCGCTGTTCCAGAAGTAGCCACCGGCCTGGACGAACTCGGCGGCGCGTTTTTCGTCGGGCTTCTCGACGAACTGCGCCACGCGCGCCACGCCTTCAGGCAGCAGGGCGTCCTGGCTGGAACGGATGTAGCCGTAGCCGGTTTCCGGCTTGGTCGCCGGCACGCCGAACAGCACCATCTCGCCACGCTCGGCGGCCACGGTGGCCAGGGCCAGGGCGCGTTGCAGGGCCTTCTGGTCATCGATCACGTGGTCGGCGGGCAGCACCAGCATCAGCTCGTCGCGGCCTTCGTTGACCAGCTTCATGGCAGCCATGGCCACGGCCGGCGCGGTGTTGCGGCCGAACGGTTCCATCAGGATGCCTTGGGTTTCCAGCTTCAGCGCGGCCAGTTGCTCCTGGACGATGAACTTGTGGTCCTTGTTGCAGACCACGATCGGCGTGTCCATGCCTTCGAACACCAGGCGCTCGAGGGTTTGCTGGAACAGGGTGTGTTCACTGGTCAGGGCCAGGAACTGCTTGGGGAACTGCTTGCGCGACAGAGGCCACAGACGGGAACCGCTACCACCAGAAAGAATTACCGGGATCATCATGTTTCTCCAATAGTCGTTGAGAGGCAGGGGAATCAGTTGCTAGCCACGGGGCGAGTTACCCACACCGGCGACAAGGCGTTGCCGGAACCCGTTACGTACAGCACTGCGGCTTCGCCGCGCTCCAGGGCGACGGGTTTGACGTCACCCACTTTCTTGTCTCCTTGGTACAGCGCCAGGTTGACCTTGACCGGGTTGATTTCGCGTTCGCCACGGCCGTTGGCGGCCACCGGCTTGACCACTTCGGTCTTGCCGTCGGCGGTCTTCAGGGTCAGTTGCTGGTCGCTCAGGTTCTGCACGCGAACCAGGGCTTTCTGCTTGTTCTTGAACGGCGGCTCTTCGATCAGCTGCGGGTTGCCGCTGGCGCTGTTGACCAGGGTGTAGTACTTGTCCGCAGCCAGTTTGACCGGCACGCTCTTGCCGCCGACCTGGGCGGTGTAGTCACCACCTGGCAGGAAGCTGAAGTCGCTGCTGGCCTGGGCGCCAACCTGCTTGATCTGGGTGTTGCCGACCGAGGCTGCAGCCGGTGCGCCGGAGGCGTTGTACAGGCGCACGAAGGTCGAGCCTTTCGGTGCGCTCGGGCCATACAGCGCGGCGTCGGCACCGGCGAAGGCCTGCATGGAGGCCAGGGACAGGCCGGCTGCGAGGGTGAGGGCTTTGGCAATGGAAGTCTTGGTAGTCATGTGTATGTTTCCTCTGATCAGTGGGTTGTCCGGGTGGACGACAAAGCCAGGTTTTCTTCGGATTTACGGGTGTTCTTCAGCTGGGCGATCCACTGTGGATCGAAGCTGCTGAGGTCGTTCTTCATTGGCAGATAACGTTCGGGGAATTCCCACACCACCACCTGGGGTGCGGCGTTCTTGAAGGCATCGCTTTGCAGGTACTTGAGCATCGGCAGTAGCGGGCCATGGCCGTCTTCGGCGTAGTTGGCCACGTCGCTGCGCAGGGCCTGCTGCAGCGCGCCGAGGAAGTTCCAGTGCGGGTTGGCGCTGTAGCTGGTGCCCACCAGTGCAACCGGGATCTGCGTGTCGGCGAACAGTGCGTCACCGGCTTCACCTTCGGCTTCTACCGGGCGAGTGGTGCGCTGCTGCAGGTTGTCCGGGGCCGGCAGCAGGTTGCTGAACAGCGGGTCCAGTGGCAGGAAGTTGGTCAGGTCGCCCTTGTATGGCGCGGTGCTGCCTGCTTCGGTGATGAACGCCTGCGGGTCGCCGTTGAGCAGGCTCTGACGGCTGACCGATTCGGCCAGTGCCTGCGCCGCCACTTCGGCGCCCATCGGCGTCCAGTGGGTGTCGGTGCGCAGGAACACCTGGCCGCGGGCCTTGGCCTGCTCCATGGGTGCCATCAGGTCCGGGGCGAACACGTTGGCCTGGCGTGCCTGGGCATGGAACTGGTTGTACAGGTCGTCATGCAGGCTGGTCGGCAGCTCCTTGCCCAGGTACTCGGCGTACACCCGCGCCTTGGCTGGCACGATCGCCAGCACCAGCTGGCTGCCGTGCTGCTGCAGGGTGTCGCGCACGCCACGGATCAGCGCCAGGTTTTCCTGCATCAGCTGCTCGGCACCGGCGGTGGGCTTGAACTCTTCGTCACTGAACAGCCACTGGTCGCGGCCCAGTACCACGCCGGGGCGGCCTTCGTTGAACAGCTTGAAGTCCATCGCCGCCCAAAGGTTGGTGCCCAGGCGCTTGATCGGGAACTGCTCGTCGTAGTGGGTCTCGGCGGCCTTGGCCAGCTTGCCGTTGAGCAGGGTCATCTGCTCGGTGCGCTGGAAACTCTGCAGGCCACCGGTGGACCAGGCGCCCATGCCGACCAGCAGGCCGAGGAACGACAGGGAGTAGGTGATGCGTAATGTCCGGGTCATGGTCATCAACCTCAGAACTGGAAGTAAAGGAACGGCGAGTAGCTCTGCGCCGAAAGCTTGAGGATCGAGGCCACGAACAGCAGCAGCACCAGGGCGCGGGTCATCACCCGGGTCCAGTCCAGGCCGATCGAACCGTCGCTGTTGACCTCCACCGGGGTGGCCTTTGGCGTTGGCCTGGCGTTGCGGTAGAAGTCGCGCAGGCCGAAGAACGCCAGGGTGAGGTAGGCGATGACCAGGGTGGCCACCTGCAGACCGGTGAGCTGGGCGCGGTTGAGCTCCGACAGCTGCCAGTCGCCGAAGCTGAACATGGCGCCGTACATGCGGCCGGCCACTTCCAGGTTCTCGGCGCGGAAGATCACCCAGCCGACCACCACCAGCAGGAAGGTGAAGGCCCACTTCACCGGGTTGAAGCGCTGCGGGTTGGTGTCGAGGCCCAGCGCGCGCTCGATGGCCAGCCACATGCCGTGCCAGGCGCCCCAGATGATGTAGGTGAAGTTGGCGCCGTGCCACAGGCCGCCCAGCAGCATGGTCAGGAACAGGTTGCGGTAGGTGTTGAAGGTGCCTTTGCGGTTACCGCCCAGGGTGATGTACAGGTAGTCACGCAGCCAGGTCGACAGGCTGATGTGCCAGCGCCGCCAGAACTCGGTGATCGACT
>RCUU01000387.1_pt1 | contig 25021 bp, 20 predicted proteins | sample 2166211 | NCBI WGS metagenome assembly RCUU01 (sample SAMN09932620, study PRJNA488358) | compost metagenome | feature: garden; material: soil; isolation source: compost soil in phenylacetic acid-enriched culture | place: Germany: Experimental Botanical Garden Goettingen | collected 2016-01-27
ACTTACGGGTCTGCTGGAGACTTTGTTCATAGCTCTGCATTCGCCGTCTCCTTTATGTTTCCTAGCTTTCTTCATTCTTGCCAATTTCACCAAGCAGCTTCTCGATATGGCTTCCGTAAGCAACGGATTCGTCAATCTTGAAGATCAGCTCTGGGGTATGGCGCAGGCGGATCGCTTTACCAAGCTCCGAGCGGAGAAAGCCATTGGCTTTCTCAATCGCTTTGAGTGAACCTGTAACCTGCTCTTCGTCACCGAATACGCTTAGGTATACCTTGGCCTGCGACAGATCGTTCGTCACGTCTACGCCGGTTACTGTTACAAACCCGATGCGCGGGTCCTTAAGTCCGCTTTGGATAAGCTGGCTTAGTTCTTTTTTGATCTGCTCGCCAACCCGTCCGGCTCTGATTTTAGACATCTATTTCACCTCTTCGCTTAGCGCTCTACCGTTTCCATGATAAACGCTTCGATAATGTCGCCTTCGACGACATCATTATAGCGTTCCAAAGTTATGCCGCATTCATAACCCTGCGCCACTTCTTTAGCATCATCTTTGAAACGTTTCAAGGTGTCGATCTTGCCTTGGAAGACAACAATACCGCTGCGGATCAAGCGCATTTCGGCATTGCGGGTAATTTTGCCGGAAGTAACCATACAACCTGCAATGGTGCCCACTTTGCTGATTTTGAAGACGTTGCGCACTTCGGCATGGCCGATAACGTTCTCTTTGTAGATAGGATCAAGCATGCCTTTCATGGCACTTTCAATTTCTTCAATTACATTATAGATGATGTTGTGCAGACGGACATCCACTTTCTCCTGCTCTGCAGCTGCTTTGGTCTGTGCATCCGGACGCACGTTGAAGCCGATCACGATAGCATTGGATGCTGCCGCCAGAGTAATGTCGGATTCCGTAATTGCACCCGCACCACTATGGATAATCTTCACGCGTACGCCTTCCACTTCGATTTTGGCCAAGGAGCCTTTGAGCGCCTCTACCGAACCCTGCACGTCGCCTTTGATGATCACATTAAGGTCTTTAATCTCGCCTTCCTTGATGTGCTTGAACAGATCATCCAGAGTTACCCGGGTGTTCGTATTCAGCTCGGACTGGCGCTGGGTTGTCGAACGTCTGTCCGCGATTGCACGGGCCTTACGCTCATCTTCAAACGCCATGAACGGATCGCCGGCTTGCGGAACCTCTGTCAGACCGGTAATCTCCACTGGCGTCGAAGGACCTGCTTCCTTGATCTTGCGTCCTTTGTCATTCACCATGGCGCGCACGCGTCCGAAGCAGTTCCCTGCTACAAAGGCGTCTCCGACTTTCAGCGTACCGTTCTGTACGAGAATCCGGGCAACCGGTCCACGGTTTTTATCAAGCTCTGCTTCAATGACGGTACCGCGTGCCCGTTTGTCAGGGTTTGCTTTGTATTCATTCACTTCGGCAACGAGCAGGATCATTTCCAGCAGTTCTTCAAGGTTGATGCGCTGCTTGGCAGACAGGTTGACGAAGATGGTATCTCCGCCCCATTCTTCAGGCACCAGCTCATAATTCGTAAGCTCCTGCTTCACCCGGTCAGGGTCTGCGCCCGGCTTGTCGATCTTGTTCACAGCAACAATGATCGGCAGACCAGCAGCCTTGGCATGGTTGATTGCTTCCACTGTCTGCGGCATAACACCGTCATCGGCAGCGACTACGATAATGGTCATATCCGTTACCTGGGCACCGCGGGCACGCATGGCGGTAAACGCTTCGTGGCCCGGTGTATCGAGGAACGTGATTTTCTTGTGGTTGATTTCGACTTGATATGCACCGATATGCTGGGTAATCCCGCCGGCTTCGCCGCCGGTTACATTCGTTGAGCGAATAGCATCCAGCAATGTCGTTTTACCATGGTCAACGTGCCCCATGATGGTAACGACCGGAGGACGAGTCTGCAGATCCTCTTCGGAATCGTTCTCTTCGACCGTCTCGAAGCTGTCTTCATCTACTGGAATCTTCACTTCTACTTCTACTCCGAATTCACTGGAGAGCAGCAGAATCGTGTCGATATCAAGCTCCTGGTTAATTGTAGCCATAACACCCATGGAAATCAGCTTCTTGATTACTTCGGAAGCATCCTTGTGGAGCAGTTTGGCGGTTTCACCGACAGTCATGCTGCCGCGGACAATGATTTTCTTAGGGGTGTTGTCAATCTTTTCACGGCGTTCCACGGGCTGATTATTTCTGCCACGGTTATTTTTACCGCCCCGGCCGCGGAAATTACCGCCTTTGCCGTCTTCAAAACGTTTTTGACCGCTATTGTTGTTCGGTCTTCCGCCGGTTGCATTCTTCTTAGGTCCTCTGTCACCGCCGCGGGAGAACTCACCGCCGCCTTGACCTTGCGGACGGCTGTCAGCGGTACGAGTACCGCCTTGACCCTGTGGACGGTCGCCAGTACGCGGCGCACCGCCGCCTTGGCCTTGTGGACGGCTGCCGGTGGAGCCGCCTTGTGGACGGCCGCCGGTAGAGCTGCCCTGCGGGCGGCTGCCGGTGGAGCTGCCTTGCGGGCGATTGCCGCCAGTGGAGCTGCCCTGTGGACGGCTGCCGGTGGAGCTGCCTTGCGGGCGGTTACCGCCAGTGGAGCTGCCCTGTGGGCGGCTGCCGGTGGCGCTGCCTTGCGGGCGGTTGCCGCCTGTGCTGCTTTGCGGACGGGAATTTTGTGTTGAACCTGATGTTGCTCTGCGGGAATCTTGTCCGCTTTGGGGCCTTGGGGACGTCGTCGATTGGTTGTTGTTTTGGTTACTGTTCATACCTACCTGCTTTTCCGGTTGATTTTTGTTGGCATTCTGAGCGCTATGGGGTTCAGCGGTTACCGTTCCGGCAGAGGCCGGTCGGCTGCTGGTTCCGCTGTCCCGCTTGGCTGCAGCATTTGACTTGATATCCTTAAAGAACTGTTCAACTTTGCTCACGGAGCCATTCTCCATGACACTCATATGATTATTCACAGGGACATTCAAACGCTTCAGAATTGTAATGATTTCTTTACTGCTCATATTGAGCGATTTCGCGTATTCATACACGCGCAGCTTATCCTTATTGTCTTCTTTAGTCAATAACTCCACCTCCGACAGTATCTCCGAGCACTCTGGAGATCATTTCCGCGAATCCTTTATCCGTAACGGCCAGCACTACGCGCTGGTCTTTACCAATACTTGCACCGAGTTCATCCCGGTGAAATGCGATTACTAGTGGAATATCGTAGGTTCCGCACTTGTCACGGAACTTTTTCTGAGTATTTTCTGAAGCGTCACCTGCCAGGACGACCAGCTTCGCCTCCGAAGACCGTACCGCTTTCAGCACAGCTTCGTCGCCGGTGACAATCTTGCCCGCTCTCATGGCAAGCCCTAAATAAGAAAGTGCCTTACTCATTGTCCTCACTATCCTTCGCTGCCAGAAACTGCTCCTCCACGGATGCAAAATCCCGGGCAAGCTGGGCATAAATTTCAGGACTCACTTGACATTTAAGTGCACGGTCAAGCGCTTTATTCTTCTGTGCCAGCTTAAAACATTCCAATTTGCCGCATATATAAGCGCCACGGCCCGACTTTTTACCTGTCAGGTCAATCAGCACTTCACCCTCCGGCGTTCTCACCACGCGAATCAGCTCTTTTTTGGGCATCATCTCCTGGCTGGCAACGCATTTGCGCAGCGGCACCTTACGCTGTTTCATGTCAAACGCCTCCCCTCTAAAATAGAGCAGGTTGATTAGTCAATGGAGACGGAATCCTGATGCATTTCATCATTAGAAGTTCTTGGTCTGCCGTATTCCTGCTCTGCCTGGCTTTCGCTCTTGATATCAATTTTCCAGCCGGTCAGCTTGGCGGCAAGACGGGCGTTCTGCCCTTTAATGCCGATCGCCAGCGACAATTGATAATCAGGAACAATGACACGAGCCATTTTCTCCGCTTCAAAGACTTGAACTTCAAGCACCTTGGACGGACTAAGCGCATTGGCCACGTACTCCTGAACCGCTTCGGAATAACGGACGATATCAATTTTCTCACCGCGGAGCTCAGTAACGATCGTCTGGACACGTGTGCCTCTTGGACCAACGCACGAGCCGACCGGATCTACCTCTGGGTTGCGCGAGAAGACGGCAATCTTGGAACGGAATCCGGCTTCACGGGCTACGGAACGAATTTCGACCACACCGTCAAAAATTTCCGGAACCTCCAGCTCGAACAGCCGTTTCAAGAGTCCGGGGTGACTGCGGGACAACATGATCTGCGGCCCTTTGGTCGTGTTCTCAACCTTGGTGATGTATGCCTTGATACGTTCGCTTTGCTTGAATTTCTCACCCGGCATCAGTTCGCTGAGCGGCAGAACCGCTTCGATTTTGCCGAGGTCAACATAGATGTTGCGCATATCCTGACGCTGTACAAGGCCGGTGACAATGTCATCTTCCTTGTCGATAAAAGCGTTATAGATAAGTCCGCGCTCCGCTTCACGAATGCGCTGGGTCACTACCTGCTTAGCCGTCTGGGCGGCAATGCGGCCGAAATCGCGAGGTGTTACTTCAAGCTCCGCGATATCCTCCAGCTGAAAATGCGGGTTGATCTCACGGGCAGACATCAGCGAGATTTCGGTACGGGTATCCAGTACCTCCTCGACAATCAGCTTGCGGGCGAATACCTTGATTACGCCTGTGTTGCGGTTCATGTCGACACGCACATTCTGCGCCGCATTGAAGTTGCGTTTATAACTCGAGATCAGCGCAGCTTCAATGGCTTCAAACAGCACATCCTTGCTGATGCCTTTTTCTCTTTCCAGTTCATTCATAGCTTCGATAAAATCCATACTCATGAAATTCCGGTCCCCCTTTCAAGACGTTAAAAAATAATGGCCAATCTCGCACTGGCGACTTTGGCGTACGGTACAACATGTTCTTTTTTGCCCGCGGAGATGAGCAGTTCCTCGTTCTCGAACGAGAGCAAACGACCTTCGAATTCCTTGAGTCCTTGAATCGGTTCATATACCGTAACATAGACGTCCTTGCCAACCGCTTTGGCAACATCCGCAGCCTTTTTGAGCGGACGTTCAGCACCAGGCGAGGAAACCTCAAGGAAATACGCCTCAGGTATAGGATCATTCTCATCCAGCTTCTGGCTGAAATATTCGCTGATGGCACCACAGTCATCAATATCAATGCCGCCCTCTTTGTCTACGAATACCCGCAAAAACCAGTTGGAGCCTTCCTTTACATATTCAACGTCCACCAGTTCGAAACCATTGTCCTCGAGATAGGGCCCGAGCATCTGCTCTACCGTTTGTTTAATTTTGGATTTGGGTGTGCTCAAAAGAAGATAACCTCCACGAACTTGTCTTTTGCTATATACCAAAGATAAAGAGTGGGTTTCCCCACTCTTTACACAACGGACTTATCTCATTATTACCAAAAAAATTATACCATAGTGCGTCAGCACTGACAAGTGCTGGCCCTTGACTGCCGATTAATCGCATAAGGAATAAGCTTCCGCTTCACTTCGCTTTTACTCCCGGCGTAATTGAAACGCATAATTTTTACGGTATTCATCAGGTGTCACACCGAATTTCGTTTTAAACACACGGTAGAAATATTTTTCATCCTTAAATCCAACTTTTCCGGCAATTTCATATACTTTCATGTCACCGATTTCCAGCAGATGAACCGCCTTTTTCAGCCGGATATCCGACAAATATTTCGTAAATGAGACGCCAAGGTAATTTTTAAAAATAACGCTCAAGTAATTGGGGCTGAAAAACAATTGATTTGCTACAAAGTCGAGGGAGATATCATCCTTATAATGTAGATCGATATAATTCAGGCATTTTTCAATTATCGTTTCATGCTTCTTCGCCCGGTTGCTTTGCAGGATCGTCATAAACCGCTTCATGATTTCTGAGAACTGTTTTTTGCAATCCCCGTAATTGGCACAGGAAGTCAGGCCGCTTTCCGCTTCCGACAACATGCTGCGGTAATCCTCTTCACTGAGAAAACCCTTTACCGCCGGCGCAATATGAAAAACAAGATGCACAATGGATTGAAGCCATTGCTCCCGGTAGGGCAAGCCATTCTCCAGAACCCGGCTGAACAAATCATCTGTAAGCCTAAGGATCATCTCGCTCTTCATCGCTCTGATAGCTTCTTTGAACAGCTCCTCATCTTTATGAAAGTCATAATGCATGGGTGCGATCAGACCGGAAAGACCCGAATATTGAATAACCCTCTCACCGCTCAAAAAATACCGGAAATCAGCCGCTTCCAGCGCTTCTTTATAGGAATGCCCGGCTTCATGACCAAAATCGGTCCGCACATTGCCAACGCCAACGGTGAACGACATCGGGTACTGCGCCGAAAGCCGCTGGCTGTATTCCTCCAGAGCCCTCACTGCATCGGTCGGCATAACCTCGGAAGGATGTTTCGCCGTTACGATCGAGATCATCGTCATTCTGTGTTTCGGAGAAAAAAAGGAGACGGCCGGATAGGCCGGATCAAGCAGGCTTGCCAGCATAACGGGCAATGCTTTTCTCATCCCCTCCAGGCGGGCGGCGGGCAGGTCTGCGGGATCGCCATCCTCCATCCGGGTGACGATCACCGCTCCGCAAGGACCAAACGAATATTGACGTTGAAGCTCCATAAATCTCGCATGGGAGAGTCCGTTTTGTATCCATTCCTGCAGCAAATGCTCATAATAGACATTCATACTGCTATGGAGCTGCTTGCTTAGAATTTCCTGTTCTGAAGACATCCGTTTTTCCTGTTCAATGCTTTCCTGGACTTTCTGAAGCAGCAAGCAAATGTTCTCTTCCTTCACCGGCTTTAGCAGATAGTCGAAAGCGCCGAGCCGAAGCGCTCTCTGTGCATATTCGAAGTAACGGTAGCTGCTTAATATGATGATCTTCGTATCGGCTGATATTTCGTTCATGTGCTCTATAAAACCAAAACCATCCATGATTGGCATTTTGATATCCGTAATGATGACATCAAAGACAGTAGATCGGACAATATCCAGGGCAATTTTGCCGTTATTGGCTTCGAAGACTTCACAGTCAGGCAAGATTTCCCGTATCATTTGGCCCAGCACTCTTCTCTGAATCGCTTCATCATCGACAACCATTATTCTGTTCATGGTGGTTTCACCTGCTATTTTGAATTTATTGGCATATCTCCAAAGATAGAAGCCTTACGTTACCTCTGTATGCTCAAATCAGTTCAGCCTTTAATGCCGGCGCTGGTAATTCCTTGCACATAATATTTTTGCAGCAGTAAAAACAGCACTATAATTGGAATGGTCGTAAAAGTCAGCGTAGCCATGATTTGACCGTAGTAGATCGGCGGCAGCGTAAAAAATGTCTGTATGCCAAGCTGTATATTGCGTAGCGATTCTCCTGTTGTCACCAGGATGGGCCACATGAAATCACCCCAATGACTGATGAAATCAAGAATAAACACAGTGGCAAAGACCGGCCCCGACAGCGGTACTACAATGGATATAAAGGTCTTCAGCGGAGAAGCCCCGTCAATGGAGGCTGATTCCAGAATCTCATTGGGAATGTCCATAAAAAACTGGCGGAACATGAATATGCCGAAGCAGTTGGCAATGAACGGAACGATCAGGGCAAACCAGGTATCCACCCAATGCAGGCTGTTCACCACAAAGTACAGAGGCATCAGAATGCTTTCGAACGGAACGATCATCAGGGCAATAACCGCAACAAGAATGAATTCCTTGCCCCTGAAATGCAGCTTGGCGAGCGCATAACCACAGATGGAGTTCACCCCCAGCCCGCTGACGCAAATGACCGATACGTAAAAAATACTGTTGAACAAATACTTCATCATCGGAATTCGTTGAAAAGCCGCAGTGTAATTATCAAAGGTAATATTCACCGGCAGCAAGGATTTCAGCGAACTCAAATCGGCAAAAATCTGGTTCTCCGGCTTCAGCGAGGATACGACCATCCACAGCAGCGGGATGATGAACAGCAGCGACATCATTATGTTTATTATATATAAAAACAGCTTTGTTCTGGTATCTCTCATGTTCTGGTTTTCCTCCCATTATTTATCTCTGAAAAATTTTTTCATGGAGAATGAGATGGACACGACGATCAGGAAGAAAATGACGGAGATCGCGGAAGCGTATCCCGCGTTCCTGAACTGGAAGCCTTGTTGATAAATAAGCAGAGCCAGCGTTCTTGTCGAATTTTCCGGCCCGCCGTTCGTCATGATGTACGGCTGCACGAACAGCTTAACGGCTTGTATCGTTGTAATCGTCAAGACAAACACGGTGACATTGTACAAGCTTGGGATCGTAATGAAGCGAAGCTGCTGAAGCTTATTGGCTCCGTCTATGGAGGAGGCCTCGTACAAATCCTTGGAAATCCCTTGGAGTCCAGCCAGAAAAATCATCATTTGATAGCCTGCCGCCTGCCATACGGACATAAAAATGATCGAGTTCATCGCCTGATCCGGGCTGCGGAGAAAAGGCTGATTTGGAATGCCGAAGAAATTCAGCGCCGAATTGATCAGACCCTCATTAGGATTGTAGAGCGAAATCCAAAGAATCGCGATGACGGTCATTGAGGTGACGACGGGGCTGAAGTAGGCGATGCGGAACACGTTCCGCAGCTTGAGCTGGTTATTGACCAGCAAGGCCAGCATTAATGCTACGGCGGATTGAACAGGCACTACAATAATCGTGAAGTACAAGGTGTTCCAGAGCGATTTGTAGAACAAACTGTCGGTAAACAGAAGTTTATAATTATCGAAGCCTATAAAATGAAGCTTATCCGGCCGCAGCAGGTTAAACTTGGTGAAGCCGAACCCGATGGCGAGCAGAAAAGGCAGCACCAGAAAAAAGAGCAGTAACAGAATCGCCGGCGTTACGAACGAATAGCCGACTAAAGTCTCTCTCCGCTTCTGACGGCCAAGAGACGATTTGCGCTTGGCCTTCAGCGTATGGATTGCCGTTTGCATGATCAATTCTTCCTTTCTTGCCATAGATAATAAAAGTGCGGCAAGAGGCATAGCGGATTATGCCTTTGCCGCATGAAGTAATCCTATACCCGGCTACTCAGCAAAATTGCGCTTGAATTCATCATCGTAAGTGGCTGCCACATTATCCAGGGATTTCTTGATTTCCGCCCCGATCATAATATCCGTCAACGCTTCAGCGAATTTCTGCGTCAGCACCGGATACGCCGGAGTTACCGGTCTGGCATGCGATGCGCTTGTCACCTGCTCCTTGATTACACGTAGCGGCAGCTCATTGTATTCCGTCATGCTTTCGAACGCCGATTTACGGCTGGCCGGCATGCTGATCGCTTGGGCCAGTTGTGTGGAGCTGTCTTTATTCGTGAGCCATTTGACCACTTCCGCCGCTTCCTTCGGATGCTTGGTGTCAGCCGATGCCCCTACAGCCCAGCTGCCGGAAGGGGCGGTTTGAATTCCGCCTGCTTTTTTAGGGAAATAGGTGATGCCCCACTCCAGCTCCGGATAATTTTTGAAGCCAGGAATGTTCCATGGACCGCCGAGCTTTGTAGCCGCTTTCCCTTCCTCAAATTCCGTCGGCTTCGGATCGATATTGAACAGCTTCTCATCAGCCAGCTTTTGCAGGAATGCAGCCGCTTCTACGCCTTGCGGACTGTTGACGAACCCTTCGGCCTTCGTTCCTTCTTTGTTGACGAGATCCGTGTTGTTTGAAATCCAAAACTGCTCAAATGCGTAGGTCATCCACTCGCCTTTGTCGTTGATCATGTTGGTGCCGAATACGCCATCCTTGGCGGTCTTCTTCATCACGTCGTACCACTCATCCCACGTCCAGGCGTTTTCCATTTTATCCGGAGGGGTAATACCGTGTTCGTCCATAATTTTTTTGTTATAAAAAAGTACGACAGAGGACTCGTTCAGGCCCGGTGCGTAAAACTTGCCCTGGTAAGTGCCTTGCTGAAGGATCGAGGGCACGAAGTCGTTCAGGTCTTCTTTTGTGAAATATTCATCCAACGGGATAATGATCTCAGAGTCCGCATAATTGGCGACGTTCGGTCCGTCCATTGCCAAAACATCAGGCAGGGTGTGGGAGGCGACAGCCGCATTGATTTTATCCTCATAAGCAAAGGAGTTCCCTCGGGTAATAACCTCCATTTTGAGGTGAATCTTTCCTGTATTCGCTTTGTTAAATTCCTCTATCCGCTTTACATACACATTATCCTCTGCCTCGCCGGCCTGCGGACGCCAGAAAGTAAGCTCAACCACTTCCCCGTTTGCCTGTCCGTTGCCGCCTGCCGAATCGCCGGTTTTTGTCTGGGCGCCGGATGAACATCCGGCTAATAACGATGCAGCCAATAAAGATATCAGAATCCCCTTTTTCATATTGCACCTTCCTGTCGCTTGAAGTTTGTGATCACGCTTTCATCATAATGGAATTCACTGTTGCTATCCTACTCTAAAAAACGGGGAATAGTGGACTAATCCACTGAAAGCATTTTCAATTTCTATGAAAACAAATAAAATCCGGCTACGGACACTAAAACATGCCGTTAGCCGGATTCTGCTTAATCCAGGGGAAGCCGGAGAATAATCGTCGTTCCCTTGTCGGGTTGGGAATGGATAGCCACACCGTACGTCGGACCGTACAGCAGCTTAATCCGCTGATTTACATTTTGGATACCGATGGAAACCCGGGTTGAACCCGGCTCTTCATCCATTCGCAGTACACGGATGATTGTTTCCTGCTCCATTCCCTTTCCGTTATCGGTTATAGTGAATATTCTTGTCAGATATTCGATTCGTCCCGTTATATTAATGAGCCCGCCATGCTCCCTATCCTCCAGGCCGTGAATCAGGGCATTCTCAATAAACGGCTGCAGGAAAAATTTCGGTACGGAATAACGTTCCAATTCCGGTTCAATATTATAAGTGACCGTAAACTTATCCTCAAAGCGCAGGCTCATAATAAATACGTAATTTTTCAAATATTTCAGATCCTCTGAAAAAATAACCTTCCCCGGACTTCTGGCCGTATACTCCAGCATTTCCGACAATTCTACAAGTATGTTGCTGATCAGGGGCTGTTTATTCTCAATCGCCAAATAATTGATGATGTTTAGTGTATTGTACAAAAAATGTGGATTAAACTGGAAGTTGAGCGCTTTGAGCTCCGCCTCCATCTCCTTCATTTTCGACTTGTAATTTTCTTCAATCAGCGTATAGATGCTGTTGTTCATCTGGTTGAATTTATGAATAATAACGTTGATTTCCTTGGTGCCCGAAGGCTCGATCCACGTATTGAAGTGCCCGTCCCCGATCCGGTTGATGCCGCGCATCAGTTTTTTTAGCGGCAGCGTAATCCGCCCGGACAACAACGCGGCGACAATTACCGATAATAAGGTGATGACGATCATGGAGTACATCGTGTACACGAACATGTTGGGCAGCGTCTTCTCCAATGTTTTATACGGAATAAATACCGCCGACAGCCAGCCCGTCACCTTCATCGTATCAAAACAGACGACCATCCTTTGCCCGTTCAGCGTAATATACTCCGTACCGCTCTTCCTTTCCAAAGCGCGCGCTATCCATTCCCGGCTCACCCCGGCCGGATCACCGGCCAGGCTTGAGCTGGAGAGGACAGCGCCTTCTTTGGTGAACAAATGATAATAGGAGCCCTCCACTGTCAAGCTTCCCTCTAAAGCGCGCTGAAACATGCTTTCCTGAAAGTTCACGACCAGAACCGGCCGCTCAATCTCCTCTTCCATTTGGATCAGGATATTATTCCGGACGATGGCGAAATTCATTAAGCGCGTGGCAGTAAAAACGTACTGATCCTTGTCTGAGGGAGCGGTCGAATAAAACTGCTCAAGCAAGTTGTAAGTAGGAATCCAGCTTATACTGCTGATAGACTGTGTTCCGATTGTGTAAATATTTGAGCGGGAGTAATCTTTCTTCGGAATCCAGAAGGACGGCGTCTCTCCAAATGTGTAATCCCTCGTGACCAGGTTGACCGAAAACATATCTTGCGAGGTCGGAAAATATTTTTGCAGAATTCTCGTAATCTTGCGGTCCGAATCACTGTTCAACACCTTGGATTTCAAATCTTTCGTGTGAAAAAATTGAAACAAATCGGCATCAAGGTGCATATTAATCGCACTCTGCTCCACCCGGGCCAAATGATCGTCCAGCGACTGATTCCCCATCCGGACGAGTCCGAGCGACGTTTCGCTGGCATTCTTTAAAATCACATCCGAGCTTTTTACCACATATCCGACAGCCATTACGGTAAGGGACAGGACAATCATTGCGATAAAGGAGAGCGTCAGCCGTGCCCGCAAACTAACATTAAAGAAAAACGCCTTGACTCTCCGCACACAATAACCTCCGAATCCATAGTACCTTAATTCATTTTACCTTAAAAAAGTGAAAGCTGGTTGCTCTCCGGCAATCCGCGGAAGCAGCCCATGCCGTTCAGCAGCTCAACCACCGTCTTGCTCGCCTTCGATTTCTGCTGGAAATCCTCAATGGACAGGAACTCTCCGGCTTCCTTGGCAGCAGCGATATTAATGGCGGCATTGTCCCCGATTCCCGCAAGTGAAGAGAACGGAGGAATCAGGCTGGTGCCGTCAACGGTAAATTTGGTGGCATCGGAACGGTACAAATCAATATTCTTGAAGGTGAAGCCGCGCGCGGTCATCTCCAGAGCCATTTCCAGCACTGGCAGCATCGCTTTTTCCTTCGGAAGCGCCTGGAAGCCTTTTTGCTCAATTTCTACGATTTGCCGGCCGATGGCCTCATAACCTTTACAGCATAATTCAATGTCAAAATCGGCCGCCCGGACCGAGAAATAGGTCGCATAATATTCAATCGGATAATACAACTTGAAGTAGGCGGTGCGTACTGCGGAAATAACATATGCGGCAGCATGCGCCTTCGGGAACATGTACTGGATCTTCAGACAGGAATCAATATACCACCCGGGAACCTTGCATTTCTTCATTTCCTCGATCCATTCGGCGGACAAGCCCTTTCCCTTACGCACACTTTCGGTAATTTTGAAGGCCAGCCCCGCGTCCATTCCCGCCTTGTAAATCAGGAAGAGCATGATATCGTCGCGGCAGCCAATAACCGTCTTGATGTTGCAGGTATTGTTCTTAATAAGTTCCTGGGCATTGCCCAGCCAAACTCCGGTACCGTGGGACAATCCCGAGATCTGCAGCAGGTCGGCAAAGCTTGACGGTTTCGACTCCACCAGCATCTGCCGCACAAACTTGGTCCCCATTTCCGGGACCCCATAGGTGGCTACCGGTGTGCGGATCTGATCCGGTCTGACTCCAAGCGCCTCCGTGGAATTGAACATGCTCATCACCTTGGGATCATTCATCGGAATGGTCGTCGGATCAACGCCGGTTAGATCCTGAAGCATACGCATCATGGTCGGATCATCGTGGCCCAGAATATCGAGCTTCAGCAGGTTGGCATCGAAGGCGTGATAATCAAAATGGGTTGTCTTCCACTCCGCAGTGACATCATCTGCCGGGAACTGGACGGGGGTGATATCCTCAATCTCCATATAATCCGGCAAAACAACGATCCCCCCGGGATGCTGGCCTGTACTCCGCTTCACGCCTGTACAGCCTGCCGCCAGACGTCCGACCTCCGCGCCGCGCCAGCGCTTCTGATGATGCTCCTCGTATTTCTTCGTGAAGCCGAAGGCGGTCTTTTCTGCTACCGTCCCGATAGTGCCTGCCCGGAAAACATTGTCCGGTCCGAACATGGTCTTGGTGAAATTATGGGCATTCGGCTGATATTCACCCGAAAAGTTAAGATCGATATCGGGAACCTTATCTCCCTTAAACCCGAGGAACGTCTCAAATGGAATATCCTGCCCTTCCCCTCTTAGCTTGCCTCCACAGTCCGGACAATCCTTGTCCGGAAGGTCGAACCCGCTCGGGACGCTCCCGTCGAGAAACCACTCGCTGTGCCGGCATTCCGGATTAGCGCAGATATAGTGCGCAGGCAGCGGGTTAACCTCGGAGATCCCGAGGAAGGTTGCGACTACGGAGGAGCCTACGGAGCCACGCGAACCGACCAGATATCCATCCTGATTCGACTTTTTAACAAGGCGCTCCGAGATCAGATAGTTGGCAGAGAAGCCGTATTTAATAATCGGCGCCAGTTCCTTTTCCAGCCGGGCAACGACAACCTCAGGCAGGTTTTCGCCATAGATGGATTTTGCCGTATTGTAGCAGGTATTGCGGATTTCTTCGTCAGCACCTTCGATGATAGGCGTGAACAGTTCGCTTGGAAAAAGCGGATACTCCTCAAACCGATCTGCCAGCGCTACAGTGTTCGTAACGACAACTTCCATCGCTTTTTCCGCACCAAGGAATTCAAATTCAGTGAGCATTTCATCTGTAGTGCGGAAATGGGCATCCGGCTTGCGCTGGTCCTTCAACGGGCTGAAGCCGGTAATCCCATGAATCGTAATATCGCGGAACAGCTTGTCCCGGGGCTCCAGATAATGCACATTGCCAGTGGCGATGACCGGCTTATTCATCTGCTCGCCAATCTCGCAGATCTTGCGCACTACACCACGCAAATCCTCCGGACTGGCCACAAAACCCTTGTCCACAAGGTGCATGTACATCGTCAGCGGCTGAATCTCCAGAACATCGTAAAATTGCGCGACTTCCATCGCTTCCTCTACCGTCTTGTTCAGTACAGCCTCAAAAAACTCGCCGCGTTCACAGCCGGAAATCACCAGGAGGCCATCCCTGTGCTCTTCCAGCTTGGACTTGGGAATGCAGGGCACACGCTTGTAATATTCCGTATGTGACATGGAAATCAGCTTGTAGAGATTCTTTTTCCCGGCCGGATTAAGCGCATAAATGCCGCAGTGGAATGGCCGGGCGTTGGAGAGGTCGTTGCCGACATAATCGTTCAGCCGGTCCAGCCGGGTTATGTTCTTGAGCTTCTCCGCGTCAGCCAGCAGGCCATTCAAGATGCCCCCCAGCGCAACAGTATCGTCAACCGCACGGTGATGACTCTCCAGCAGAACTTTATATTTATCCGCCAAAGTGTTCAGCCGGTGGTTCTTCATGCTCGGGAACAAAAGACGCGCCAGCTCCAGTGTATCGAGTGAGGGATTGGGCAATATCGGCTTGCCGAGCTTCGTCAGTGATGCCTGGATAAAGCCCATATCAAATCTGGCATTGTGGGCAACCAGGACGCTGTCCCCGACAAATTCCACAAACTCCTCCAGCACAGGCTCCAGGTCCGGCGCATCCTTCACCATCTCATCCGTGATATTGGTCAGCTGCTGAATATGGTAAGGAATCTTTTCATGCGGATTGACAAACGTCGTATAACGGTCCAGCTCCTTGCCTTCGCACATTTTGATTGCCGCAAGCTCGGTAATATTGTTGCGTGTAATCGATAAACCGGTGGTCTCGATATCGAATACAACATAGGTGGCTTTCTTCAGTTCGAGCGGCTGCGGATTTTCCACAATATTCACTGAGTCATTAACAACATTGGCTTCAACACCGTAAAGCATTTTGATTTTATGTTTGTGGGCAGCGTGATCAGCATCGGGAAAGCTCTGTACCACGCCGTGATCAGTGACTGCAATCGCCGGATGCCCCCATTTGGCGGCAGTTTTGACATAGGCATCAATCGGTGCCACCGCATCCATCGTGCTCATCGTTGTGTGCAGATGGAATTCTACCCGCTTGACTGGAGCCATATCTTTACGGGCAGGAGGCGCCTGAACCTCGGACAGATCGGAAGGAATCATAACCAGCTCAGGAATCTGCATAAACCGGTCGTATTCCACTTTACCGCGTGCTCTGACCCATTTGCCGTTAGCCAGCTGGCCCATGATCTTCAGATCCTCTTTGGTCTTTGCAAACATCTTGATTTGCAGCGAATCCGTAAAGTCCGTGATGCAGAAAGTGAACAGCGTATTGCCGTTGCGCAGCTCCTTGCTCTCGAGGCCAAAAATGGTTCCCTGGATCGTGATCTTCTTTTCTTCATCCTGAATCTCAATGATCGGTACAGCCTGCTCCTTGATTTCATAGCCTACCTGGAGCTTGATTACTTCGTTCGGATCCCCCTCATCTACAGGCTCGTCCGGCTCGCTGGCCATCATCATCATTTCCACCAGCTCACGCTGTTCTTGCTGCAGCTTCTGCTGGAATTCTTCATAGGCATCCGCTTTGCTCTCATTCTCGGCAATCTGCAGCTTCACCTTCAGGGAGAGGCCGAAAAATTTATCATAAAATTTCACAATCGCGCCTTCGATCCCTTTTTTGCGGGCCAATTCGAGGGACATGGAGTCGCTCAGGCTCAGCAGCAGCGTACCGTCCTGCAGCTCTTGGCTGGAACGCGTCAGCCAGCCGTTGACGGATGGAATTTCCCGCTGCACCCATTCCAGAAAAAGCCCCCAATATTCCTGCACAAGCTCCGCTCTGCTAATCTTTTCGTCATATAGGAACAAGAAGCTGACTTTGGCGATATGCTGCAGCTTCTCACGCATTCTCAGTATAAAGGTCCGGTACGTCTGGGCCGGAACCAAACTTTCTTTGACAATAACAATGTGCCAGTCATGATTGCCACGGCTGATCTCCACACGTTCAATATGTCCGTCCAAGAAGTAGGGATCAATGATCGCGGGCGGTATTTCTCCCTGCTTCATTAAAAGCTCGAACCGCTTTCTTCTCTCCACGTTCTGTTCCATGCTTCCCCCACCTAACTTACGCAATGATAAAAAAGTCCAATTCCAGAATAATCGTAAACACAAGATTTAAAAAGCTTCCGGGTCAAAAAGCTTTGGGTTCTTTCCGCCCGCCGACTCCTCTCACCAGAAGCTAGATTAACGTACTTGGATCTTAATCATAAACAAAGCAGAAGCAAATTAATAGGCTTTGGCAAAAACAACCGTATGCTCAGCCGGCTTGCCGCAGCAAATGCAGACCTGCTTCGTTTCGGCCGGGCTAAATGGAATGTTGCGGCTGGTTGCGCCGGTTTCTTCCTTGACCTTAGATTCGCATTCCTCGGAGCCGCACCAGCCTGCCAGCGCGAAGCCGCGTTTCTCCTCCATGGATGCCTTCATCTCATCGAGCGTATCCACTGAATAGAAGTGATCCTCGCGGAATTTCAGCGCGCGCTCAAACATTTCGTTATGCACTTGCTCCAGCATCGCCTGCACTTCTTCTACCAGGTTCTCCTGCTGGACAACCTTCTTCTCTCCGCTGATACGCGAGACTAGGACACAGACGCCATTCTCCATATCACGAGGACCCAGCTCCAGACGGACTGGCACTCCGCGCATTTCGTACTCATTGAACTTCCAGCCTGGGGTCACATCCGCCCGGTCATCCACACGCACCCGGATGCCTGCGCTTTTGAGTTCCTTGAACAGCTCGTCCGTCCGGCCAATGACTGCGTCACGGGTTTTTGGAGGGCCGATCGGAATCATAATGACTTGAGTAGGGGCAACTTTTGGCGGCAGCGCAAGCCCGCGGTCATCTCCATGAACCATAATCATGGAACCGATCAGGCGTGTGCTTGTCCCCCAAGAAGTGGTATGTACATACTCAAGCACGTTGTCCCGGCTCAGATACTGGATTTCAAAAGCAACCGCAAATTTGGTACCCAGGTAATGCGAGGTTCCCGCCTGAACGGCACGGCCATCCTTCATCATCGCTTCAATGGAATACGTATCCACCGCACCGGCAAAACGTTCCGAAGGCGTCTTCTGACCGGTAATAACCGGTATCGCCAGATAACCTTCTACAAAATCACGGTAGATCTCCAGCATCTGCATCGTTTCTTCACGTGCTTCTGTTTCATTTTCGTGCGCCGTGTGGCCTTCCTGCCAGAGGAACTCACTCGTGCGGATGAACGGCAGTGTACGCTTCTCCCAGCGGACCACGTTGGCCCATTGATTGATCAGGACCGGGAGATCACGGTAAGACTGAATCCATTTGGAGTACATATGGCCAATCATCGTTTCCGAAGTCGGGCGAATCGCCAGACGTTCTTCCAATTTGTCCCCGCCCGCCTCCGTCACCCATGGCAGCTCAGGGTTGAAGCCTTCAATATGATCCTTTTCTTTCTGGAAAAAGCTCTCTGGAATGAACATCGGAAAATAAGCGTTGCGGTGCCCGGTTTCCTTGAAGCGGCGGTTCATTTCCTCCTGAATATGCTCCCAGATTTCAAAGCCGTCCGGTTTGAACACAATACAGCCGCGGACCGGAGAGTAGTCCATCAAATCCGCTTTTTTGATTACATCAATATACCAGCGTGAGAAATCCTCGCCCTGCGGCGTAATCTCCGTAACGAACTGCTTATCTTTGGCCATGTCGTGAAATCCTCCTAAGTAGAAACAGCTTACTGTCCTTATCTAAGGACAGTATTGTTTCAGCGAAAAATATAAGGATAAAGATTGATGTGAAACGAATTCTTTCTTACTATTTTAAATTCCTCCCCACAAAGTGTTGATTTATCATGGAAGCTGAATCAAGTACTTTGCGGGGACCCCAAAAGATGTTAAACCTAAGTGAATAAAATAAAGATAAAGATTAGGTGAAGCAAGGTAAAATCAACCGCTAATGAGCCGCAATATATCATTATAGGTAACGGCAATCATCACCAGGAACAGCAGTGCAAAGCCTACGAAATGAACCATGCCTTCCCGGCTTGGGTCGACTGGCTTGCCGCGCAGCGCCTCTACACCGAGGAAGACGAGACGGCTACCGTCCAGCGCCGGAATCGGCAGCAGATTGAATATTCCCAGATACAGGCTGAGAATGGCAGCCCAATAGGTCAAATACTGAATACCCTGCTGCGCAATCTGGCCTGTCATTTGGAAAGTACCTACAGGCCCGGAGATGTCGTCCATGTTGAACTTATTGATCAATTGCTTGAATCCAATGAAGATTAGCTTGGTAGTGTCAACCATGGCTGTGCCTGATTTGGTTATAGTCTCACCGAAACCGGCTTGACGGGTAGGCAGTTCAGGGGTAATCCCCACTTTGCCCCCTTCTTCCCCCTCCATGCTGCGGGGAATCATAGCTACATTATAAGTCTCGTCACCACGCTGAAGTGTCCATTGCATCTCCTTGCCTTTGGAGGCCGAGGTCAGCGAAATCATCTTCTGATAATCCCCGCCTATTTTCTCCCCATTGACAGATACAACAATATCACCTTTCTTCAGTCCGGCTTCTTCAGCCGGCATGTTCGCGCTGACATCACCGATCTTCACATACGTAGGGTTCTCGATAGGAATACCGGCCATTTGCAGATGAATCGCAAACAGCACAAAGGCCAGCAGGAAGTTCATCACCGGTCCGGCAAAAATCGCTATTGCACGCTGACCCACTGTTTTGCTGCCAAATTGCCGGTCCTTGGGCGCAATCTGCGTCTGCTGGGTACCTTTGATCAGCATGGCTTGCGGATGAACATCATAGACAGTTACTTCCCCGTCCACATCAAGGCGGATTTTCAGTTCATTCTCCAGATCCGTATACTGCGCTTCACCACGGATTACATTTCTGCGCGTATCGAGAGAATCCAGGTAAATGTTCTTGACCTTATTATCTTGTCCCAGTCTCACGGCGATGGTTTGTCCAGGACCAATCTCAATGATCTCCGGGTCTTCACCCGCCATTCTGGCATATCCCCCAAAGGGCAGCAGACGGAGTGTGAACTGGGTTTCATTGCGTTTATAAGAAAACAGTTTCGGGCCGAAACCGATAGCAAATTCCCGCACGAGAATACCGGCGCGTTTGGCAAAATAATAATGCCCCCACTCATGTACTGTAACCAGTACAAAGAACATGAGCACCGTTAAAAAAACGACTCTTACCATTTCCATGCGTAACTTTCCCCCTTTAGGTGTAAGACCGAAGTATGTCCTCTTAATTTATCATTATTCCAAGACCCTGCACAAGAGAATCACCAGCTTCAGCCTATTTTTCAGGGTAAAGCAAAGATTTCCATTCTAAACCTTGATTTTTACGGATTTACAGCTTACTTGCGAGCTCACGGGATATCCGGTCACAGTGCTCAATTTGCTCCAGATTCGGGTAGGCTGCCGTTTCATGGTGGTGGAGCACTTCTTCAATAATCTCTTCGATCCGCAAAAAAGGAATTTCCTGACGCAGGAAGCGGGCAACCGCTATTTCGTTAGCGGCATTAAACGCGGTGGTAGCTGTCCCGCCTGCCTTGCCGCACTCAATGGCAAGCTTCAGCGCCGGAAAACGCGCATAGTCCATTTCCCGGAAAGTTAAGCGCTGAGCTTCAGCCAAAGACAACCGCTTCGCCGGCGAAGCCCAGCGGTCCGGATAAGTGAGCGCATACTGAATGGGTACCCGCATATCCGGGCTGCCAAGCTGAGCCATAATGCTGCTGTCCCGGAACTCCACGTATGAATGGATAATGCTCTCCGGATGGAGCAGCACTTGTATCTGTTCATACGGTAGGCCGAACAGCCAATGGGCTTCGATGACTTCCAGTCCTTTATTGACCATGGTGGCAGAGTCAATCGTGATTTTGGCTCCCATGCTCCAGTTGGGATGGCGAAGCGCATCTTCAACTGTGACATTTTTAAGCTGATCCCGGGTAAGGTCCCGGAATGAGCCGCCTGAAGCGGTAAGTGTGATGCAGGAGACGTCTTCCCGGTTCTCACCGTTCAGACACTGAAATATAGCTGAGTGCTCGCTGTCGATCGGCAGCAGTTGAACCCCTTTGCGTCCGGCCAATTCTGTCACCAGATGTCCGGCTGTTACAAGTGTTTCTTTATTGGCCAGTCCAATATGACGTCCCGCTTCAATGGCCGCAAGCGTCGAATGCAGGCCTACACTGCCCATCACCGCCGTTACAACGGTGTCTGCATCTCCTCCGGCGGCAATTTCAACCATTCCTTCGTTTCCGCTGAACAGTTCCACACCGGACGGAAGACTGGGTCTAATCTCCTCGGCCAGTTCCTTCGTGGACACAGAAATACGGCGCGGCTTGAAACGCCGGACCTGCTCCATCAGCAAGGCTGTATTACTGCCTGCCGAGAGCCCGTCCACTTCAAAGGCATCCGGGTGCATGGCGATAACATCCAGTGTCTGCGTGCCAACCGAACCCGTCGAGCCGAGAATACTTATTTTTTTCACAGTAGAACCTTCTCCCTGTCGTTAATAGTAAGGCATAAGCATTACGATATGTACGAAAGGAAATACGATAATCCAGCTGTCGCAGCGGTCAAGAATCCCTCCATGACCAGGCAGCAGCGAGCCTGAATCCTTAATACCGTACACCCGTTTATAGGCAGATTGTACAAGATCTCCAAGCTGACCCAGAACCGCGCAAGAAAGCCCGATAAGCAGTGCGCGTCCAAGGGTCAGCAGATCAGGAATAAACAAGGCAAAACCAATTGCAATCAGAATGGAGATCAGTACTCCTCCAAGAGCTCCCTCCACTGTTTTGTTGGGGCTGATTGCCGGCCACAGCTTATTCTTGCCAAAGCTTCTGCCTACAAAATAGGCCCCCGCATCACTTCCCCAGATGCAGCACAGCAGCAGGAAGGTCCACATTGCCCCATGCCCGTCACCTGCACCGCGGGCAATTGCCATATAGGAAAAACCCATTCCTATGTATACAATTCCAGTAAACATCAGAGCAGTAATTTTAATATCCTGCTTATTCTTGCTGAATACAGTGACCAAGAGGAACAGCAGCAGCAGCAGCCAAATTCCTTGTTCCCAAGATAAAAATTCCGAAACGCCCATTAAATCCCACGGGATCATGAAGCACATTATGGACAAATAACCCAGTATGGCGGTACCGCCGAAGGTTTGAGTGCCCGTCATTTTCACAAATTCATAAAAGCCGATGAGTGCCATAGCTGCAAGCAGCAGCTGATACGGCCAGCCTCCCCAAAAGCACAATCCCAAAAACACCACTCCGGCAACAATTCCGGTAATCAATCGCTGCTTCAAAGGTTCCCATCTCCCATCAGGCTACTTCAGCCCACCATAGCGGCGTGTGCGGCGCTGATACTCCGCCACAGCCTGGAGCAAATGCGTTTTGTCAAATTCCGGCCAGTAAGCTTCCGTAAACCAGAATTCACTATAGGCCACCTGCCAGAGCATAAAGTTGCTGAGACGCATCTCTCCACTTGTACGGATCAAAAGATCAGGGTCAGGCAAACCTGAGGTCATCAGCCTATTGTCTATCAGCTCAGATGTAATATCTTCGGGTGACAGGATTCCCGCCTGAATGTCCCGGCCCAACCCGCGCATGCAATCTTCAATTTCTTTGCGCGAACCATAATTAAGTGCAAAATTCAATATAAGACCTGTGTTATGCTTGGTCCGGGCTACTGCTTCCTCCATCGCCTTGCGGGTATGGGCAGGCAGGGCATCGGTATCGCCCATCACACGCACCTGCACATTTTTTTCGATAAGTTCATCCAGCTCAAGAGCCAAAAACTCCACTGGCAGACGCATCAAAAAGTCTACTTCTTCCTTCGGCCGTTTCCAGTTCTCGGTAGAGAAAGCGTACATGGTCAAGAACTCCACTCCCAGATCATTCGCAGCAATCGTAGTACGTTTGACTGCCTTCATCCCGTTCTGGTGCCCAACGATTCGCGGTAATCCGCGCCGCTTAGCCCAGCGGCCGTTCCCATCCATGATGACTGCGACATGCCGGGGGATGTTATCCGGTGAAATCTCGACTGGCTGCTCCTGCCTGTCTTTACGGCTCAGCCACGCTTGAATCCGTTTGATCATTTCCGTTTCCTCCAAGCTCTTATCAGAAAGAGACAAACCCCACCATAAACGGAGGGGCCTGAAGTCTCTTGAATTCCATTATACTTCCATAATCTCTTTTTCTTTGGCCAAGAGCACTTTATCAACTTCAGCTATGAACTTATCCGTTGACTTCTGAATGTCTTCCTGGTGCCCATGGGATTCATCTTCCGAAATACCGTTTTTCTCCATCTTTTTGATGTCATCATTGGCATCGCGGCGGATGTTGCGGATAGCCACCTTGGCTTCTTCACCAAATTTCTTGGTGAATTTCACCAGCTCGGTGCGGCGCTCTTCGGTCAGCGGCGGGATGGAAAGGCGGATAATCGTTCCGTCATTCGCAGGAGTAATCCCGATATCCGATTTCAAGATCGCGCGTTCGATGTCGGACATCGAAGTTTTATCCCAAGGCTGAATCAGCAATGTCCGCGAATCCGGCGTACTGATGTTGGCCAGCTGATTGATAGGAGTAGGCGCACCGTAATATTCAACTTGGATGCGGTCCAGGAGAGACGTAGAAGCGCGTCCCGCCCGCAGTGTTGCCAAGTCGCGTTTTAGCGATAAAATCGCTTTTTCCATACGCTCTTCGGCATTTTTCTTAACCGATTGCGGCATTAATCTACACTCCCTTTAACAATCGTCCCGATCTTCTCACCGAGAACGACACGTTTGATATTGCCTTGCTCTGTAATAGCAAACACAATGAGCGGTATATTATTATCCATGCACAGAGAGGAAGCGGTGGAATCCATAACACCAAGATTTTTGTTGAGCACTTCCATATACGTAAGCTGCTCGTATTTCTCAGCAGTACTGTCTTTGAATGGGTCAGCGGAGTATACACCATCCACTTTATTCTTCGCCATGAGAATAACTTCCGCTTCAATTTCAGCTGCTCTTAGCGCTGCTGTAGTATCTGTCGAGAAGAACGGATTGCCCGTACCCGCAGCAAAAATAACTACACGGCCCTTCTCCAAATGCCGAATCGCACGGCGGCGAATGTAGGGTTCAGCAATCTGCTGCATGGAGATTGAAGTCTGGACCCGTGTCGGCACATCAATTTGTTCCAGGGCATCCTGCAATGCAAGGGAGTTCATCACCGTTGCCAGCATTCCCATGTAATCGGCCGTGGCCCGGTCAATGCCGCTTGCGCTGCCGGCGATTCCACGCCAGATATTGCCTCCACCGCACACAATAGCAACCTGAACCCCTAGCTCAACGACTTCCTTGACTTGCTCCGCGATGGAAATTATCGTCTCGGCGTCAATGCCATATCCGTTTTGCCCCGCGAGTGATTCTCCGCTAACCTTAAGGACTACCCTCTTAAATACCGGCTGTTCCAATTGTATACCCTCACTTTCTTACAAAAGACGGAACACTACGTGTATGTGTTCCGCTCTTTTGATGCTTGCCTTTATTCAATTCTGTAAGCTGTAAACAGCGTGCTATTATTGATTCACTTGCGCCATAACTTCTTCTACGAAGTTGTCGACTTTCTTTTCCAGACCTTCGCCCAGCTCATAACGAACAAAACGGCGGATGGAGATGTTTTCTCCGATGGTGCTGATTTTTTCGTTCAGCAATTGGGAGATCGTCTTGTCTTGGTCTTTCACGAAGGTTTGTTCAAGCAGACAGTGTTCTTCGTAGAACTTGCTGATGCGGCCTTCCACCATTTTTTCAACGATTTTTTCAGGCTTGCCTTCGTTCAGCGCTTGAGCCTTCAGAATTTCTTTTTCTTTTTCTACAGCTTCAGCTGGCACTTCTTCACGGCGGACATAAAGCGGGTTCGCTGCTGCGATCTGCATTGCGATATCACGGGCAAACTCCTTGAAGGAATCTGTTTTACCCACGAAGTCTGTTTCGCAGTTGATTTCCACAAGCACGCCAATGCGGCCGCCAGCATGGATGTAAGATTCAACTACGCCTTCAGTTGCAATGCGTCCGGCTTTGTTGGCAGCTGCGGAAAGACCTTTTTCACGAAGCAATTCTGCTGCTTTGGTGATATCGCCGTTAGCTTCTTCGAGCGCTTTTTTGCAATCCAGCATCCCTGCGCCTGTTCTTTCACGAAGTTCTTTTACTGCTTTTGCATCTACTGCCATTGTTAATTCCCTCCAGATAATTGTCGTTATGTTGCAATTCCAAGTCTATTATCCTAAAAAAAGGGCAGTGAGAGGTTATCCACCTGCCAACCACCCTTTTCAT
>RCUU01000388.1_pt1 | contig 25002 bp, 20 predicted proteins | sample 2166211 | NCBI WGS metagenome assembly RCUU01 (sample SAMN09932620, study PRJNA488358) | compost metagenome | feature: garden; material: soil; isolation source: compost soil in phenylacetic acid-enriched culture | place: Germany: Experimental Botanical Garden Goettingen | collected 2016-01-27
TCATTTTATTTCATACGAGGGGGTTTTTCGACTGCATTTTTATCGTAGCACTCCAGAAATAATAAAGAAATTAATTAATGAATTTAATGAGAATGATTGGTTAAATGACTATAATGCAAATATTCATACTTATAAAAATGATTTTGATTTGCAGGTTAGGCTTGGTGCAAAAAGCAGCAGACAAAATGATGAGGAATTTGTTGGTGATCAGTGGGATGACTACTTCAATAAGTATAATGGTTCTCTAATCGTAAGCGTTGATTTCTTTTATAGAGATGCTAACTTGTCCCAATTTAATCAAACCGTAATCGATTGTGGTGTTTTAATCCCACTTCCTATTGCGGCAAATAGGATAGATGAATTCTACATAAATGAGTTTCAACTTGCTCGAATGTTAAATGCAAACAAAAATAAATACGATAATATATTAAACAATGTGATTAAACAAAAGAAAGAATATTAATCAAATCGTATTTTTGAGCTCATGCCTTAAAAGGGTGTGGGCTTTTTCGTTTATTTGAAAGGATACGATGTACTGCAAATAACAGAATAAATCATATTTGACTGTGTAGGAGCTTAACCAGTTGGCCATTAAACAAGCAGAAATTTTTCGACTACTATAATTGCCAACGTGTTATATTGAAAGATTATGCATTGCAGGTGGGTCGGAGCAATCGGAGTTCATTATTAGATTTCCAAGGAAATTCGTACATAATGAAGCTGGCTTACACAGAGTGGGTCTACGGCTTCAGTGTACTATGACAGATTCAAATGGAGCCGCGGCACACTCCGCATACGGTGTTTGTGGGATTCTTAATATTGATGGTACGAAATGAGATGTGACAGTACTGCTCAAAGGGGTTTTGTTAAGCTACTGGAAAAAGGAAGCCGGTTAGGGTTTAATAATTGTAAAACAATCAGCGTATTGGTATGAAGTGTGAATATGTTATTTGGGAAAGGTCTATTGAACTATGAAGAATGAGACTCCGGCTACTTGCAGGAGTCTTTTGTTTTGTCGTAAACAAGGGTAATTCTGGAAATGAAATTGGAAATAGGGTATATTTACTATAGGAGTATTTGCTTAAGCTCCATGTAGCAAACTGTAGGATCACAGTATTGTTGAATATTTCGATGAAATAGAGCCATGATTCCGGTCGTGAATGAGCCACGTCCCAAGGGGGAATGAGCCTTCCCTTCGGTGATGGGAGCCATGGGAAATTGAGCATGTCAAGGTTACAAAGCGTTCATTTTGATCTTGATATGTGTTGCGAAACTCCTTTATACCAATCAGTCCGCAGCAGGTACTGCTGGGCTGCCACACGGCAAGTGAAGGGGCGCAGGGGGCTTATACCCTGTGTTTTCTCTATGAGGAAGACGGAAGGAGGGGCTTTAACTTGCTCAAATATGTCAGGGACGTGGCTCTCATTCACCAGAACAAAAGCTCAATTAGCTCCGGGATATTTATATTGTCGAATGATAGCATTATTATTTTATGAAGGTAAAGTAGGAAGGGAGCATTATCTTGAAGCAATTAATTGTGGGACTGATTGGCGAGACTGGAAGTGGAAAATCCACTTTTTGTTCAATGTGTACATCTGAAGACATTCATCCTATTATTGCAGGTGAGTATGGGCAAAAGGGCACAACAAAATCCACCAAACGAATGATTTTTTCAAATGATTTGAAAGGTTTTACTATAAAAGAATTTCAGGAAAATTATTCTGAGGGAAATACAGAGTTTGGAATACCTCTTTCGGAGGATATTAATCTATACCCTTTTCAACAACTCACTGTTTTGGATACGCAAGGACTGAATGATTGGAAATCAGAGAATGAACGAGAAGAGACCAATAAGGCGATACTCGATGTGTGCGATGAAGCTGATATAATACTGGTGACCATTCCTGAAGGTGGAAGTGTCGTATCAACAAACGTTGTTCTGGAGCAGGTGTTCGATAGATTTTGTCATAAGCCCATTGTGTTTATATATAGGGCTCAACAAACAAGAGAAGAAAAATTGAAGAAAGAAAAAGCCATTCCACGTATAATGCCGTTTGTAGAGAGTAATATACAAAGATACAGTGAGATTTACCCAGATTTAGGTCGAATTATTAAGAATGCTAAATTACCTGAAGATGCAGGAGTGAGTCCATTATTTTGCATTTTGCCTAATAGTGAAGAACTGTCTTCTGACCTTGATGCTGGTGAACGTTTAAGTGATAATAAGGTATTGAGAAGATACATTAGTAACGCTCTACAATATTCGATTAATTTACAAAGTTTGTTAATTGAAGAAATGGCTAATAACTATGTGGAACAAAACCTAGATATAGTAACAAAAACTACGAGAGAACTCCTTCGTGTAGAAAATGTAGTGCCGTTTATTAAAAACGTTTATAGTGAACCACTACAAAGACCATACGTAGAGAGAAATGACTACCCGTACCGTGACAATGTAGAATACAGTTGGCAGGGAGGATCACGAGGGAGGTATTGCGAGCGAGGGGGTCACTATACCTATGTTTCAAGCAATATATATAGTAACCTTAAAAAGATAATAAAAAAGCTGGTTACATCAGTGCCACTTAGGAGTTCTTTGTTGTCCGTGTTGGATACAAAATCTGAGGATATGTTAACTCCAGGAACATTGAACTTACAGTATTATTCATACACTCGAGGAGTACCAGTCGAATGGATTATTAATATACGAACAGAACTTTACAAAAATTCACCGAATTTATTTAGAGATGTCACAAGTGGTGATTTTGAGGGAAGGCAAGAGTTTGATTATTTGATGAAAACTGAGAAGCACTTTAGGGATAGTCATGATGATTGGAATAAGTACATGGAGAAGTTCTATTTCCGAGAGGAAGAAGAGCAGAATGTAATTAAGGATCAATTTGATAAAGAGGAATGGAATGCAACAGTATTAATATATCTATTATTTAGTGTAATTCATAGAATTGATTTTACTCAGAATTTAAATGGAAAAATCAAATCGGATTTTGACAACATTGCATTTAATTCTCAGGGTAAGTGTGTCTTGTGGTCTGAGAATGATTCAATTGTTCACAGATGAATAGCTAACTGCTATTAATAAATAAAAGAGTAGCGATAAAAGTTATCAACATCTCCAGCTCTCACCGCTGCAGATGCTTTTTCTATTCCAAAAATACAACTAAAACGATGAGAATAACACCAAAAGGAATCTTCCTTAGGGGATGTTCCCCATGTCCAAGCCTATCAAACTATACCAACTCAATATTGATTTCGCCACTGGACAGTGGCTGCTCTCGTTTTGAAGGGAAAGCATCCAGATGCTACCTTGTAATTGACTTGAAGTGTCAGCGTCATTTGAAACTGGTAGTCACCCGGGGGAGTAGTGTTTTGGAGCCACATTTACCTGTTTAAATAGCTACTTTACCCGAGGCTTCTAGAGTTCGGGCTATACTTGTTATAGGCCAAATAATTAATTGAATGTAGGGAGTCAAATGAGCCTTGGTTTATCAGTGAAAGAAATTGTTTTGGATAATTATTAGTAGAGTTGATGTTCGTCCGAACAATATCAAGTTTTCCAGTTTATCAAGTGTAGGTTGATTAGTTTACATGGTTATATTCGATGAATAAGGTCTATTTGACTAATAAAATGAGGCTCCTGTCGCTTGCAGGAGTCTTTATTTTTGTCGAAAATGGGAAAATTTTCTGGAGTTTGAATCATAAATGGTCTATGATTATTGTAAGTAAGTATAGTACAAGGTTATATCTTAATTCTGGTGACGAAACCGAGCTGTAAATAAATGAGTATTCTAAACTAGAATTTGGAGGGCTAGTATGAGTTCAAAAATGAAAATGAGTTGGGCGCTACACCCTACTGCTGGAAGAGTGTCAGTCGATGATATTCAATTAGATGAAACGTTAAATGATTCACTTAAATGTGAATTTTGTCATGTTGATTTAAGCTTTGTAGGAACATATATAAAGCAGGACAAATATGTGGCACCCATTTTGCGATTGAAAAAAGGTAAGAAAAACCATTTGGAATATGACGGTGGAGAATGCCCTTATAATAAATCCAACAACCAAACTCAGACAATTCGTAAGAGCAAAGTGGCAGGTGTTGTCCTTGATAAGGAAACGGTTATAAGGGTTAATATCCCTGTTGAATTAAAGAAATCATTGATGGATTTATTATCTCAAGACTTAATTCCTAAAAAGGAAAGATTGGAAAAGCCTAAGACTAAAAAATCCCCAGGGAACTATTCCAATAGTGAGGGTGAACTATCAGATTACATAAATTCAGCAAGGGCTTTTGCGAAAATAGCTAAGTATTTTGAACAGAATAAAGTTCAGAATTATCTTGAATTTAAGTTTTTTGGAATCACCGCAAAATGGATGGATATATATTTTGAAGAGTGGGATAAAGTCTATGGAAAATTCCAATCAAAATCACCAAAAGAGCTGATTTGCTTACGAGGAATCTATGCTTCAACGGGCCAACCATATGTAGATAATAATGGGTATGAGTGGGTGCATATTAAATTAATGAAGAAATCCATAACTTCACAAACCGCTTCTCAGACATTTACACAGATAAAACTATTTAAACCGATGTTCATCAACTTTTTGAAACAATTAGATGAAGCAAAGAAAAAGGCTGAGTCCTTAGAAATAACCTTCTTTGGAAGAATTGAAAGATACGAAATGGATGGCAATAAAAACATAAAAGGGGTTGCGGTTCTGAGAAGGCAGATTCATTTTGAGAAAAGAATTATTAAGCATTAATTCAAAGTCATGGAGGGTCTATATTGGAAATGCCAGAATTAAATGATCCTTATCTCATAGCAAGAGTGTCTATCACAGAAAATACGGACAATGCACATTTGCTAGAGGTAGATGGGGTATGTCCGTTATGTGGTTATTACTTGCTCATACCAAAAGGTAAACGTATGAATAAAAAATATCAAATTGCACATATATATCCGAATAGTCCAATTCCCAATGAATTAAAAGAACTTCAGGGGCTTGAAAGACTAGGGACTAACTGCGAAGAGTTTGAAAATAAAATAGCTTTATGTAAGGATTGCCATGGATATTATGACGACCATAAGACTAAAGAAGAGTATTTGAAACTAATTAAAATCAAGAAACGTTTGATGGCTGCTTCTAAAGCAAAGATATCCACCTCGCATCAAGACATAGAAGATGAAATTGTATTAGTTATCAATTCATTGATGAGTATTGATCCTGTATCGCTGCAAAAAATGGAGTTAGAGTATAAGGCATTAAAAATTTCTAGCAAGATTGAGATGACATATTCCATTTTAAAAGCTAAAATAGAAACATACGTTTGCATTTATTTCAACCTAATTAAAGAAACATTTCAGAGCTTGGATCAAGAGAATAAAATAAACTTTGATTTAGTTGCTTCAGAAGTTAGATCAAGCTTCCTGAAATGTGATGAAGAAATTATTAGTAAAAGTGAGATATTTGAAGCACTCGTGAAATGGCTGAAATCTAAATCAAATGGTTCATCAAGTGAGGCCTGTGAAGCAGTAATATCTTATTTTGTTCAGAGTTGTGAGGTGTTCCATGAAATTTCCCAATAAACTATATACTTATAATGACAGTGTTATTAGCAAGCTTCCTGTTATTTTGAAGCAAATTGAGAATAATAAGGAACTTTCTCTCTCCGATTTATATTATAGTGTCAACAGTAAATTTCAAAATATTACTGAATTTCTAGATGCACTTGATTGTCTGTATACATTAGGAAAAATAGAATACAGTTTTGATTCGAGGAGAGTTAACAATGTTATTTGAAATTATTTGTGATCAGTTTAAACAGAAGAGAGTTGAATTCCTTCCTACATTAAATACCGTACTAGGGGATGATTTTGGGAGTAATTCCATTGGTAAGTCTACGTTTCTTATGATTATAGATTTTGTGTTTGGTGGTAAAGATTACATTCTAAAGTCAGCAGAGATTCAAAGACATGTGGGCAAACATACTATAAAGTTTTGTTTCATATTTCAAGAAAAAAGATACTACTTTTTGAGAGACACCGAAGATTTAGAAATGGTAAGTGAGTGTGATGAATCATATAATGTTGTATCAAAAATCTCACTCTCTCAGTATTGTGAATTTTTAAAGCATAATTATAATATACACCTCCCCAATATTAGTTTCCGAGACATAGTTGGTAGATATTCACGAATTTATGGGAAAGAAAATCTAAATGAGAAGCGACCTTTGGATGTTGTTTATAATGAAGCTGCTGGAGCGCCAATAAATGCAGTATTAAAGTTGTTTGGATTGTTCAGTGTGATTTCAGAATTAGAGGATTTATTAAAGCAAAGAGAAACAGAACTAAGTGCCTATAGAAACGCACAGAGGTATAACTTTGTATCCTCAATTGGCAAACGAAAATATAATGAGAACTTGAAAGAACTTACCCAATTAGTTGAGACAAAAGATCAAATTTCAAAAGATCTCGATAATAATTTATTAGATATTGATTCGGAAAAAGCAGAAGAAGTCATCAAATTAAAACAAAGGCTCTCCATTGCAAAGCGTAAGAGAAGCAAATATTATTCTCAATATGTAACTATTGAGAATAATATGAAAGAAAATTCACCAATAAGATCTGAACAGTTTGATGATTTGTTACGGTTCTTTCCGGATGCTAATATACGAAATATTACTGAAGTTGAGAAATTTCATTATGAGATAAGGGATGTTTTAAGGACAGAATTGAAGGCGAAAAAGGAAGAATTGAACAAATTAATTTCTGTATCACAGAATGAAATTGATACGATTGAAGAAAGCATTAAGAAAATTATTCAAATACCAAATTTATCAAAAGCCATACTTACAAAATATTCGGAGATACAAAAAATTAGCGAAAAATTAGAGAGTGAAAACAAAGCGTATTTAACCTCAATAAGTCTTAAAACATCAAGAGATGATACCAAAGCCCGCAGGGATCAAATGAGAAAAGATCAATTATATCTACTTCAAATAGAAATTAACACTAAGATGCAGGAGATCAATGATTATATATATTCGGAACAAAAGAAGCCGCCTGTTATTACATTTGATAAAAATCAATATAAATTTGAAACTATTGACGATACTGGGACTGGTACATCATATAAAAACATGGTGGTGTATGATCTAAGTGTACTGGAACTAACAGTATTGCCCATACTAATTCATGATTCTGTCGTCTTAAAACAAATTGCTGATGTAGCGGTAGAAAAAATATTGAAGAAGTACCTTCAATCAGAAAAACAAATATTTATTTCATTTGATAAGAAAAAAGCATACACAGTAGAGAGTAAAAAAATATTGTTAGACACAAAGGTGCTAGAGCTTTCTCCTAACGGCAATGAATTATTTGGTAAATCATGGAATAATAAATAATAATTGAATAGTTTGATAGAGTAATTGATATTTGCATATGGCTAATTAATATGATACATGGGGTGAACAAATGGGGCAAAAAATAAGTAGTGATGGCAATCAGAACTTCCCTTTAATAAATATAAACCCTCTGAGAAATCAGATATCTTCAGATGATCATAAGTCTATGTTACAGGGCATTAGCAGAATACCCAGGTGTCAAACAAGAAATTGATAGTTTGATCCAAGAACTAAGGGTTAAAATCTCTTCGTGTGATCCTCTTAAATTAATGAATTTTCTAGTTTCAATGTTTTATTTAGCGCTGATGAACAAAACATCTGAATTCCAATACGAACAAGAGGACAACCAGATTACTAGGGCGCTAGAGTATGTCCAGAGTGTGCTTGTATCCTCGGAAAGCAACTACGTTCGACAGGAAGAAGAAGCAGATGAATCGGCTAAATATCATGGGATTCTTAATGATGTCATGGACTTACAAAACAAAATTGTTAACTTTTACTTTGTTTGGACAGCAACTAAATTGGTTGAAGATGAGAGTATTGATATTGAAGTATTACAATACATTGTAGAATCACAAAACTCACAATCTGTTAAGGGAGATCGGTATCAGTACTATCAACTTGAACATATTAAAGGTCTTATTCAGCCGCATCATGAGGTAATTAATGAGTTATTCCACATTTCGGTAGACGATTTTTTAGAAGGATTAAATAAGTTGGAATATTCGCTGTCTTCAGGTAAGGTGGAGGCGTTTAATGAGTTTGGGGACTTGTTTGATAAATATGAAGAGTGGATTAAATCTGGTAAGAGTGAGGAAGAGTATCTTGAGCAAATGGGTGAGAACCCATCTAACTGTGTTAATAATATGTTTGGATACTCATTGTACAATGTAAAAGCAGTTACTGGATGGAGTGACGAACTTATTAATAGCCTGTCACTATCGCTTAATTCCAATGATACATTTTTTAGTGGTGAATTTGCAGGTTGGCCAATTATTGATTTACCCGTGCACAAGAAACCATTTATTGAAATAGGAGGTATTAGCTACTGTTTCGATTACTACTGTCTATTTGATAACATTTATAGAGTAATGCAAAAAACAATAAGAGAACTTAAACCAAGTTATGTTCATGGTTGGTCACAGATTCAACAACATGCTAGTGAAGTTATGGTAGAAGAATTAATGTTAAAACTACTACCAGGATGTGAGACGTATAGGGATAACTATTATCCTAAAGGAACCTCACTCAAAGATTGTGCAGAAAACGATATATTGGTTGTATATGATAATGTTCTGTTAATTGTTGAAGTTAAAGCAGGTTCATTTGTTTATACTCCTGCTATTACTGACTATAAAGCACATGTTGCATCGTTTAAAGCTCTAATTGAAAAAGCGGACTATCAATGTGAGAGAACTTTGAAGTATATTGAATCTCACTCATCAGCGTCGATTTATGATCGAGAAAGAAACAAAAAAGTAGAGTTGAACTACTCCAATTTTTCCGATGTATTCACTGTGTGCGTTACTGTAGATAACTTTAATGAGTTCGCCGCAAAAGCAGAAAAATTAAGCTTCATCAAGCTTGGTACTCAATCAATCTCAATATCAATATCAATAGATGATCTCAGAGTATATACCGATATTTTTGAGTCCCCTCTAAATTTCTTGCACTATTTCAAACAACGGAAAAAGGCAGTTCAAACACAACAACTTTCATTAAATGACGAGTTGGATCACCTTGGTTTATACTTAGATCGAAATTTGTATACATTAGATGCTGAGGAACTAGAGCCTGAAACTAAATTTGTGGCTATGGGCTTTAGGGAAGGAATTGATAACTACTTTGCAAGTTTACACAATTCACAATTGAGCTTTGAAAAACCCAGACAATATATTCCTAGCAGAATTCAAGAGATCATTGAGTTTATGTCTGAAAATAATGTATCGCAACGGTACAATTTTTCTACGTTCCTGCTGAATTATGATTATGATGCGAGGGATGGAATTGCAAGTGCTATTGATCGATCTCTAGAACGACAAAGGCAAATTAATAGAATGAATCAAGTGTCAGCCTACGGAGATATTAGATATTGTCTATTTGTTCATCAACCACAAATACAAGCTATGAGTGATAAGAATAAAGAGGACTATATTTTTGCGTCAATGTTGATGCATAATGAGGTTGACCGATTATGCATCAGTCTATACTATGGAAACCGTAATGAATTAATCAATGTTGAGTTTAAGACAATTACAATGAGTCAAATACCTCACGATAGAATTGAAGAACTCAAAGCATTTAGCGAAAGACTATTTTATGGACGAGCCGAAAAGGTAAAAGAGGAGATTGGAAAAAAGAAAATAGGTAGGAATGACCCTTGTCCATGTGGCAGTGGCAAAAAGCTAAAGCGCTGTTGCATAGATAAGCTATAGGGTAATGAAGGATTTCTTGTCTATGATTTGTGTTTTTGGGTGTGTAAATGACCATCCGTGGTAAGGCATATCACTGGCACTGGCAGTGACGAAATCAGATGTCCCATAGAAATTTTGTGAGATAACACTATATATGCAGTCATCTCTATTTATAAACAGTTCAAGCGCTCACCCCGCTCGGGCTTTTTTTGCGTTGAAGGGAGAAAATACACAACAAGTCAGTCCTTCTTCCTATGGGATATAGTAATTTATTGACCCACACGTACCTGTCATTGATGAGATGTATGTGTGAATCAATTATATCTATGACTGCAGTCTTGGCTTCTCAAGGCTGTTTTATTATATTCTAGTATAAAATACCTAATCCAAATAGGTTAAAAAAAGGAGTAATGTGAAACAATAGAGAATTATATGTTTATGGAGGAAAATGATGTAATTTAAAGAGTTTTAATGAAATATTATGTAGAATGAAAGGAAGATTATAATGAACAAGCCTAAATATGATATTACTAGGTACCTATGTGCAGCAGCAGAAATTAGTCCTAAATTTAGAACTAAAGTATTTGAACAAATTGTTGATAATACTATTCGATATGTTGCACCCTCCTATGGAGTTGATGTTCCACTTGTTGCTAGACACTGTTTAAGAGGTCAGATGAGAGATTTTATAGTGGAATGCTTATTATCGTTAGTTCTTTTGTGGGCGTTATTATCCGCCTTTATATCTCATGGTGTCATATTTGGGATTCCTTTTTTTGTGATTTCTCTTGTTACATACCCTCTGCTAATATCGTTTCTATTAAGGTGGTTTAATTTATACATAGGTTATAGAGTCGTTGCTAAGGATCTGAAAAACATTGATATTCAGACAGAAAAAATATCATTTGTAGAGTCCCAATATGAAAAGCGTATTAAGGAATTAGAAACTCTTCAAGATGGTAACGTTGTTTATTATAGTGGGTATACCCCGTTTGTCGGAGCTGGAATTCGGATGGCCGGATGGTCCTTCGTCTGCAGTACTGACAGAAAAGAAGGAGAAAGATCCGAGCAGTCGGCAATTTCTTTATCCGACTTGTACAATCATGTTAAGAAGAACATGAACTCTTTATATATTCCTCATTTAAATGTTAAGGATATGCTGTATGTTAATGGCAGAGAAATTCGAGAAGATGAGCGATTTCTTTCCGATCCATATCAAGCGCCTGTTGCGCAGATAGCGTCATCTCTTATTGATGAATATAAAGAAAAACAAGAAGAAAATGTACGTTATTATCAGACAGTACAAGTAGTGGGATGGCAAGGAAATCTTGTACTCTCCTCATTTTTTAGAGTGAGTAAAAATGATAAACATTTGTTCGTAGAAGCTAACTATTATGTATTGCCTCCACTAGAGTCGGAATTTTATGGAATTGATCAGTTTCATTCTTCTATTTCACTTGGACGCATATTAAAAATGGGTCTTTCATCAATTATCCCTGCCATTTTTCTTTTACCGTTGGCTCCTTCACGAGCTATCCGAAATGGATCAGCTTTTTGGGCCAGTTGGAAAGAGAAGAAGGAACTGCTAAGACAAATTAGTCAAAATCAGAGATTTGATTATGGAGCGTACGAAAGCATAAGAGAAATGGCTGCTTCTGATGAACTACAAAATTTCTTTCAGAGATCCGATTTGGAAATGTACAAAAAGCAAATTGAACGTTGCTTCACTGACAGTGTTATGGAGTACTTAGAAGAACAGAATGTTGATATTTCTGAATTTATTCAACGCAAAGAAACTTTAATTAATCAGGGAATCATGATAAATGGTGGATCATTCTCAGCTGAAAATGTTTCAGTGGGGAATCAAACGAATACGATTGTTAATCAAGTTAAAAGTACTTTTCAAAATAATAATTCTTTATCTGTATAGGGGGCAATATGCAAAATAATAATAAGGGGATTATAGTTAACGGGGGTGAATTTAAAGTGAATTCAGTCTCTATAGGTAATGTGACTAACTTCAATCAACAGGACATTCAGCCTGAAGTGAATCATCCCAAATTTCAGTACGATGTTGCTCTATCTTTTGCAGGAGAAGATCGCAGTTATGTGGAGATGATAGCCAAAGAGTTAAGGGTTAAAGGAATTAAAGTGTTTTATGATGAGTTTGAAGAGATAACTATGTGGGGAAAAGATTTATTTGTGTATTTGGATCATATATTTACAAATAGCGCTACTTTTTGCGTGATGTTTATTTCTGAATCATATACGAAAAAAGCTTGGTGTGACCTAGAATGTAATAGTGCTATTAACAGGCAGTACAAGAAAGGGGAGTACATTTTACCAGTTTGCTTGGATCAAACAGTCATTCAAGGAATAACGGATAAATATAAGTATTTGGAAGCAAAGGATTATAGTCCTGTTGGTTTAGCAGAGGCTATAAATATGAAACTAACGAGTATTAATGCAGAAAGCGCATTAATTGAATAGAGGATTTTAATCCATTTGACATAATCTAAACTGGACATCTAGAGACATCTTTAATAAAACCATTAAATTTCAATTAAGAGGGTGAGTGCAATTGACATACCTAGGTATTAGAAGGAAGGTTTTCATTTCCCATTACAAGGGTGATAAAATTGAAGTTGAGGCCTTTATTCAGAAGTTTGCACATATAGAAAAAGTGTTTCTTCCTTATGTGCTTGGTGCAAATGGAAATGATGATTTCATTGATAGTACAAATACTGATTACGTCATGACACAGATTCGAAGAAAGTATTTGCAGGACACAACAGTAACAATTGTTCTTCTAGGTAGTTGTACTCATAGTAGACGATATGTCGATTGGGAATTGAAAAGTTCTTTGAGGCAGGGAGGGTATACACCAAATGGAGTTTTAGGGATTGTTCTTCCAAGTCAGAATAATTCAGCATGGCTACCTCCCCGACTAGAAACAAATTGGTCAAAGGATCATCTAGATTGTTATGGACGTTACTACTCATATCCAAGTTCCTCTGAACAATTGGGTCGATGGATTGAAGATGCCTTCCAAGCAAGGACGGCAAGAGCAAATTTGATAAAAAATTCACAAGAAATGATGAAATATAATGGTAAATGTAAAGTGTGCGGTATTACACATTAAGGAGAATGAATATGCCAGATTTCCAACCACCATTATCGATAATTTTCGTCTGGCATCCTGCAGATGATCATTTTGTCAAACCTACTTTTGAATATTGCTATACATTACTATCTAGGGATATAAATAAACCTTTTTCACGGTCTATGAATCTTCCATTTTTTTATCGTACAACTACTAAGAAGGGTGTACCAAAAAAAATAGAATTGTTATCAGCCAAAACTATAATTTTCATGTTCATTAGTAAAGAAATCGTAGCAGATGATTCATGGATCGACTACATTAACCATGTTCCAACAGGAGATAGTGTTACGATTATTCCAATTGCTTTAGATACGACTGCATTTAATCTTTTGGTGTATAAAAACTTCATTCGAGCATATGAATATAATCCAAAATTTATTAAAGAGTATCTGTTTATTGCTATTGCTCACGAAATTTATCGTTGTTCTTTAAACGATAAATTTACGAAGATTACTCTTGGCAAAGATAGTGCTTTGAATCTCTTTCTAAGTCACGCAAAAGATGGAAAGGATGGTATCAAACTCGCGAAAGCACTAAAAGATTTTATTGATGGTAGTTCAATGAGGAATTTTTTTGATGCAACAGATATAGCACCAGGTTATACATTTGAAGATGAGATAGTGGGACAAATTATAGAATCTACAATAATTGCAATACATACAGATTCCTATTCATCAAGATATTGGTGTCAAAGGGAAATACTGTGTGCTAAAGAGAACAATCGCCCTATAATTGCTGTAGACTCACTCGAAGAATATGAAGATCGTCGATTTCCATATGCATCTAATATTCCAGGTATCCACATAAATCTCCATGGTGGCGAACCGACCGAAGAGGATCTTTTGAGGATATTAAGTTCAGCTTTATTGGAAACCATCCGCTTCTTTTATTCAGATCTGCTTCTCAAGCAATATAAGCATGCTGAATGGATAAAGTCAGATGCAGTAATTATTTCGCGTCCACCTGAAGTATCTGATTTGGAGAAGTTATTATTTAATGACGGAAAAGGAATCGAATTTAAGAATCAGACTTTGGTGTATCCAGAACCACCTGTCTATTTTGAAGAGATTAACTTTTTGAGTAAGTTAGGAATAGAAGTAAAAACTCCTCTATCGTTAGACTTCTGCCCATTAAATCATAATAATATTGGCATATCAATTTCCGAACCTTTAGACGAAGAGTTATTAGCAATTGGTCAAACTAGTGTACATTTAGTTCAACTTTCTCAAGATTTAGCAAGACATCTAATTTCACGAGGTGCTAATCTAATATATGGCGGAGATCTTCGTGAAGATGGATTTACAGAATTTATTTTTAATGAGACATTAGCACTTCAGGCGAGAATGCAACTGAAAAAAATTAAAATTGTTAACTTTGTTGCATGGCCCATATTTCTAAAGGATACAATAGAAACTAAAAACTGGAAGGCTAAATATCGTCCCATTGCCCAAATGACTGAATTGCCGCCACCTGAGGATGTTAAAGATCTCATTCCAAATAAAGAAGTGTTCTTGCCGCCTACGAGTTCGCAAAATCTTTATGTCTGGAGTAAATCATTGACAGATATGCGCTATCAAATGATTAAAAGTTGCAATGTTCGAATTTGTGTTGGAGGTAAACATACTGGATATAAAGGGAGAATACCAGGTGTACTTGAGGAAGTTTTGATTGCACTTGAAATGAAACTTCCACTATTCCTGCTAGGTGGATTCGGAGGAGTTACTGCAAGTGTTTGTAAGATTATTCAAAATAAATCATGCCCTATTGAACTATCAGATGAATGGCAAATAGAGAATAATGCTGGATATAAAGATTTTCTTGATTTCTGTAAAACAAATGATCACCATTATATTGTTAACTATGATTCAATTTTTGAAAAAATAAAAGATGCGGAGTTAAATAATGGGCTTAGTGTTGATGAAAATATTAAATTATTTAACACCTCCTTTATCGATGAAGCTCTTCAGTTAGTTTTTAAAGGATTGAAGAATATTTATACCTAGAGTATCTAAAAACCTGTCTTCTTATCTATTGCGTATATTCACTTATTGACCCACACGTACCTCTCATTGATGGGATGTTCGTGTGAATCAATTATTTTAGTAACTTCTGCCATTGGCATTGGCGGGAGTTTTTTGTTTGTATAAGAATAATATTCGTCAAATTATTCCAATTTATAGTATAATATAACTATATTAAAAGACCTATTTCAACCAAATAAATTATAACACCAAATGTATTGGCAGGTGGATACGTAAGCATTTTTAACACAATTCTCGAAAGTTTCTTCTCAGTTCAGGTATCAGGAAACAAAGAAATATATGTTGGTGCGATCATGCTGTTGCATCAGAAGTTCAAGTATGAACTTAATATATGCGAAGACGATTACATCTCGTCTTTGATAGCCCAAATTGAGGATAAGTCCTTTATGCTCGAAGAAGATGACGAAGTAACTGAAGTCAGCTTAACACCTAATGTTAAGGCGCGTTTGATATTGAACCGCCTGGTTAAAACGGGATGGCTAGATAAAGAGTTTTTTGATAGCTCATTTATTGAAATTATTACTCCATGTGATTATGCCATTAAAGTAATGAAGCTCTTGAGTGAACTAAGCGATCAAACCCTACACGAGTATAACTCCCTCGTATTCACGACTTATTCTGGTCTCAAGAAAGCTAAAAATGAACATCAAGGGCAAGAATGAGGCAGTTTTGTCGGCAAAGACAAACACGGAACAACTTACTTACGAGCTAAAAAGGCTTTATCATGGAATTCGCAGTTATTTGCAGCGAATACAAGAGCAGGGCGAGGTGAATGTGCTGCTAAAAAATCAATCATTTTGAAGAACACAAAAGGATGTCCGACAGTATTTATCATCCGATCAAAACAATGGATTCTATTCATCGCTATATGGCACCCATTCAAGAGATACTGTCAGATATTCTTGCGGATGAAGAACTCATGGAAGGCATGCGTTTAAGAGCCATGACGGTATGAAAATATGAGAATGACGATGAGGCGGGACAGGAAATCATGTCTTCAATTGATTATTTTTTGGATGTATATCAGTCAATTGGAGGGACTGTGAATGAAATTGATATAAAACACAACATATATACAAAAATCTCTATTGGAAAAATCCAATACCTGATGACTGCAGACCATAGTATCAAAGGAAAACTGGTTGAGCTGTTAAAAGCATACTCAAGTTCCTCAGATACCAAGCGTTCCATAATTGTTGAAATGCTTGAATAGAATATTTGAGTTAAACAGCAAGATTTTATTGATGGAAAATCTCTTTATCACAAGAATGTACGCAGTAGGCTTGTCAATTCTGAACCGTTGGAAATCACAGATGATAATGCGTTTTCTAATGCGGTATGAGCGGAATGCTACAACAAATTGAAAATGATAACTAGTGACAAGAATTCGAACATATGTGAACAGTCTTTTTAAAGAAAATGAATCTTCTATTAGTAGCGAGACAATATCAATTAATAACGATGAGGACTTTATACTTCAATGAACGAGGCATGGATTACAAGGTGCAGATGAACAATGGTCGACTTGATAGAGATGGTTACATAGTTCCCAATATGACGATCAGCAAAAGAGAGGTGGGCTACCCTGTGGAATGAGCAGTACATAGTACTTAATACTTGTCAGAAAGGCGAGTTCAAACGTTTGGCGAATTATCTATTATCTCATACATATATGGTGCGATATGAGTATCAATCATCTTAGCAAAAGACCTTGCCAAACTACGACTATGAGATAGCTTCACGTCTATTTGGTATTTTTCATGATTGTTTCACGCCATCTTTGATAACGTTGATGCATAAGAAAAAGATAAGTCTTACTTTAATTTAACAAATTTACAGGAAAATTAATGATAAAGAAAATAACAAAAAGTATAACTCGGAACTCTTCAAATTAAATAGCTGTTGGAGTTAAATTGCTAGGTAGACTTCCAGATGCGGATCTTATTATTTACAATGCAAAAGAATCTGTTGTCTTAATATGCGAGCTAAAATGGTTAATTGAAGCTGATGCTACGTATGGTATGAAGTTTACGCACGTGAAGTTGATATAGATCACGGTTATAAGCAAGTACAATCTATACAAAAAAATATACCCGTGCAAATTCATCTGATTTTTTGACAAGAGGCTTTGATAAATGTATTGAGTTAAACCCTGAATTTAGTGTGTGTGCTATTTCCAAGATTGGAATAAGAACAACGAGTTATACAGTTTCAGTAATTTGTTTGAATAAATTCAATGAGCTTACACAAAGCATCAGTGATTTTAGCGGAGGAACCTGAAAATCACTTGTCATATGACAAACTGTATATCAGTATGATTGCTGATAGTTATATAGGTTACCTGTTGTCATTGGTTAATAATTAAATTACTACTTTTGTAATATTTAATTAGGGAGGGTTCAAATTGAAGGTAAAAGTAAAATTTTTAGACATAGACTTACTAAAAAGCTATTGTTCATTTCTTACAATAGTTAGTTTAGTTTTCTCATTTGTTTTCATTTTTGTAGAAATACCAAATAAATATAAACTAGTTACAGGTGGTGTTTTCTTACTACTCATGATAATCATATATTTATATTTTTGGATAAGATCAAATACTTTAACAAAAATGAGACTCGTTGTTAATAATTCAATTGTTAATATTAAGATTGGTGATATATTTAATGAAACAGATCTAAAAGTAATTGCCTTTAATGAGTATTTTGATACCCAGGTTGATAATAGAATAATATCCGAAAAAAGTTTGAATGGAATATTTCTTAAGAATGTATTTACAGACTGTGGGTTATTAGATAATTTAATTAATACTAATGACCATTTAAATAACAGGTTGTTAGAAAGTAATGTTGATAGAGAAAAGGGAAAGAAAAATCGTTATAGATTGGGTACTGTACTTGAACTGGATAATTATTTATTAACAGCATTTTCAAAATTTGATAATAACAATAGAGCTTACTTAGATATTAATGATTTTGTGAACTTTCTTTTGAACTTTTGGAACGAGATTGATATGGTATATAGTGGGAGATCAGTATCTATACCTTTGTTAGGCTCTGGAATAACAAGAATTAAGGAATATAATGATATTACTGACCAAGAGTTACTGGAATTGCTAATATGGTCTTTTAAGATAAGTAGAATAAAATTCACCTACCCTTCATTAGTCACGATTGTGATTCATGATTCAAAGAAAGACAAGATTAATTTTTATAAATTGAAAGGGATTGGATAATTTTGGATCTACTGCAAATAAAAAAGCGGGGGTTAATGACGCTTTATTCAAATCAATACAAATTTAAATCTAAAATATTGGGGTGAATAATATTTACGACAAAGTTGAGTTGCTAAATCAAAAACGTGTTGAAATTGGTAAACAAATATATCATTCATTTTTCTTAAGTTTAGAAAGATTATTTAAACAAGATATTAATATTTTTTTAATTGGCGCTGCTGTTAAGAATAAAAGTAGTTTAAGAAAGAAAATCCAAGATTTTTTGATTGATGAAAAAATTAATGTATACTTTCCAGAATACATATTCGAAGAAATATTGTCCCACAATGATTTATTAACATTAGAGAATTTACTTGCAGAAAGTGTTGATGCAATAGTAATGTGTGTGGAGAGTCCGGGATCATTCACTGAACTGGGAGCTTTTTGCAACCATGAAGTTCTAAAGGATAAGCTTATCGTATATCTTGATAAAAAATATGAAAAATACAATAGTTTTATTAAGGTTGGGCCTATTAAACTATTGAATAGACGAAAGAAATCAAAGGTTATATGGAAAAACATGAATGAGTTTACTCATAAAGAAAAACAGTATCTTAAACAAAGTATTAGAGAAATCAAGAAAAATAATTCTAAAACTATAAAAGCTTCAGTGTCTAATCCAATATTTACTGAAAGGTTTCTTTTGTCCTTACTCTATGTCATTGATAATTGTAGCAGGAAAACTATTATTGAAATAATTAAAGCAGTCTCCACAGATAAGGTTGAGATAGAAAAAAATATTACAATAGTGGATTCTTCTTTAAATATGCTTTTGAGAAGAAGAGAAACAAAACTAGTGGGAAATACTTATAAATTAACGAAAATTGGACACGAAAAATTGATAATAGATTTTGGTGCAGACTTTATTATAAATTCACTCGACAAATTCAGATTAAATATGATAAAGTTTGAGTTAAGAAAATACTGGAAGAATCGGGTTGCGACTTAGATTCATTTATCGCGGGTAGTGGTTCACTGCCTAGAGCATAAACTTCTGATTAACATAATAATTCATTTATAATTTCACGCACCTGCGTAAAATTATAAATGAATCATCGTTCACTTTAGGTAAGTTCGCTACCGCTTCCACACTATTGGGCATATAATATGCCCTATTTTTATTTTGAAAGGAAATGAAAAAATGAGTTCTACCGCTTATATATTAGGACTTCCAGAAATAAATAATGTTACAGATTTATCAAGACATATGAATCTATCTGTACAAAGACTCTATCATTTATCATTTAAAACTGATTTATTTTACAAACAAGTAGAAATAAAGAAAAAGTCAGGGGGGCACAGAAATTTATCCTGCCCATCTTCTGAATTAAAGGCGATTCAAGCCTGGATTTTAAGAAATATACTAGACCATTTACCGAGTAGTCCATATGCTACTGGGTTTGTTAAAGGTGTAAGTATTTTAGACAATGCTAAACGGCATATAGATAATACCTATTTTTATTGCATGGATATTAAAAATTTTTTTCCTTCTATAAGTGGAAAATATGTATACAATTTATTTAAAGCACTAGGTTATAATAAAGAAGTAGCAAATCTTCTTAAGAATTATTGCACGTATAATGACAGGCTACCCCAAGGAGGGGTGACATCACCCGCACTATCTAATCTTATAAACACTAGATTAGATAGAAGAATTGCTGGGTTTACAAGTAAGAGAAACATCATGTTTACTAGATATGCTGACGATATTACACTTTCATCAAGAAATGCAGATAAGCTTATGTCAAGCCGTCAAAGTATTGAAAAAATTATAGTAGATGAAGGATATGTAATAAATAATGAAAAAAGTCGTTTATTAAGACCCGGAACACGAAGGAGTATTACTGGACTAATAATTAATGACCAAAACGAAGTTCGGGTTAATAAAGACATTAAAAATTTATTGAGAGCTAAGATGCATAATCTTGAATATGGTTCTATAGAAAATGATGCAAAACAAAAACTTCAGGCACATATCAATGGCTGGCTAATATTTATATATGGTGTTGATAAGAAATCGTATGAACAACTTATAAATTATAGGAATAAAATGAAAAATAAACATGAACATGAAAATAATGGTGAAGATTTTGAATTAGAATATAACGATTACGTATTGTTTTAGTTACAATTTTATATTAGCTTAGGCAACCTTCTATTCATGGTTGCCTTTTTCGTTTTCTACGAGATTTTTCCATTTGGTTAAAAATACTGTAGTTCTATTTTCTTCATTCTAAAAAATTCAATAGGTGATGCTCAATAGCGACTGACAATACGCTTTAATATTATTGACTCACACGTACCTCTCATTAATGAGATATTCGTATATATCAATTAAAGAACTTTTGCTACGATCAGCAAAAGCTTTTATCAGGAACTAACTTTATCCAACATCTTCAAATGTTCTATAATAAGATTATATTTCTAGAAATTTGTTTTGGGAGGTTAGTTCCTTGTTAGATGCCAGAACTGTGCTTAGGTATTTTATTGAATATGAGAAAAAGACAGCATTAATGGAAAATTCACTTTCTAAGGTGGATGGAGAGCTATTCAGCGATGATCAATTAAGTAATATCAGTGTTTTAGAGGATTATTCTTTCCATAAGAAAGTTACCACCATATTCAAAAAGATTATGGATTATAAGGATATAAAAGATCAGCTTAAGAATGGAAAGTACAGCGATGTTGAGCTTAAATCAAATATTGAGCTTATTGTGTCAGGAGAAATGGAGCTTGCTGATTTTTTAACCTGGCTCTCTTTCGGATTTACGGATAATAAGGTGAATACTGAAGAATTTATAAAAAATCTACTGCTAGATACCACAACAATTTGCTATCCACTTTTAAAGAAAATGACGAAACAAGAGATGACGATGAAGCCCCTGATCACTTTTATTTGCAGATTTGAGGATCAGAAGCTTAAGGTAGAAAGATTTTTTATCAATCGGGATAGCTTGGAGATCATTGTTGCCAAGCTCACGAATTGCTCGACATCTGAGATTGCTGAGCTTGAAAAAAACAATTTACAGGAATTGATAAATGCAAATGACCATTCACAACAACCAGATATGTTTCAAATCATAAACATTCTTAATAAAGAGTTATCATCAAGATACGGGAAAACCCTTGAAGATTTTAAATCTTATGAAGGCTGGCAGATACTCAATCAAGCGTTTATTACCTTTGAAACATTGGACGAGATGGCAAAACCGATTTTTCAGAAGGAGATTCAACGGATTACTGAATTAGTGTCAGAGAAAGTGAAGCTTCCGGAGTTGCTATCGAACTATTTAGTAGGGGGGCAATCCACTACTGAATATAGCCGCTCGGAGGCAGGTAAAAAATTTCATTATGGGAGTTATACAAGTTCTTATCCGATCAACGAGAAACAGTGGCATACTCTTGAAGCAGCTCAAAATCACAACCTTCTATCGGTAAACGGCCCTCCGGGTACTGGAAAAAGCACGTTGCTCAAAGAAATCTTTGCAGATAATATGGTGAACAAAGCATTGGGACTGATTGAGGTCTGGGAACAGCCCTGGGAGAAATTTAAGGAAAGGAGTAGCGAACTTTATCGTTATCCGATATCTGGTAATGGACGAACTTACTCTATGGTTCTAACCAGTACTAATAATAAGGCCGTGGATAATATTGGGCTAGAACTGCTTAAAGAAGTAGAGTACTTTTCTCAATTTGTAACAAAAGAAAATGAAAAAGAGCAATTTAACGGCTTTTTTTGTGCGAGATTAGGAAACACCACCAATAAAGAGGCATTCATGAAGCAATTTGTTCCCATGTTTCTTAAAGGTTTGGAAAATGAAGACCACCAACATTTCTTGCCTGAGGTAAAGACACAATTCATTGATACATATAACAAGCTTGAGAATATACATTCTGATATAGAGCGATACATTGAAGTCAGGGATGAAATCGATCGTTTCTATGCTGATAACGAATTACTATTTATAGGTACAACCGAAGATAAAGCTAGATTTGTAAGCGAAAGGGAGGAATCCGAAAGAAGATCTGCTGAACTCATAATATCGATCAGTAATTTAAAGGACAGACTTTTAGACACTGAACGGGAAAAGAGAAATTTGGAAGAGGAATTGGAAAATACTAAATTTCGATTGCGCTCCATACCTGAAGAAATCAAGCAAGGCTACAGTTTATTGGCGAAATATCAACGGTGGGAAAAGGACAGATGGTTTGGGTGGTTAATTCCAAAGAGAAGAAAATTTTTTAAGGAGTATCCCTCTGAAAACTTTATCGAAAATCGTTTAATAAAGAATAAAGAAACCAAAGAACAAGAATTACATAAGAAAAAGTCTACTTGCATAAATGATCTTAATGTCCAGAAATCGCTTGAATTAGATATTCAGCAAAAGCTTGCAGATCAAGAGAAACAACAACTCGTTGTGACCCAAAGAATGCAAATTCTTAATAAAGTGATTGATTTGTTGGAATTACAGCTGTTTAAGGAACAAGAACTATGTGAGAAGTGGGGGATTGAAGGAATCTCATTAAATAGTAGATTTGATTTTTCAAGTCATCCTATTATTTTGAGAATACGTCATGAACTGTTTTTGCTTTCGTTACGAGTAACCGAACAATATATTTTGAAACATGCAGAAGAAGTTATACATAACATGAATTTGATTAGTAAAGACAGCTGGTTTAATCCTTTTTACAACGAAGGTAACAAGAGAGACATTCAATATGCCAAAGGAATTCAAAGTCTTTGGGACACACTGTTTCTTTGTTTTCCAGTTGTCACTTCAACCTTACATTCATTCGGGGAGAGAACTTTTCATTTGTTGCCGCAACTGATTGACACCTTACTAGTCGATGAAGCTGGGCAGATTATGCCACATTATTTGAGCAGCCCCTTGTTTCGATCCAATAGAGCTATTATCGTGGGAGATATTGAACAATTGGAACCTATAAGGCTCTTAAAAAGCAGTGTGATTGAGCAATTTGAACCTATACCGGAGACATATCATGATGCACTTTGTGTGCAGCGCAACAGTGCACAAAGTTATGCTGATTTTAATTCTGATCTATACGAATGGGATCACCAAGGCTTGAAAAAGGGCATGATCTTAATAGAGCATCGCCGATGTGAGGAAAGTATAATGTTGTTTTCGAACCAATATGTATATGGAAACTTACTTACTATCGTTAATAAAGATAACCATGACAAACTTTTTGGACGGAATTTGGTAGGTATAGACGTAAGAGGTTTAAAAAATCGCAAAGCCCATTTTAACCTTTCAGAGGTGCAGGTGTGTAAGAATTTAGTAGATGCCTACGTAAAGGAATATGGCGAAGTCATTAAAGAACAAATTGGAATCATCACTCCTTTTAGTAAGCAAAAAGAAAAATTGCAAGCGGCTATTCCTGGAGTAGACATCGGCACTGTGCACACCTTCCAAGGTCAGGAGAAGAAGTTCATAATTTTCAGCTCAGTCATCGACAATGACAGTAACCTAAAACAAGGACTTGCTGCATTTATTGGTGGCCGAACCAATCTGTTAAATGTGGCTTTATCCCGCGCTAAGGAACAATTTGTCTTAATTGGCAATCTTGATATCATTTCCAATCTAAAACATAATTATTTGCACCATGTTCTTCAGATTGTTTTGGAGAAGGGGATTGGTATCAGCCCATATGTCGAACAATTTCATACTATAAGTCCAAATATGAAAGCTATCTCCTTTGCATTGTTTACTACTCCAACTGATAATGTAGAGAATGAAGATGGAAAGTTTTCATCTTACATTCGTGAACATATACCACAGCATCTAATTTTAACTCCAGAAAAACATTATCAAGTGTTATTGGAAGCAATATGTTATGCTACAAAATCAATAGTCATCTTCTCTCCTTGGATCACGCAGTACGTGATCAATGATGACTTTATTGATCATGTTGAGGCAGCAAAGGCTAAAGAAGTAGAAATTAAAATTGGTTTTGGGTATAGAGGGGGCAAAGGAATCACTATCCATGATATTAATGGTATTGTTATGAAAGATTATACACGTGGCAATAACTCTGATATTGAACTATCAATTTCAAAGCTGAAAGAGGTATTAGGTGAGGCCCTTCAATATATTCCTCCTATTCATACAAAAATCTTGTTAGTTGATGATAAGTATTTGTTTATTGGTTCCTATAACTGGTTATCCAACAATGGGGAATTTAGCAAACGTGACGAAGTAAGTTGTTTGATTGTTGAGGCCAGTATGATTCAATATTTAAAAGAAAGGTACATTCATATTAAATTGAAATAAGATTGTACCAAAAAGTCTTTGCTAAAGGATTCATCATCCAAGATAGCCTGAGATAAGACAAGCCGAAGCATGAATGGTCATATGCTCCGGCTTGAGTTTTGTTATTTTTCTAACCTATCTTACTAGAATAGTGTCTTTGGGTTCCATTCATTTACTACAAATTCACACAACACCACAGCCAAAAAACCTAAAATCGTCTATAATAACTTGGCGGTACAACCGATGTTCCTATATTCTTTATTAAAAAGGAGGCACTATGAAGAAATTTACATTAGGTATTATAATTTTTGTATTTTTGGCTCTAGCGGGCTGCTCACAATCTACTAATACAGAAGATTATATTCTGACTCCAGCAACATCAGCAGAAGAAATATTAATTGGTCTGTCTAATTTACA